>OJYK01000115.1_pt1 | contig 40914 bp, 40 predicted proteins | sample 1600931 | NCBI WGS metagenome assembly OJYK01 (sample SAMN04436819, study PRJEB24849) | human gut metagenome | biome: human gut; feature: NICU; material: stool | host: Homo sapiens | place: USA: Saint Louis, MO | collected 2011-05-21
GAGCGAGCACCATGATCATCTGGCGGCCTTCGATCTTCGTTGGGAAGGATTCGACTACTGCCAGTTCAACCAGATCGTCTTTCACGCGGTTAAGCACTTCCATACCGATCTGCTGGTGGGCCATCTCACGACCGCGGAAACGCAGCGTGATCTTGGCCTTATCGCCATCTTCCAGAAAGCGAATCAGGCTGCGGAGTTTTACCTGATAATCGCCATCGTCGGTACCAGGACGGAATTTGATTTCCTTAACCTGGATAACTTTTTGCTTCTTCTTCTGTTCCTTAGAAGACTTACTCTTTTCATAAAGGAACTTGCCGTAGTCCATGATACGACAAACTGGCGGTTCGGCGTTAGGGCTGATTTCAACTAAATCTACTCCAGCTTCTTCAGCCTTTTCGATTGCTTCTCTCAGACTCACAATCCCCAGCTGCTCGCCTTCCAGACCTGTTAAGCGAACTTCCTGGGCGCGAATCTCGCCATTAATACGATTCGGACGTGCCGTTTGAACTCGTTTTCCGCCTTTAATACCTTATTCCTCCAGTTGTTGAAGACTGCGGCTGCGAATCTCTTGTTGCAGCTTCTCGATCACTTCATTTACGTCCATGCTGCCGAGGTCTTTCCCGCGACGGGTGCGCACGGCCACTTTGCCGGCTTCGACTTCTTTGTCGCCACAGACCAACATATACGGGACACGACGTAAAGTGTGCTCGCGGATTTTAAAGCCAATCTTCTCATTTCTCAAGTCTGCTTTTACACGAATGCCCGCATTTTGTAGTTTACGCGTCAATTCGTTAACGTATTCAGCCTGAGAATCGGTAATATTCATGACCACTACCTGCACTGGTGCAATCCAGGTTGGGAAGAAGCCTGCGAACTCTTCGGTCAGGATGCCAATGAAGCGCTCCAGAGAACCGAGAATCGCACGGTGAATCATGACCGGCACCTGACGCTCGTTGTTTTCGCCCACATAGGAGGCGCTTAAACGCTGCGGCAGAGAGAAGTCCAGCTGTACGGTACCGCACTGCCATGCACGATCGAGGCAGTCATACAGGGTAAATTCAATTTTCGGGCCGTAGAACGCCCCTTCACCCAGTTGATATTCAAATGGGATGTTATTTTCTTCCAGCGCCACCGCCAGATCCGCTTCCGCGCGATCCCAGGTCTCGTCGCTACCGATACGTTTTTCCGGGCGAGTCGACAGTTTGACGACGATCTTCTCGAAGCCAAAGGTGCTATACATATCGTAGACCATACGAATACAGGCGTTCACTTCATCGCGAACCTGATCTTCAGTACAGAAGATATGCGCATCATCCTGGGTAAAGCCGCGCACGCGCATCAGACCATGCAGCGCGCCAGACGGTTCGTTACGGTGGCAGCTACCGAATTCCGCCATACGCAGCGGCAGGTCGCGGTAGGATTTCAGCCCCTGGTTGAAGATCTGCACGTGACCCGGGCAGTTCATCGGCTTGATACAGTATTCACGGTTCTCAGAAGAGGTGGTGAACATCGCATCTTTGTAGTTGTCCCAGTGGCCGGTTTTTTCCCACAGCACACGGTCCATCATGAACGGACCTTTTACTTCCTGATACTGGTACTCTTTCAGTTTAGAACGAACAAACGTTTCCAGTTCACGGAAGATGGTCCAGCCGTCATTGTGCCAGAACACCATCCCCGGCGCCTCTTCCTGCATGTGATACAGGTCGAGCTGCTTACCGATTTTACGGTGGTCACGCTTGGCGGCTTCTTCCAGACGCTGCAGGTAGGCATTCAGCGCTTTTTTATCTGCCCACGCGGTGCCGTAGATACGCTGCAACATTTTATTGTTGCTGTCGCCGCGCCAGTAGGCTCCGGCGGTTTTCATCAGCTTAAAGTGATGGCAGAAGCGCATGTTCGGTACGTGCGGACCGCGGCACATATCGATATATTCTTCATGATGATACAGGCCAGGCTTGTCATCATGGGCAATGTTTTCATCAAGAATAGAAACTTTATAGCTTTCGCCGCGTTTCACGAAGGTTTCACGCGCTTCATGCCAGCTCACTTTCTTCTTGATAACGTCGTAGTTTTTCTCGGCGAGCTCATGCATACGTTTTTCGAGCGCGTCGATATCTTCCTGGGTCAGGGTGTGGTCGAGGTCTACGTCATAGTAGAAACCATTATCGACAACCGGACCGATAGCCATTTTGGTGTTGGGCCATAGCTGTTTGATGGCATGGCCTAACAGGTGCGCGCAGGAGTGACGAATGATCTCCAGCCCTTCTTCATCTTTCGCGGTGATGATAGAGAGAGTGGAATCGGATTCGATCGGGTCACAGGCGTCTACCAGTTCACCGTTTACCCGCCCGGCAATGGTGGCTTTCGCCAGGCCTGGACCGATATCCAGCGCGACATCCATCGGACTAACTGCGTGGTCAAAATGGCGTTGGCTGCCATCAGGAAGCGTAATTACAGGCATTTTATGTCCTTATTTGCAGTGGTGCCCCGCACGAAAGAGCACATACAAAACTATATAATCATAATTATCATCAGGTTAAGGCGCAGTTCCCGCTTCACTCTGCGAAAATAGGAGCACGACCGGAACGATCGCTCCCCCCTGCAGCCGCCTGCTGATAACACCGGGGAGTAGTTTACACATCATTGGTACGTGATTAAAGCCGCGACAGCATAAATGATGGCGGAATGCGGAGAAAACAAGAGGGCCACGGATAAAAAGCAGAATATAAGCGATGTGGCGCGGTAATATTGGCCAATGGCGCCGGACGATATTATTCGGACATGATAAAAGAGAGGTAGAGATATTACCTGCTGAATGTATACCGCGGGCCATTAAACCGGTACCACTTAACCCGGCTTATTAGACCGCTCGCGAAACGATAGCCTGCAATATTAAGACCACTCGCCGGCCATCAGCGTATGCACATTAAAGGCGTCGTTCATGGATTTTCCGGTGGTAGGGGCGCCGGGCGCAATATTCGAACCAGCCTCAACGTCAGTGGCTTTGGCGATACCTACCTGGGTATGATCCTGATGACCCGATGGCGGAACGGGCGTGGCGGCTGATGCGCCAAAAGAAAGCACGCACAGCGCCAGGGCTGCGATGGTATAACGATTGTTTTTCATGATGTTAATTCTCTTATTACGGAAATCAGACCGGGCAATGTCGCCCTCCGGTCAGTGCTTGTTAGTATAGATCCAGATCACATATTTGTCCGTCGAATATTTAGCTATTTGTGTCAAATAGAATGAATATTTGTCAGGCGCTCGTGAATAATGGAGAAAAAATGGAGGGCTATTTCCTTTTTACAAAAAGTAAAACGAACGGCCAGAAAAAATAATATCACTAATTGCTAAAACCAAAACGAACAGGCCGGGGAAAACCCGGCCTGAAATATTACATCTTATACCCGAGGGAGAGCGAGGTCCGGCGATCGGTATGCTCCGGCGCGGACGCAGGCGGCTCAGAGTTCCAGGTCACGTTGTAGGCGACCTTCAGGGCGAAATGGGCGTTAATCGCCACGTTTAACGCGCTCTCTGAGTTGACCGTGGTGTCCTCGGCGCCGAACACCGATACCCCTTGCGAAAATTTGGCGTTATCGGTCATCTGCCAGGCCCATGTACCCGAAGCATAACCCAGCGGCTGGGTATCAGTATCCCCGTCGGTATATTCGTCATAGCGAACGCCAGGACCGAATTCAAACCGCAGACTGTGCACCGGCCCGTTGAGGATCTGACGACCATAGCCCGCCGTCACAACATCGCGCTGTTGATAGCCGTTGTAGCGGTCAGTTAGCCAGCTACCCTGACCAAAAACATAGTTCATATCGGTCAGGTTGTAGCGGCTACGTCCGCCGACAGCATATTTTTCTGAGGATCGCTCATCATTGGACGACGTGTTGCTGGCGTTGCCCCACAGCGACCAGGCGGTGGTATTACCATACCAGGTCAGGGTGGAATCCGCCGTCATCGAAGAGCTCTTGGTGTTGCCGGACTGCGCCAGGTAGCCTGCGTTAACCACCCCTTCGAACGGTTTTTTGGCAGCGGAAGGGTCATCCATGACGGTAAATACAGAATCATCGGCCATTGCGCCAACAGACGCAAAAAGCCCCCCCGCCAGCATAACCGCTGCGGGTACTGTCTTTAAAAGCTTCATTATAACTCTCTAAAATACATTTTTTTAGGACAGTACAAATGATGAACAGGCATAATCTCGCCGGCTCATTGAATTTAGCGTCCGTACAACATAAAAGAGACCTGAGGGTCCCGGAAACTTTCGCGAGGATCGCGGAGTGCAGGTCCTAAGAAAGGTAGCAAATTATAAAAAAGCACGAATAACATAGCAATCACTTACTCTTTCGTTTTTTGAATAAGACAGCTCCGGAAACAATCTTTATTTCATAATGAAAATAGAGGCATCTTTGCAAAACTGTCAGGAACTGGACTTTCCCTCCCCAAGTCATCGTGCCATGCTTAAATTAACGACAGTCGCCGTATTAAGGAGGAGAAGGAATGACCAAAATTTACACGCTCACGCTGGCCCCCTCGCTGGATAGCGCCACGCAAACCCCACAGATCTACCCGGAAGGCAAACTTCGCTGCAGCGCGCCGGTATTTGAACCTGGCGGCGGCGGGATCAATGTGGCCCGCGCCGTGACCTTTCTCGGCGGCAAAGCCACCGCCATTTTCCCGGTCGGTGGCGCTACCGGCGAGCATCTTGCCGCCCTGCTGGCCGATGAGCAGGTGCCGGTCGAGACAGTCGAAACCCGCGACTGGACGCGGCAAAACCTGCACGTCCACGTGGCCGCCAGCGGCGAACAGTATCGCTTCGTTATGCCCGGCGCGGCACTGACGGACGATGAATTCCGCCGTCTGGAAGAGAAGGTTCTGACTATCGAACCCGGCTCTCTGCTGGTGGTCAGCGGCAGCCTGCCGCCAGGTATTAGCGTCGATAACCTGATGCAGCTGGTGAAAAATGCGCAACAGCAGGGACTGCGCTGCATCATTGACAGTTCCGGCGATGCGCTGGCCGCCGCGCTGGACGTCGGCAATATTGAGCTGGTGAAACCGAACCAGAAAGAGCTTAGCGCCCTCGTGCAGCGCGATCTCAGCCAACCCGATGACGTGCGCCTTGCCGCTCAGTCGTTGATCCAGTCCGGTAAAGTGCGCCGGGTGGTGGTCTCCCTGGGTCCGCAGGGGGCGTTAGGCGTGGACGCCAGCGGCAGCGTTCAGGTTGTGCCGCCACCGATGAAAAGCCAGAGCACCGTCGGGGCTGGCGACAGCATGGTGGGCGCCATGACCTTGCGTCTGGCGGAAAACGCCAGCCTTGAAGACATGGTTCGCTTTGGCGTCGCCGCCGGTAGCGCCGCGACCATCAACCAGGGCACCCGCCTCTGCTCGCGGGCCAATACGCAAAAAATCTATGATTATCTCTGCGGGCGTTGATCTTCCCGGCCCCCTCCGCGCAGGCGGAGGGGAATCACAATATAAGCAGGATGGTCTATGCTGGAAAGGCCATGCATAACAACGGGGTGTAGAGATGAGCAATGAGATTACCGCCTGGGTCGTCAGCGTGACCTTCCATGAACAGGCGCTGACGGAGATCAATGAGGTAAGCAACCATTTTACCCGTGCCGGGTTTGTACTGACGCTCAATGATGAAGAGGGCACGCCCCATGAGCTGGGTACCAACACCTTCGGCCTGCTGAGCGGCCAGACGGCCGAGGAAGTTAAGGCCCTCAGCGCTGGCCTGGCGGAAGCGGCCCTTGGCCGCCCGGCGGAAATCGCTGTGGCCACATTCGCCGAGTGGTTAAAAGCTCAATAAGTGCGTTTAGCGCAACGGAAAGCGTCAGTTGTGCGTCAGTTCCAGGTTTACCCGGTAGTAATGCGCTAACCTTATGATATGGTGGAAAACATGGGGAGAGACAGCATGTGGCAAGCAATCAGTACTCTTTTACGCGATTGGCATACCGAAGACGCTGAAATCGAACTGAAAACCGAGCTGCCCGGTGGAGAGATCCATTCCGCCTGGCATTTACGCTTCGGCGGGAAAGATTACTTCGTGAAATGCGACGAACGGGAACTTCTGCCTATCTTCACCGCCGAGTCCGATCAGCTGGAGCTGCTGTCGCGAAGCAAAACCGTTCGCGTACCGCAGGTCTTTGCCGTCGGCAGCGATCGCGACTATAGCTTCGTGGTCATGGAGTACCTCCCTCCCCGTCCGCTGGATGCGCACAATGCGTTTCTGCTTGGCCAGCAGCTAGCCCACCTCCATCAGTGGAGCGATCAGCCGCAGTTCGGTCTGGATTTTGATAACGATCTTTCCACCACGCCGCAGCCCAACGCCTGGCAGCGTCGCTGGTCGGTTTTTTTTGCCGAGCAGCGTATCGGCTGGCAGCTGGAGCTCGCGGCGGAGAAGGGATTGCACTTTGGCGATATCGATACCTTAGTCGATATGGTACAGCAGCGACTGGCCAACCATCAGCCGCAGCCTTCGCTGCTGCACGGGGATCTGTGGTCCGGCAACTGCGCCTTAGGGCCGGATGGCCCCTATATATTCGATCCCGCCTGCTACTGGGGCGACCGCGAGTGCGATTTAGCCATGCTGCCGATGCATCCGGAACAGCCCCCGCAAATCTATGACGGCTATCAGTCCGTTTCGCCTCTGCCGTCGGGTTTTCTCGATCGTCAGCCGATTTATCAGCTTTATACTCTGCTGAACAGAGCGATTTTGTTTGGCGGCCAGCACCTGGTAACGGCCCAGCAGGCGCTGGATGATGTATTGATGGAGAAAATGCGTTAAACAAGCTTCACGGCGGACCTTGCCGGTCCGCCGCAGCGTTTTATCAGTTAATCTCGACGCCGTTCAGGCGGAATTTGATGGTCATCGTTACGCCGGTACCCGGTCTTCCCTGCTGATAACGCCATCTGCGCATCGCGCTTTTCACCTCGCGTTCGAACATATTCGCCGGCTGAGCAGAGAGGATCTGCAGATTATCAATGCGGCCATCAGGCGAAACGTCAAACTTCACCCGTACCGTACCTTCTATGCGCAGCGCCTGAGCGCGCGCCGGATAGGACGGCTGAACGCGGCTGATCGCCCGCGGGCCGCTTGGAGCAGTAACGGTGGGTTTAGCCGCTGCTGTCGAGGTGCTTGGCGCTGTACGCGCCGGCGCCGTATTGTTGTTTTCAAACGGCGAGGCCGGACGCGGCTCTGCAGCCGGCTTCACTTCCCGCTTCGGCTGTTCAACCTTTTTCTCCGGCTTAGGCTTGGGTTTAGGTTTGGGCTTCGGCTTAGGTTCCGGTTTATGGATCACCACCGGCGCCTCTTTCGGCGGTTCAGGCACTACCTCTGGCTCCGGCTCAGGTTCGGGTTCAACAACGGGCTCCACGACAGGCTGCGCCGCCGGAGGCGGCTCAAGATCGGCCGGCGCCACCATTGTGATCTCTATCGGCTGCGTCGGAGAAGGCTGTTCAATAACCTGATGTACCGAGGTATAAAGCAGCCCCGCCACAACGGCACCGTGGATAGCCACGGACAGCAGCGTTGGCCACGGAAAGCGGCGAGGTAAATCAAGGGTCATTGTATTTGAGCTATTCGGCGAGGTAGCATAAGCCATAGTTTTTCAAGGTTCTTTGCTAATTGATAATCATTTACGTCGAGTCTATCACTATGCGTCAAGTAATTACATACCTTCGTTTCAGCAGTAAGCCACAAGAACGTGGTGACTCAATACGCCGCCAGAAAGGTCTATTTGAGAGATGGCTGAAAGATAACCCTGATGCAAAAGTTGTCGATGAATTCTCAGATGAAGGTGCATCGGCATATCACGGTCACCATCTGAAAGGCGATTTTGGACGAATGCTTCAAAACATACAGGATGGTAGGTACCTGTCAGGGCAAACTGTCTTACTTGTCGAATCAGAAACCCGTCTTAACCGACAGAAAGCACGTAATACCGAAAACCTTGTAGACCTCATTACGGGTAAAGGTGTTGATGTGATTTGTCTCGAATCAGGCAAAATCTACACCAGCACCAATATTGATGACCTTGATACATCTATTCAGTTGAAGATAGCCGCACACATCGCACATCAGCAATCAAAAGAGAAATCAATCAAGGTAAGTGCTGCATGGGAGCATAGAGCACAGCTTGCATTAGAAGGCAAACAGCAACTGACTAAAAATGTCCCAGGCTGGATAGACCCTGATACTCGTAAACTTAACGAGCACTCATCAACCGTTGTGACAATTTTCGATTTGCTCCTTTCTGGTGAATCTCTTCACAACATTGCTCGTTACCTTCAGGCAAACAACATTAAGTCATTCTCTCGACGTGAAAAAGCGAATGGCTTTAGTGTTCACTCTGTCCGTACTATCTTACGCTCTGAGTCAACCGTTGGAACACTGGCAGCATCCAAGCGTAATGACCGCCCCGCTATCCCCAACTACTATGAACCAGCGATTGATGTTGCCACCTTTAATAAGGCTCAGGAGATTCTGTCAAAAAATCGTGTTGGCAGAGCGCCAGCCAGTGACAATCCAATTACTATCAACCTATTTAAGGGAATCATTCGCTGTCAATGCGGTGCCTCAGTACATCCCACAGGCGTCAAGGCAACCTATCAAGGTGTTTACCGTTGTAACAATGTCCCTGATGGACGTTGCAATGTTCCTACCATTAAACGTAAACCCTTTGATAAATGGATGCTTGATAACATCATTGGCTTCCTTGAGAGGTCTGATGGTAACAACACCGATAAACGAAAAGCTGAGATTGAGTATCAAATCTCGTTAGTCACCAGCAAGCTAAAAAAGGCAACCACCCTGCTTCTCGAACTGGATGATGTTACAGAGCTTAAAGAACAGGTCAAAGAACTGAACATTCAACGCAGTAACTTGCAAAGTGAATTAGACGAACTCAATCAGCGTGAAACATTGAGTGATAAGCCGTTGCATCACCTGTCGGAGATTGACTTGACGACCAAAGCAGGAAGAGTAGAAGCACAACTCATACTGTCAAAATTCGTACAATCCATCGAGCTGCAACGTGAAATGATAATAATCACGCTTCGAAACGGTACTGTAATTGGAAAATCAAGAGACTTATCTCCTGTGTTATCACGGGATTTAATGAAGCAAGTTGTATCATCCCCGTCACCTACAGACATCGACATGTTCAGCGTCATTACATCTGATGAAGAGTTCAGGAAGTCAGGTAAGCAGGTTACAAAACGTTCTTAGCAAGAGATTTTACGCTATGACCTGACGGCTTCCCTTTTTCATCTTTGAAAAGTGCATAAATAAACACCACAACCCTGATAATACTGCAAAAACCGCATAAATAATCACTTTATTAACAGGGTTTATCAGTGTATCAAGGCATCTGAATTTTCACCATCAGCCCAGTGATACCAACGGTTGAGGGCGTTTTACTGTTTCACGTAAGGCTACAGGACTGATTCTGTTAGTTTACTCACTGATGCTCAGAGGATGTCACTAAAAATCGGCTGACACTATGTATTTACAAACAGAAAACATTTTATAATGTTTCGGATTATTACTATTGCGAAGGAATTGTGCATGGCAAGTTACGTTGATTCAAACTTATCCAAAGGTGAAGAGGTTATCGTGAGGGCACATGTCTCATGGTTATCATTCCTTATCACTATTATTGTTTCGCTGTTCTTTCTTTTCATTGCTTTTGGTGGATTCATGGCATCGGCAGCAGCGAAAGAAGGGGAAGCTCATCCAAATAGCGTAGGCTGGGTCTTTCTGTTTCTGGGGCTGTTTATGCTGCTTAATGTTGTTGTTAAGGTTGCAACAACGGAACTCGCGCTGACCAACAAACGTATCATTGCAAAATTCGGTTTTATTCGTCGCTCAACCATCGAGTTGCGCCTTGAAAAGGTTGAAAGTATCAGTATCAATCAAGGGCTTTTAGGGCGCTTGCTGGGTTACGGTACGGTTGTTGTAAAAGGAACTGGCGGTACAGGTACGCCGATTCCATCAATTAAGAAACCTCTTGATTTCCGCAGAATTGTTAACAATTTCTTAGAAGAAAAAGAAACCTCGGCTTAATAAATTTTTCTGGGGCTTCCTCTTTAGGTTGCCCCTCAATCTCCGCTTACCCCTTCTTTTTTCTCCTGTCATTTTTTTGGTCTGGTTAAGGTATACCTCAACAGGTACCGAATTAGTGAACCAGTTCACCCCGAAAATGAGTTATTGGACCACTCAAATCAGACTGTTATAATTGAACCACTTTAAACAGACTCACAAGGGTTCACTATTATGACTACACGTGTTTATGCTTACCTCAGAGCTTCGACGAAAGAGCAAGACGCCTCACGAGCTAAACAGCAGCTTGATGAATTCGCTCAATCCAACGGTATGACAATTGCCACGTACTTCACCGAGAATGAATCAGGTGCATCTCTTCAACGTCCTGAACTGTTCAGACTGCTTGAGATTGCACAGAAAGGCGATGTGATGCTTGTGGAACAAGTAGACCGTCTGTCTCGCCTTAGTGGTGAAGATTGGAACAAGTTGCGTTCACTCATCAACGAGAAAGGTGTGAAGGTTGTAGCGCTGGACTTGCCCACCAGCCACCAGTTGATTCAATCGGGTGATGAGTTCACTAACCGTATGCTGGAGGCTTTGAATGGTATGATGCTTGACATGCTGGCAGCTATTGCACGTAAGGATTACACCGACCGTAAGAGAAGACAAGCTCAGGGGATTGTTAAAGCCAAAGCTGAAGGCAAGTTCAAGGGGCGTCCAGAAGACACTCAGCGGAATGAGAAGATAGCCAAGCTGTTGCAGGCTGGTATGTCGTACAGTGACATCATGGACACGGTGAACTGTTCACGTGCGACTGTTGCAAAGGTGAGTAAGAGTCTCAAAGAATTAGCTTAATTTGGAGTCGCGCCCTGCATCTTAGCGGGGATTTCTTGTTGATTTCATTGTAGATATGTTGAGAAATTGCTTGTTAACCGCTACTTTCTCAGGTTCGCCTTCTAAGCAGGTATTCATCTGCTCATCAAATCTTCCAGACCCTCATAGATATGTTCCATAGTGTATGAATATTGGACTATCAAACGACCTTACCCAATTTTGGGAAAAATAAGATTAATGCCATTCGAGATGGATTCATAGTCTGCCATGATTCATTCATGCAGATGGCAAAACAGATATTGTTGTATCACTGGTTTTTTGGTCGATTTATATGTGAAAAGGAAGAGTAACATGAACAAAGTTAAAGCTGTTGTTTTCGGAGTTATGATGTCCGCTGCTATAACTGCTAATGCTGCAAACGAAACTACCACTGTAACAGGTGAAGTCGGTAAAGATGTCAAACTATCCCTTGAGTCCAATCCGACTACGGGTTACGGCTGGATGATTAAAGACCTTCCTGACGGATTGATTTTCGTTTCTGGAGGATATGAGCAGTCAAAAGACTGTCCGAAAGGTGCCGTAGGGTGCGGTGGTGAAGAAGTGCTTCACTTCATTGGTGAAAAGAAAGGGGAAAGCACACTAAAACTCATTTACGGTCAGTCATTTAACAAATCAAGCTGGCAGGAAAAAGAAGTTAAAGTTGTGATTAAGTAATCTTGCCCTCCCTCTTTGTTTTCACAGGGAGGGATGTATCATCTACTCACAGCCTAATACCTTTGAAAAATACCGCTGCAATTGTATAGGCAGAGCTAAAAGGTTTAATGTCTGGATCCGGCTTATGCTTACCGTTATCCCTGTACCATTGTTTCTGGCATTCAACACAAGCCATGCAGCTTGAGTAATGCTCACTAGCACCATGTCTCTTGCACATGTGAACAAAGAAACGCTGACCGCGTGCTCTGGCAATCTTTGCCGCAGCAGTTTTTCGGATGGTGAAGTCTTCTGTACCAGTCAGAAAGATGCATTGATTAGTTGGCTGAATAGCCTTATCAGGTAAATCGAAAGGTAGAACGCTCATAACACTGTTTGTCCATGTTCAAAAGTTAATCAAGTCCACTAGCAGAAATCACCAGTGAAAGAAAAACCCTTGCCGTGTAAGCGTTATGTGCTGCTGTTTCAGGGTGTAGGCAGCGATTGGAACCGATAATAAGTGATAGCTGTAGGTTGGTCACATTTGGGGTGTGAATCCTTCACCGTTCATCGGTCTGTTATTTGATGATTGCTAATCGGGTGGGCTTACTGGAATCTGTTACAAACTCAACTAAATGAGCCGTTACAGCAGAATTACCACATCGTTTCCGACGTTTCACATTCATCTCCTAATAGACTGATTATTCTATCAAAGATGATGGTTTGATGCAATTATAATCTGAGCTGGTTTAGCACTCGCTGAGGGATTCTGATAGGCTATCTGAATAGATTACAAGGCGAAAGCAAGAAGCATGACAACGCGAAGCCATGCGAATGTTGAAAGGATAATTCCTTGATTGGTGATTCCACATCTTAACAGTAATCTTTAAAGGTATTGATTAAGTATCTTTGAATAGATAATAAGATTTCAATGGCTTTTGGCGTAAGCCATTTTCTTATTGCAACATTCAATTAGTGATAATCAGAAAACTTTAAAGACAATCTGAAAAGGTCTAAATGCATTATATCAATCTTAAAAAATCCGTCAATAGCAAAAAGTGCTAAATATGCTTTTCCACCCTGCCAATAATAACCATCCATCAATTTCAGTAATAACAAAATACCACTGGACAAAAACACAGTTACGTATGATAATAATACAGTAATGCTCATTTATCAAAATCGGTCAACAGGGTCTTAGATATATGAGAATAGCTGGCAGGTCACTTTCTCAGGTTTTATCATGGGGGGGGGTGACCTTTCCTGTTTAAGGATTATTAATATGAATGAAGAAATACTTTACTATCGTAGCTGAAAAGACACATCAATTCTACATGCAGTATAAGAGCCTCTCCGAATTAACAGGAATTACACCTCCCTCTGATTACATCCCGCCTCGTATGATGACTAAAACCAGACGGTACGAAATCATTAAAGCTATCTGTCAGAAACTGAAACCCCTTGACAGAATTTAACAACATGTTAACATTTGTATATTGAATTGATTTCCTGACAAATTAATGGCTTTCCTGTGGCATCCTTCCTCGAAGACAGGTTAGCCAACCCCTTACACATTCCAGATGACACTACACGGGTTACGTAAAAGACGGCCTGTGTGGTGTATTTTTGTATCTGAATTTCACGAGAGCGTTAATAATGAATAGTCCTACACAGAAACGAATTGAAATCGAATCACATTTCATCCCCAAAATTAAAGCCGCACTGGAAAATATCGAAGATGCAAAGGATATTTACAACGCAGACAGCCTGAATAAAGATACTCTTATTGCTATCAAGACTAAGCAACTAATGTCTCAGCCAGTCGAAGATTATGGATTCAGAATCCGACAGGTTACACACCCGGCGATGGTGCAGACCATTATTCAGAGCATGATGAATGAGGGTTATATTGTGTATGAGATGGGCGCTGGATTTATCAAGTTTGCACCCTTACAGCAATCACCAAAACATAACCCGCTTGCTGAGATTGAAAAGGCATGTAAGAAAGCCGCTGAGAAATTTGTTGATGCAGGAATCACTGAGAAAGCGAATAAGGTAAATAAGGCTATCCATGCTCACAACGTATTGGTGAAACAGGCTGAAGAAGCGTTATCGGGAATTAAATCGCTTGAATCCTATCTGTCTGTGATTGTCGCCGATGAGGTGGGTAATGACTAACAAAGTCACTGAGGCCGCCTACAAGGCTCAGATTGCTGCTTTACAGGCTCAGTTAATGCAACGTCATACAGTGACTGCCATCGACGCTGTACAGCCTTTCTGTGAAGCTATAGGTATCAATCCCGCTGATTACGTTAAGGCCACTAGCGCTATGAGTAACCAGCATAAAGCGTTCTGTGACGAGATTCTGAAAGCGGCTTCTTCAAAGGTCACCCGCTTGCAGCGGGATGCAACTGTACGAATCCTCGAAGCACAGACAAAACGAAACAAAGCCATAACAGCAGCCTCAGAAGCGGCTGAAGTTGCTCAGTCGATGGGAGGGCTGTAAATGAATCAACTCTTCAATGAATATGGTCAGAAAGTAAGTTGTAATCTTCTGATGACGCTGCATCCATCGCTTATCACAAAGCTGGAAAAGCTTTCTGAACAGATTGGTCAAGGTGTGGTATCAGAAGACCAGCGTTTAACACTGGCAATCGGTGAGATGCTCAGGAGGCTTGAATGACGCTTTATCCGTGTAATCCTCTGAAGTCTCAAGGGGATGCAATTCCGTTAACTCAAAATCTCGCCCTGAATATTCCTGTCCCAATGCTACAGAAGCTGGACAGAGTAGGTTATGAACTCGCGGGACGTTACAAATTGGGCGGATTATCAGAGCAGCGCGTGAGATTGCTGGCATTGGCTCACCTGATAGAGCGGGCTTAGTGCTTGTAATGTGAATGAAAACCAGATACTTTCAAAACCCGAATAGCCTATACTCAAGGGTCATTGCGCTCATAGTCGTTTCTGTTGAAAAATGATGCTCCGATTTTAAATGCAAATAGCAATCATATTCAATAAGGCGTCTTAACCTGAGTCAATTTTTGCCGCCATTTGCAGAAAAAAGCTGCGTCGGCAGTGCTTTCCACTCCAGAGCGCATCTTTGCATTGCAGTCCATCGCTGTTTAACTTAACGTAATTCGCCTGATTATTGATAAGGAGCTTTGCCGTGCTTTACGTTATCTACGCTGAAGATATCGCCGATTCTCTGGAAAAGCGGCTGTCGGTTCGCCCCGCGCATCTCGCGCGTTTACAACTCTTACACGATGAAGGCCGACTGCTTACCGCCGGGCCAATGCCGGCCGTTGACAGTAACGAACCGGGCGCAGCAGGATTCAGCGGCTCAACGGTGATTGCCGAGTTTGAATCGCTGGAAGCGGCCCAGGCCTGGGCCAATGACGATCCGTATATCGCCGCCGGGGTTTACCGCCAGGTCTCTGTTAAGCCATACAAAAAGGTTTTTTGAAAATACCCTTTCCTTTTTCTGGCTAACCACAAAAACACCCAGGTCATCAGAATGAAGGGCGCATTTTGGTACACAACATTGAAATGTCGCCCTTTTTAACCTCGCGAAAGCGTTGACTGTTATCCGCCTGAGAAGCCTGGAAGATGAGCACGAACCTTCTCCTGCTACCCCATCATCGACCATCGCCTCGCTTTTTTCGGCAATAGAAAATGCTGACAAAACATCGACGCCGCGCGTGATAGTGAATTACTAATACCTTGTGTAAGGCTGTTAGGGAGGATCGCGTTGTTATTTAGCGCTTGCATTTAATGTCAGCACATCCTGATATAGCCCTATAAATCTACAGTGCAATAGAAAGAAAATAATTACTGAAAGATAGTTGCTTCCCGACAGGCATGAAAGCCCGAAAAAAATATTATTGGGCATCCACTGCGGATGCCGCGGAACCGAACGTAGCCCCTCTTGCTATATTCAGGACCGTAGCCGCTTGAAAGCACGTGGAAATAACACCCCTGCAGACAAAGGTTTACCTGGCAGGCATAAAGGGATATTAACTACGCTGCCAGCGTTAAGTTGCTGAGCATCATTTTTAAAGCCTATTAATTTCGTTGCGTAAACTTCACGCAGAGTGATAGTAGGGGCATCACTGCTTGATTAAAAAATTTGAAAGGGAATAACAAATGTTTTCAATAAGCCCTGTATTTTTTTGGGCTAACATTTATGTACCTGCCGATTTTGAGGATTATTGTGTGAATACCCTGAAAAAAACCGCATTGCTTTCTGTACTTGCCTTATATATTCCTGTGTCGCAAGCCGCGGCTAAGGAATACAGTCTTGATCCACAGCATACCTCGGTTGTGATCTCCTGGAACCATTTCGGCTTCTCAAACCCTACCGCCTATATCTCTGATGTTTCAGGGAAACTGGCCTTTGATAAAGAGAATCCGGAGAAATCCTCGGTGAACGTCACGCTGCCAGTGAAAACCATTGACGCTCACGTCAAGGCGTTAACGGATGAGTTTTTAGGCAAAGAGTATTTTGATGTTAAAACGTTTCCCAACGCCACTTTCCAGAGTACCAAAGTGGAAAGCAAAGGCGACAATAAATATGATGTGGAAGGTAATTTGACCATTAAAGGCATCACCAAACCGGTGGTCCTGCATGCCGTCCTGAATAAGCAGGATATGCACCCAATGGTGAAAAAAGAGGCCATTGGATTTGATGCCACCGGGGTGATAAAACGTTCAGACTTTAAGCTTGATAAATATGTGCCGGCGGTAAGTGATAACGTCACCATCACGTTATCCACGGAAGCCTATGCAAAATAAGTAAAAGCTGGCGCAACGATTGCGTTTTATTCAGGATGCTTATTGCATGGCCTCTCTGGATAATATAACAGGCTCAGATTATTCATGGTCAGGATCGGTCGGTTCATTTAGCTTCAACGCGCTGGACCGCTTAATAACCCCCTTGCCTGTCTGAGTCTGTTTTCTCATTCCCTCAGTTCCCGCCTGGTTACCGCAGCTGGCCGGTCATATCATTAAGCATTTAATAACGCCATGCCCTTCCTGAGCGGCAATAAACCCTGAGCGGCAATAAATGCTATCTGACGGTTAATTCCTGTCGCGCCGCAAACGACTTGGCTCTGGATCTTGTCGTCCGTCATTACAAGCCAGGCGTAGCATCTCTCTTTCACTGAGGCGGGAGCTCTGTTTTGTCGTCGCATCGCAGCATGAAAAACCATCATTGCCCTATGGCGATGAGCAACGGGAATTTAGCGCAGAGAGAAAAACGACAACGGCACCGCGTACGGTGCCGTTTGCCTGCTCGCTTAGCTGTCAGGGAAGATAAACAGCAGGGCATGACGCTGCCGTTTCACCAGCCCCTTCCTGATAGCGAGGATCCGCATATTGCGGCGCGATTGGGCTTCCAGCCAGCGCGCTTTACGGCGATTCACCTGTCTCAGCATGCGCCAGCGCCCTACTTCCGTTCTACTACGCTTCATTGCAACGACTCTACGAGTGAAAACAGCCCCCATTATAAACCTCTGCCAGCAACTGACTACCGCTTTCGCTGCGTTTTTATTTGCCAGAAAAATACTGATGCGTAAACTCATCACATATCGTCATTCAAAAGGATTTTACATCTATGACAACCTTTTACACGGTGGTGAACTGGCTGGTCATTCTGGGGTACTGGCTGTTGATCGCCGGTGTAACATTACGAATTCTAATGAAACGCCGCGCTGTCCCGTCCGCCATGGCATGGTTGCTGATCATTTATATCCTGCCGCTGGTGGGGATTATCGCCTATCTCTCCTTTGGCGAACTGCATCTCGGCAAGCGTCGGGCCGAGCGCGCCAGGGCGATGTGGCCCTCGACGGCCAAGTGGCTAAACGACCTCAAAGCCTGCAAACATATCTTCGCGGAAGATAACAGCCCGGTGGCCGAATCCCTGTTCAAGCTGTGCGAACGGCGTCAGGGCATTGGCGGCGTAAAAGGCAACCAGCTACAGCTGCTGACGGAATCTGACGACGTGATGCAGGCCCTGATCCGCGATATTCAGCTGGCCCGTCACAACATAGAGATGGTCTTTTATATCTGGCAGCCCGGCGGCATGGCCGACAGCGTCGCTGAATCGCTGATGGCCGCCGCTCGCCGCGGGGTTCACTGTCGGCTAATGCTCGACTCCGCGGGCAGCGTGGCCTTTTTCCGCAGCCCATGGGCGGCGATGATGCGTAACGCCGGTATTGAAGTCGTCGAAGCTCTTAAGGTTAACCTGATGCGCGTATTCCTGCGCCGGATGGACCTGCGTCAGCATCGTAAAATGGTGATGATCGATAACTATATCGCCTACACCGGCAGCATGAATATGGTCGATCCGCGCTACTTTAAACAGGACTCAGGAGTCGGACAGTGGATTGATCTGATGGCGCGAATGGAAGGCCCGGTGGCGACCTCGATGGGCATCGTCTACTCCTGCGACTGGGAAATAGAGACCGGCAAGCGCATTCTGCCACCGCCCCCGGACGTCAATATCATGCCGTTCGAAGAGGCCAGCGGACATACTATTCACACGATCGCCTCCGGACCGGGCTTTCCGGAAGATCTGATTCATCAGGCTCTCCTCACCGCCGCCTATGCGGCGAAAGAGCATCTGATCATGACCACCCCCTACTTCGTACCCAGCGACGACCTGCTGCATGCGATCTGTACCGCCGCCCAGCGCGGCGTTGACGTGAGCATTATTTTACCGCGCAAGAACGATTCGCTGCTGGTAGGCTGGGCCAGCCGGGCCTTCTTCACCGAGCTGCTGGCGGCCGGGGTCAAAATCTATCAGTTTGAGGGCGGACTGTTGCATACCAAGAGCGTGCTGGTCGATGGCGAGCTAAGTCTGGTGGGGACCGTCAACCTGGATATGCGCAGCCTGTGGCTCAACTTCGAGATTACCCTGGTCATCGATGACGCCGGTTTCGGCAGCGATCTGGCGGCGGTTCAGGATGATTATATCTCGCGCTCGCGCCTGCTGGATGCCCGTCTCTGGTTAAAACGTCCGCTGTGGCAGCGGATCGCCGAGCGACTGTTTTACTTCTTCAGCCCGTTGCTGTAAAACGTGCCCATCAGATACCGAATGAGTAGCAATCATGGATATGGATTTAAACAACCGCCTGACCGAAGACGAAACGCTCGAGCAGGCTTACGATATCTTCCTCGAACTGGCGGCCGACAATCTCGACCCGGCGGACATCATTCTGTTTAACCTGCAGTTTGAGGAGCGCGGCGGCGCCGAACTGTTCGACCCTTCGGCAGACTGGGAAGAGCATGTGGATTACGATCTCAACCCGGATTTCTTCGCCGAAGTGGTGATTGGTCTGGCGGATACCGACGGCGGGGAAATCAATGATATCTTCGCCCGCGTTCTGCTGTGCCGCGAGAAAGATCATAAGCTGTGCCATATTCTGTGGCGTGAATAACCTTTAACATCCAGTAAAAAGCCTGCCGCGGTTCTCCCGGCAGGCTTTTTTTACGTCGCCAGCTTACTTCGGCAAGGCATGACCGCAGGCATGGCAGAAACGGGCGTTATCGTCATGGTCGCCCTGCTGACACTGCGGACACAGGCGCTGCTGTCGTCGACGATTCAGGGCGCTGGTCATATGCGTGGTGATAAGTCCGGTCGGTATGGCAATAATGGAGTAGCCGATCAGGATAAGAATGGAGGCCAGGATGCGACCCAACGGCGTGTGCGGCGTGATGTCTCCGTAGCCGACGGTGGTGATGGTCACGATGGCCCAATAGACCGAGGCGTTAAGCGTGGTAAAGCCGTATTCCGGCCCCTCAATCAGATACATTAACGAGCCGAAAATCACCATCACAATGGCGATAAACGAATAAAACAGGATCAGCTGATGGCGCGCGCTGACAATCGCTCGCCAGAACACGTTGAGCGAAGGCATAAAGCGCAGTAGTTTGAGAATACGCAGCGCGCGGATCGCCCGCATTGCCCGCCAGGCGAATACATAATTGAGGCTAATTTCCGGCCATAGCCACATCACATACAGCGGTAAAATCGTCGCCAGGTCAATCAGCCCCCAAAAGCTGAAAATATAGTGGAGCGGATTGGGCCAGGTAGCGATACGCAGCAGGTATTCCAGGGTAAAGACCGCGGTCACCAGCAGCTCCAGCCAGACGAAAATATGCCATTCATCTAATGTCAGGTGATATTGCGTGCCCAGTCCCGACTCGATAAATATCACCAGTACGCTGAGCAGGGCGAAAAGTCCGCACAGCCCTTCAAAGCGGCGGCCGGAACGTCGGTTCTGATCGAAAAGTAAATGATAAAGCCGCAGACGAGCGGCAGAAAGCATACCCACTTCGTTAACCTCGCAAAAAAAAAGGGCTGACCTGCGTCAGCCCCTGAGATTATAACGGGTCTACCTTAAGGCAGGAAACCGCATGGCGGAAACTGCCTTCCAGCACCGGGCGGGTTTTGGCGCACTCCGGTCCGGCAAGCGGACAGCGGGTGCGGAATACGCAGCCTGAGGGCGGATTAATCGGCGAGGGTAATTCGCCTTCCAGCAGTTGGATAGTTTTCGTTTTCTCGAGATCAGGATCGGGGATCGGCACCGCCGACATCAGCGCTTTGGTATAGGGATGCAGCGGATTATGGTACACCTCGTCGTAGGTCCCCAGCTCCACCGCATGGCCCAGATACATTACCAGAACCCGATCGGAGATATGCTTAACCACCGCCAGATCGTGAGCGATAAATATCAGCGATAGCCCCATCTCACGCTGCAGTTGCTGCAGCAGGTTGACGACCTGCGCCTGAATCGACACGTCAAGCGCGGAGACCGGCTCATCGCAGATAATCAGCTTTGGCTCAAGGATCAGCGCCCGCGCGATGCCGATACGCTGACACTGACCGCCGGAGAACTCGTGCGGATAGCGGTTGATCAGGTTGGGCAGCAACCCAACTTTCATCATCATCGCTTTGACGCGATCGCGCACTTCCTGACGGGGCATCTTCGGATGATAGGTACGCAGCGGTTCGGCGATAATTTCTCCGATGGTCATGCGCGGGTTCAGCGAGGCCAGCGGATCCTGGAAGATCATCTGGATATCGCTGCGCACGTCGCGCCACTCTTCCTGCTTCATGCCCAGCAGATCTTTACCCAGCCAGGCCACTTTGCCATCGGTCGCTTTCACCAGACCAATAATGGCGCGGGCGAAGGTCGATTTGCCGCAGCCCGACTCCCCTACCACACCGAGGGTTTCCCCCTCGTATAGGCGCAGCGTCACGCCATCCACCGCTTTCAGCGTTTTCGACGGCTGCCAGAACCACTGCTTGCCATCTTTGATATCGAAGTGCACCTTCAGGTCGGCAATTTCGAGCAGGACTTTTCGTTGTTCAGTTACGGCGTTCATAGCAGATCCCCCACCGGTTTAAAGCAGGCGCGCAGGCGGCCTGGCGCGAACGATTCCAGCGGCGGCGCGCTGCTGCACTGCTCCATGGCATGCGGGCAACGCGGCTGGAATGGACAGCCTTTTGGCAATCGCAGCAGGTTCGGTGGGTTGCCGGGAATGGTCAACAACGCATCGCCTTCCGCATCCAGACGTGGAACCGCATTCAACAGCCCAATAGAATATGGGTGCGACGGTTGATAGAAGACATCGCGCGCCTGACCGTACTCCATGGTGCGCCCGGCGTACATCACCAGCACTTTATCGCAGATCCCTGCCACCACCCCAAGGTCGTGGGTGATCATGATAATGGCCGTGTTGAATTCGCGTTTAAGCTCATTCAACAGCGTCATGATCTGCGCCTGCACGGTGACGTCCAGGGCAGTGGTCGGTTCATCCGCAATCAGCAGCCGAGGCCGGCACAGCAGCGCCATGGCTATCATCACGCGCTGACGCATGCCCCCGGAGAACTCGTGCGGGAACATTTTCATGCGCTTACGCGCTTCCGGCATTTTTACCGCGTCGAGCATCTTCACCGACTCTTCAAACGCTTCGGCTTTACTCAGCCCTTTATGCAGCATCAGGACTTCCATTAACTGCTCGCCCACCCGCATATAGGGGTTAAGAGAGGTCATCGGATCCTGGAAAATCATTGAGATTTGTTCAGCGCGCAGTTTGTTCAGCTCACGCTCGGGCAAATTGAGGATTTGCCGACCGTTAAAGGTGGCGGAACCCCCGATGCGACCGTTGGCCGCCAGCAGTCCCATCAGGGCGAAGGCGGTTTGCGATTTACCGGAGCCGGATTCGCCCACAATGCCGAGCGTCTCGCCCGCCTGCAGGGTGAAGTTCAGATCATTGACGGCGGTGACATCACCATCCGGCGTTTTAAAGGTGACGCGAAGCTCTTTCACGTCCAGCAGTAGCCCGCTGTGGCTCTGCGCTTGCGGCGCTTTTGCCGTTTCAATCATGGTCATGGCAGCGCTCCTTAGCGGTCTTTCGGGTCGAGGGCATCACGCAGACCATCGCCGATAAAGTTGAAACAGAACAGGGTCACCACCAGGAAACCCGCCGGGAACAACAGTAGCCAGGGCGAAACTTCCATTGAGTTGGCGCCATCGCTAAGCAATGCCCCCCAGCTGCTGAGCGGCTCCTGCGTCCCCAGTCCCAGGAAACTGAGGAAGGATTCGAAGAGGATCATGCTGGGGACCAGCAGCGAGGCATACACCACCACCACCCCCAGCACGTTGGGGACGATATGGCGCAGAACGATGCTCGCCGTCGAGACCCCGCCGACCTGCGCGGCTTCGATAAACTCTTTGCGCTTCAGGCTTAGCGTCTGCCCGCGCACGATACGCGCCATATCCAGCCAGGACACCATGCCGATGGCGACAAAGATCAGCAGGATATTCTGACCAAAAAAGGTCACCAGCAGGATGACGAAGAACATAAACGGGAAGGAGTTGAGGATCTCTAGCAGACGCATCATCACCGAATCCACTTTGCCGCCGAGATAACCGGAGAGCGAACCGTACAGCGTGCCGAGGATCACCGCCACCAGCGCCGCCGCCACCCCGACCATCAGCGAAATGCGCCCGCCGATCGCTACGCGCACCAGCAGGTCGCGCCCGGAGGAGTCGGTTCCGAAGTAGTGGCCGGAGGCCATATCCGGGGCATTGGACATCATGCCCCAGTCGGTATCGAAGTAGGAGAACGACGATACCATCGGCGCGAAGGTAACGAACAGCGCAATTAGCACCAGCATAATCAGGCTGGTCACCGCGGCGCGGTTATGCATAAAGCGACGACGCGCATCCTGCCAGAGGCTACGCCCCTCCACTTCCAGCTTCTCACTGAAGTTTTCCAGCGCCTCGCTATTTTTCTTACTTAACATCATGGCGAACTCCGGCTTCAGTAGCGAATCTTCGGATCGATAACGGCGTACAGCACGTCAACGATGGCGTTGAACAGGATAGTCAGGGCGCCAACGAGGATCGTCAGGCTGAGCACCAGCGAGTAGTCGCGGTTAAGCGCCCCGTTAACGAACAGCTGGCCGATCCCCGGCAGGCCGTAAATGGTTTCAATGACCATTGAGCCGGTGATAATGCCCACGAAAGCTGGCCCCATATAGGAGAGCACCGGCAGCAGCGCCGGCTTCAGCGCATGGCGCAGAATAATGCGGCGCATCGGCAGCCCCTTCGCCCGCGCGGTGCGGATAAAGTTAGAGTGCAGCACTTCAATCATTGAGCCGCGAGTAATACGCGCGATGCTGGCGATATAGGCCAGGGAAAGCGCCACCATCGGCAGGATCATAAATTTCAGCGCCCCGCCGTTCCAGCCGCCGCCCGGCAGCCAGTGCAGGGTAATGGCAAAGATCATCACCAGCAGCGGCGCGACCACAAAGCTCGGAATAACCACGCCGGTCATGGCTACCCCCATCACCGCGTAGTCCCAGCGGGTATTTTGCTTCAGGGCGGCTATCACCCCGGCGGCAACGCCGATCACCACCGCCAGTAAAAAGGCGGCGAAGCCCAGTTTCGCTGAAACCGGGAAGCTGGCGGCCACCAGATCGTTGACGGAATAATCTTTGTATTTAAAAGAGGGACCAAAATCGCCATGCGCCAGCTGCTTCAGATAATTGAAGTACTGCGTCATGATGGGGTCGTTTAAATGGTATTTTGCTTCAATATTCGCCATGACTTCCGGCGGTAGCGTGCGTTCCCCGGTAAAAGGACTTCCCGGCGCCAGACGCATCATGAAGAATGAGATGGTGATAAGAATAAATAGCGTCGGAATCGCTTCCAGACAGCGACGTAAGATAAATTTTAACATTGCCCGTACCTTCTGGCGTGTGCCTTTGCACTGCTCTCAAATAAGACACGATGGAGCGAGCCGAGACCCGCTCCACGTATTGCCATTAATGTTTGATAACGTAGAGGTCTTTGGTATAGACGTTATCCATCGGGTCTTTACCGGTATAGCCACCGACCCACGGTTTCACCAGGCGGGCGTTAACGTAGTAATAGACCGGTACGATCACGCTGTCTTTGTCCAGCTGCTGCTCTGCTTTCGCATAGGCCGCCGTGCGCTGCGCTTCATCGGATGCTTTTACGGATTCAGCCATAATCTTGTCGAACGCCGGGCTCTTATAGTGCGCGGTGTTCATTGAACTGTCAGAGAGCATGGTGTTCAGGAAAGAGGTTGGCTCGTTATAGTCGGCGCACCAGCCCGCACGCGCCACGTCATAGGTGCCCTGATGACGGGTATCGAGGAACGTTTTCCACTCCTGGTTGACCAGCTTCACGTCAATGCCCAGGTTTTTACGCCACAGCGAGGCGGCGGCAATCGCCAGCTTCTTGTGCAAATCAGAGGTGTTATACAGCAGGTTGAAGGTCAACGGTTTATCAGCGCTATAGCCGGCTTCGGCCAGCAGTTTTTTCGCTTCTTCGTTGCGTTTTTCTTGCGACCAGGTAAACCATTCCGGCTCGCTCAGCTTCGCGCCATCGGTATACGGTGGGGTATAGCCGTAGGCCGGCAGATCGCCCTGTCCTTTCACCTTATTAGCAATAATATCGCGATCCAGACCCAGCTTCAGCGCGGTACGCACGCGCACGTCGGTGAACGGGGCCTTCTGGTTGTTGATTTCGTAATAATAGGTACACAGATAGGGGTCAACGTGCAGCTCGTTGGGGATCTCTTTTTTCAGCTTCTGGAAGAGTTCGATCGGCAGCTGGTTATAAGTCATGTCCAGTTCACCGCTGCGGTAGCGGTTAACATAGGTCACTTCGGAAGAGGTCGGCAGCCAGGTAACGGTGTTAATGACGGTTTTAGCATTATCCCAATAGTGCGGGTTACGCTCCATCACGATCCGCTCGTTGACCACCCAGTCTTTCAGAGTATACGCGCCGTTGGTAACGATATTGCCAGGCTGCGTCCACTTTTCGCCAAATTTTTCGATGGCCGGTTTGTAGACGGGAGACATCGCCGGGTTAACCAGCAGTTTATAAAAATAGGGTACCGGTTCGCTGAGGGTGACTTCCAGCGTGTGGTCGTCAATGGCTTTTACGCCCAGCTCGCTCGGCGCTTTCTTGCCGTCAATGATTTCGTCGACGTTAACGATATGACCATATTGCGGATAGCTGGCATAAGGAGAAGCTGTTTTCGGATCCACCAGACGCTGCCAGCTGTATACGAAGTCCTGGGCGGTAACCGGCTCGCCGTTAGACCATTTTGCATCTTTACGCAGATGGAAGGTCCAGACTTTAAAATCTTTATTATCCCAGCTCTCCGCCACGCCAGGGATCGGGTGGCCATCTTTCGGCGAAGTATTCAGCAAACCTTCGAACAGGTCGCGGCTAATATTGGCCTCAGGCACCCCTTCGATTTTATTTGGGTCCAGCGATTGCGGCTCGGCGCCGCTATTACGTACCAGGGTTTGCTTCTCTGCCAGCTGCACACCAGCCGGGACATCCGCTGCCATTGCCATATTGCCGGCGATCAGTGCGGATAGCACTCCCGCGGCGATTAAACGCTTTTTAGTGATGATGGTCATTGTGTTGTAACTCCAGTCATTATAATTACTGGTTTTTTAACCAGCCTGTTTTTCCCGTTTTCGGGTTCTGTCCAACGCAGGAGTTTGCGATTGGCAGATTGCTATCACCGACTTATTTATTACGACCGCTCGAACGGCAGTCTTAACGTCGATTCGTTGCCCTCGCTGGAGGGTCGTTCTGGCGAAATGAGTTAATTAAAAATAATTCTCATTTGCGTACATAATTCAGCAGACGATAACGGCGGAAAGTACCAAAAGGTAAACACCTCCGCCAATGCAATTTGCAAATATGTTACCGAATTCTCTTTTATTGCCGGTTTTGCCAGCGTGACAAGCGTTTGCCATAAAACGCCGATGTAAAAATATTATTATTTATCACAGCATTACGATAATTTCATCAGCCGACATTCTGAGCAGCGACCACAAGATGGTTTTTTGTACAAAAATTTAACAATAGATTACTTTTTAGCACATTCATCTGCCGCCTTGTTAAAATTACTAATATCATTTCGATGATCCGACAGCAAGTACCAGAGAATGATGTGAAGAAAATAACATCACAGGAGGGGGAGGCGTGAGGAGAATGTTAAGAGAAATATTTCATATCTTAATGAAAAATATGAAATTAATAGCGATATCGCAAAATATTATCCCTACCGCCAGTTCCGCGTTGGCTAATAGGTTTTGCTAATAATCGCGCAGGCGTGAAGCGAGACTCCCCGCCTGCTGGCGACGAACTAACTCAGCAGCCCTGGGAAAAGCGCTTTAATCCCGGTCACAATAAACTCAATGCCGAGAGCCATCAGCAACAGGCCCATAATACGGGTGATGACGTTGATTCCCGTCTGCCCCAGCAAACGGACCAGCCACGGCGCCATACGGAAAATCCCCCAGCAGCAGAGGGCAAATACCGCTATCGCCAGTGAGAACCCGACCAGATGCACCCAGGAGTGGTACCGGGTCCCCCAGACGATAGTTGAACTGATTGCCCCTGGCCCGGCCATTAATGGTAGCGCGAGAGGAACGACGCCGATGCTCTCCCGGACCGCCGTCTCCGACTTTTCCTGCTTGTTCTGCTTATCTTCGCCGAGCTTACCGCTGATCATCGACATCGCGATGGTCACCACCAGGATGCCGCCGGCGATACGGAAGGAATCAATGGAGATACCGAAAATCTGCAGAATGCCATCGCCGAGGAACAGCGACGTCAGGAGGATGATCGCCACCGACAGGTTGGCGGTGAGGTTGGTCTTATTACGCACCGCAGCCGGCTGATAGCTGGTCATACTGATGAATACCGGAATAATGCCAACCGGGTTAACCAGGGCAAATAAGCCGATGAAAAACTTGAAATATGCAGAAAAATCGAACAGTGATTGAGTCACATTGGGCTCCGCAGCATCATCAAAATTGGCGGTTGACTGATAACAGCATAAAATAACTGCGCGAAACATACGCTTTTTACCTCCAATATTCATTATAAATATGCATAACCCGGTGATATGTATCGAATGTTAGCCATTTGTATATTTAATGCTAATCGTTTTTTTAATTTCAAAACCCTCCCATCACACTTGATCGAACCGGTCAAAAAGCAGCCAGCTGAAAGGTATCAGCAGCGACAATATTTGATCTAAATCACGTAATTTGTACTCAGAAGTGAGTAATCTTGATGACACCAACAGAGTGGAAGGCAGCAGTACCTGAAAGCGAAAGAGATAAAGCTTTTTTAGTAAATCGGTGAAACAGCGCCCTGATTTTTCTACATAAACATTTACATGCAAGCTGTTAACGGCCTGTCTATAATGTCGAATCGAGCGACTGATTTACTAAAAAAGTTTAACATTATCAGGAGAGCATTATGGCTGTTACTAATATCGCTGAACTGAACGCGCTTGTTGAGCGTGTCAAGAAAGCCCAGCGTGAATATGCCAGTTTCACTCAAGAACAAGTCGACAAAATCTTCCGCGCCGCCGCTCTGGCCGCTGCAGATGCTCGAATCCCTCTCGCCAAAATGGCCGTAGCCGAATCCGGCATGGGCATCGTTGAAGACAAAGTGATCAAAAACCACTTTGCTTCCGAATACATTTACAACGCTTATAAAGACGAAAAAACCTGTGGCGTTCTGTCAGAAGACGACACCTTTGGCACCATCACTATCGCTGAGCCTATCGGCATCATCTGCGGTATCGTACCGACCACTAACCCGACTTCAACAGCCATTTTCAAATCGCTCATCAGTCTGAAAACGCGTAACGCCATCATTTTCTCTCCGCACCCGCGTGCAAAAGAAGCCACCAACAAAGCGGCTGATATCGTGCTGCAGGCTGCCATCGCGGCCGGCGCGCCGAAGGACCTGATTGGCTGGATCGATCAGCCGTCTGTAGAACTGTCTAACGCGCTGATGCATCACCCGGACATCAACCTGATCCTGGCGACCGGTGGTCCAGGCATGGTGAAAGCAGCATACAGCTCCGGTAAACCTGCTATCGGCGTCGGCGCCGGTAACACCCCGGTAGTCATTGATGAAACCGCCGACATCAAACGTGCCGTAGCGTCCGTACTGATGTCTAAAACCTTCGATAACGGCGTGATCTGTGCTTCTGAGCAGTCCGTTGTGGTGGTTGATTCAGTCTATGACGCGGTTCGCGAACGTTTCGCCAGCCACGGCGGCTACCTGCTGCAGGGTAAAGAGCTGAAAGCCGTTCAGGACATTATCCTGAAAAATGGCGCGCTGAACGCGGCTATCGTTGGTCAGCCAGCGGCCAAAATCGCTGAACTGGCAGGCTTCACCGTGCCGGCCACCACCAAAATTCTGATTGGTGAAGTGACCAACGTTGACGAGAGCGAGCCGTTTGCTCACGAAAAACTGTCTCCGACGCTGGCTATGTACCGTGCAAAAGATTTCGAAGACGCGGTAGCCAAAGCAGAAAAACTGGTCGCCATGGGCGGTATCGGTCACACCTCTTGCCTGTACACCGACCAGGACAACCAGCCGGCTCGCGTGGCTTACTTCGGCCAAATGATGAAAACCGCGCGTATCCTGATCAACACCCCGGCTTCTCAGGGTGGTATCGGTGACCTGTACAACTTCAAACTCGCGCCTTCCCTGACTCTGGGTTGTGGTTCCTGGGGTGGTAACTCCATCTCTGAAAACGTTGGTCCGAAACACCTGATCAACAAGAAAACCGTTGCTAAGCGAGCTGAAAACATGTTGTGGCACAAACTTCCGAAATCTATCTACTTCCGTCGTGGCTCCCTGCCAATCGCACTGGATGAAGTGATTACCGATGGTCACAAACGCGCGCTGATCGTGACTGACCGCTTCCTGTTCAACAACGGCTATGCCGATCAGATCACTTCCGTACTGAAAGCAGCGGGTGTTGAAACGGAAGTCTTCTTCGAAGTTGAAGCTGACCCGACGCTGACCATCGTACGTAAAGGTGCCGACCTGGCGAACTCCTTTAAACCAGACGTGATCATCGCCCTGGGCGGCGGTTCCCCGATGGATGCGGCGAAAATCATGTGGGTCATGTACGAACATCCGGAAACCCACTTCGAAGAACTGGCGCTGCGCTTTATGGATATCCGTAAACGTATCTACAAGTTCCCGAAAATGGGCGTCAAAGCCAAGATGGTGGCGATCACTACCACTTCCGGTACCGGTTCTGAAGTTACGCCGTTCGCCGTGGTGACCGATGACGCGACCGGTCAGAAATACCCGCTGGCAGACTACGCGCTGACCCCGGATATGGCCATTGTCGATGCCAACCTGGTGATGGATATGCCGAAATCGCTGTGTGCGTTCGGTGGTCTGGATGCGGTGACTCACGCCCTGGAAGCTTACGTTTCCGTACTGGCTTCTGAGTTCTCTGACGGCCAGGCGCTGCAGGCGCTGAAACTGCTGAAAGAGTACCTGCCGGCTTCCTATCACGAAGGTTCCAAGAACCCGGTTGCCCGTGAGCGCGTACACAGTGCCGCGACTATCGCCGGTATCGCGTTCGCTAACGCCTTCCTCGGCGTGTGTCACTCGATGGCGCACAAACTGGGCTCCCAGTTCCATATTCCGCACGGTCTGGCCAACGCCCTGCTGATCTGCAACGTTATCCGCTATAACGCGAATGACAACCCGACCAAGCAGACCGCGTTCAGCCAGTACGACCGTCCGCAGGCTCGTCGTCGTTACGCTGAAATCGCCGATCACCTGGGCCTCTCCGCACCAGGCGACCGCACCGCAGCGAAAATCGAGAAACTGCTGGCATGGCTGGAAAGCATTAAAGCTGAGCTGGGTATTCCGAAATCTATCCGCGAAGCTGGCGTTCAGGAAGCTGACTTCCTGGCCCACGTTGATAAACTGTCTGAAGATGCATTCGATGACCAGTGCACCGGCGCTAACCCGCGCTACCCGCTGATCTCCGAACTGAAACAGATCCTGCTGGATACCTACTACGGCCGCGAATTCGTCGAAGGCGAAGCCGGTGCGAAAGCCGAAGTTGCTCCGGTAAAGGCTGAGAAAAAAGCGAAAAAATCCGCTTAACCAACAGCGATAGCATCGCGACAAGCCCCGTCACCTGACGGGGCTTTTTTTATCCCCGCTATCAGCCATTCTTTATCGCCAGCTACGCCAACCTATAGCAGACATTAAAAAGGCGCCCACAGGCGCCTGTACGAGCTTCTGAGGGTATCAGCAGGGACAGTGCTGGTTTTGTACCTTGGTTAACGAACCGACGCTCAGCGCCTCTTTATAATGCTTACGGCAGACCGATACGTACCGCTCATTACCGCCGATGACGACCTGCTCACCCTCATTATAAGGACGCCCCTCCTGATCGAGGCGCAATACCATGCTGGCCTTGCGGCCGCAGAAGCAGATCGTTTTCAGCTCAACCAGCTTATCTGACCAGGCCAGTAAATACTGGCTGCCGGTAAAGAGCTCACCGCGAAAGTCCGTCCGCAACCCATAGCAAAGCACCGGAATATCCAGCGTATCGACAACTTCGGACAGCTCATGAACCTGTTCACGCGTCAGAAACTGGCTTTCATCCACCAGCACGCAGTGAATCGGCTTTAGCTGGTGCTCCGCCGCAATATCGTCAAATAACGAGGTCTGTGGATTATACAATCGGGCCGGCGAGGAGAGCCCGATACGTGAACTGACTTTTCCGGCGCCAAAGCGGTCATCAATCTCAGCGGTATAAACGACGGTACGCATCCCCCGCTCCTGGTAATTGTACGAAGATTGCAACAGAGCGGTCGACTTACCTGCATTCATTGCAGAGTAGTAGAAATAAAGTTGTGCCATCGGCTGCGTGACCCCAATCAAAGTGTTTTATCGCGGCGACGATTGTACCATATTTTATGCGCGCAGCCGCGCTTTCAGCAGGGGTATTGTCGCGAAGCTGAAGGGCCTGCAAACCGAAAGGATTAAGAAGAGGAATTGAATTTTCAGGGCCACTATTTGTACGCCCCGTTACGCTACTGGCGCGGTAACCATTGTCTTTTCGTGCTTATAGACCGGTTGCCCATGGGCTATAAGCAGGGCTGCCGGTTGTTTTATATTAAGCCTTGTAACCAAAAATGCGCTAATACTGACGAGGGTTATTTACCCATGTAAAGGATCATTTCTCTCACTGAACCTCTCAAAAAGCATACCGTCTCAATGTTTTAGCTTGCCTTCGCCTCATCGCTATAAGCGATGAAAGATGTGAAGCGGTACGGGAATTTTAACTTAAATTAATTAATTCTCGCGACAAATAACCAGTAATTTTGAATTCCTTACATTCCCCCCTATTGCACAACGCATTTTATCGCTCTATTATTAGTTCAACAAACCACCCCACAATATAAGTTTGAGATTACTAAAATGAGCGAAGCACTTAAAATTTTGAACAACATCCGTACTCTTCGTGCGCAGGCAAGAGAATGCACCCTGGAAACGCTCGAAGAAATGCTGGAAAAATTAGAAGTCGTCGTTAACGAGCGCCGTGAAGAAGAAAACGCTGCCGCGGCAGAAATTGAAGAGCGTACGCGTAAGCTGCAGCAATACCGTGAAATGCTGATTGCTGACGGTATTGATCCGAATGAACTGCTGAGCACCATGGCTGCCGTTAAAGCCGGTACCAAAACCAAGCGTGCTGCACGTCCGGCTAAATATAGCTATGTTGACGAAAATGGTGAAACCAAAACCTGGACCGGTCAGGGCCGTACCCCGGCTGTGATCAAAAAAGCAATGGATGAGCAAGGTAAATCACTGGACGATTTCCTGATCTAATCTCCGTTGATCGCTATAAAAAATCCCGCTGCGGCGGGATTTTTTTTGCCCTCAGGGCCGATATAAAAAAACCGGGAGTCGCAGATGCGCTCCCGGTTTGTACTTTCAACCGCGCGGATTACTTCGCTACCGCCGTTTCCAGCCAGGCTTTAAAATCGTCGCCCAGCGTTTTGTGACGAATACCATATTCGACAAACGCCTGCATGTAGCCAAGCTTATTACCGCAGTCATGGCTCTTGCCTTTCATATGATAAGCTTCAACCGTTTCTTTCTCGATCAGCATATCAATGGCGTCAGTCAGCTGAATTTCATCACCAGCGCCCGGAGGGGTTTTCGCCAGCAGCGGCCAGATATCGGCGCTGAGGACATAACGCCCCACCACCGCCAGGTTGGACGGCGCAACGTCAGCTTTTGGCTTCTCAACCACGCCCACCATCGGTACGCTTTCGCCCGGCTTCAGGGATTCGCCTTTGCAGTCAACCACGCCATAAGCGGTTACGTCTTCGACAGGTTCAACCATAATCTGGCTGGCGCCAGTCTCATCGAAGCGAGAGATCATCTCAGCGAGGTTATCGCGGCTCAGATCGGATTCATATTCATCCAGAATAACGTCTGGCAGAATAACCGCGACCGGCTCATCTCCCACTACCGGATGGGCGCACAGCACCGCGTGACCCAGACCTTTCGCCAGGCCCTGACGAACTTGCATAATAGTCACGTGCGGCGGGCAAATAGACTGCACTTCTTCCAGCAGCTGGCGTTTTACACGTTTTTCCAGCATCGCTTCCAGCTCAAAACTGGTATCGAAATGGTTTTCGATAGAGTTTTTCGACGAGTGCGTTACCAGAACAATTTCAGTAATTCCTGCAGCGATACATTCATTAACAACGTACTGAATTAACGGCTTATCTACCAGCGGCAGCATTTCTTTTGGAATCGCTTTGGTGGCCGGCAGCATCCTGGTGCCTAATCCCGCAACCGGGATAACCGCTTTTGTGACTTTAGAATTAAGGGCAGCCATTGAAATCTCCTGGACTGTTTGTTTTTTAAACTTCTCGTTACAAATAACGTGTCGAGTATATCAGTCAACCGCGTATTTACTGGTCTGAAAAGCTGCCGATAGCCTCGAATTAGGACTTTTACGCATAAAACTGCTCGATGTTACCACCGCTAAAGGGCAAGAGGTAATCCCGTCTGCTTAGATATAAACGCAATTGCTCATTCCGCAGACAACATTAAGCGTAAACGACCGCCAGCCCCCCAAATTTGGCACTGCCACGAGGTGCAGCGTTGGCTAATTTGGTTAAGATAAGCATCACCCAGCGTCCCCAAAGGAACGCCATTACTAATCTGAATTTGATGCTCCCCTGTATTCAGCGTGCCATTAAGTCCCGCTGACACCAGAATTAAATTTTTCAGCCCGCTGTGGTAATACCCTACTAACAGAGGGAACTGGCCCGGAAGATTTGCCTGACGCAGCAGTTGATTCACCTGTTTTAACAAACTTCCCATTTCTGGTAGCCGTTGTCCCTGGTGCGCCAGTTGCTCCTGCAGCAGACCATTAAACAACGCGCGCAGCAATAATGCTGCCAACACGCCATTATCGCCTGCGCGTGTGACATCCAGACAATAGAAAGCCAAATCATTTTCCGAAAGCGGCGCGATATCGAGTACCAGACCGGGCTTGTCTGCCGACACCAGTTGTCGATAATGAACGCGGCAGTGCGACATTTCCTGTTGCACCGGCGGCTGTAATTCCTGCAATAGTCTTGAAGCGGCGATGGGATTACTGACCAGCGCATCCCAGTCCTCAAATAAACGCTCTTCCTCTTCCACGCGCGAACTGAACATCGCGGGATAGAGACAGGCGTAAACGGTCTCGCGCAGGCGATCGAAATCTTTTACTGGCTTTAACAGCACGTCCTGGACGCCAAGTCGCAACGCTTTAGCTATATCCGCCATGTTTTCGGTGGCGGAGATCATCAGGATCGGTAACTGTTCGCCGCGGTTACGCAGCGTTTCCACCAGCTCCAGACCGTTCATTCTCGGCATAGAAATGTCGCAAATCATCAGGTCCGGATGCACCTCCGTCATTTTATGCAGGGCATCCTTGCCATCTTCCGCCTGGAAGGTCGTTGCTCCCAGCGAGGTCAGCCATCCATGCAAGAGTGAGCGGAAAACGGGTTCGTCTTCAACTATCAGAATCTGTTTTCCCGCCAATGGCTGCGTCATGATATCTCCCCTGGCTGACGATAATTCAATAGTGGCACGCTATTCTCACTATCGCCTGTCAGAATTTGCTTAAGTCAGTAACTCGTACGTCAAACGGCTGTACGCACTAATGGTAATAATTCATCCATTTTCTTTTCTACCGCCAGTTGCCCCGCGGCAATCGCCTCTCCGGCGCGATGAAAATCAAGCGTCGAAACTTGCGGACAGTATGGCTGCAACAGGATATCCGGCGGGTCACCCGCCATACGATTGCGTTTAAGACGGTTTTCCAGTACCTGGATAGAGGTGGTCATGATCTCCATCGCCGTCGGCGTCACGGCCGTACGGCGGGAACTCATTCGCGTCAAGCGCGCGCGCAGACGAGTATGCCATGGCCCCTCCTTCTCTTCCGCTTCCTGCCGCGGCGTTTCAAGGGAGAACAAATCCTGCTGCATAAGATGGGCATCATGTTGCAGGTCGACGGCAATCACAATATCCGCTCCCATTGCCCGGGTGAGCGACACAGGAACCGGATTGACCACCGCGCCATCGACCAGCCAGTAACCATTATGCCTTACTGGCGACATTAACCCCGGCATACTGCAGGAGGCGCGAATGGCTAAATGTAGATCGCCTTCGGTAAACCACAGCTCCCTACCGGTGCTTAAATTGGTGGCAACAGCAGCAAACCGGCGCTCGCAGCGTTCAATCTCGGTGACGGGCATAATGCGGCGGTAATGATTGAATACCTTTTCCCCCCGCAGCAGTCCCCCCCTGCGCCAGGAGAGATCCATCAGCTTCAGGACATCCCAGTTGCTGAATGAGCAGCCCCATGATTCGAGTGCCGGGAGTCGGTTACAGGCATACGCCGCCCCTACCAGCGAACCGATAGAACAACCGGCTACGATATCAATCTCAATACCGGCCCGCTGGAGGGCGTTGATGACGCCAATGTGCGACCATCCGCGAGCTGCTCCCGCACCTAGCGCCAGACCAATTTTAAGCTTTCTCATTAGTACTAATAACTATCCTTCCACTCTGAGCGTGGCAACATTGTCACGGCTCAGTTAACATAATGCCCTTTGGCGTAGAAGCGCCGTTACTCTTTCTTCCATGGAGGCAGTTTTGTCGCAATTATGCCCCTGTGGCAGCGCACTGGAGTATAGCTCATGTTGCCAGCGATATCTGTCCGGCGCTGAGCTTGCGCCGGGCCCGTCACAGCTTATGCGCTCCCGTTATAGCGCGTTCGTCATGAAAGACGCTGACTATCTAATCAAAACCTGGCACCCGTCCTGTCAGGCGCAGCAATTTCGCGCCGAGCTGGAGAAAGGGTTTTCCCAGACCGAATGGCTGGGCTTAACCCTGTTCGCCAGTGATGAGGGGCGAGCTCCAAATGAAGGTTTTGTCAGCTTTGTCGCCCGCTTTAATGACAATAACCGCCCTGGCGCCATTATTGAACGTTCCAGATTCTTAAAAGAAAATGGACAGTGGTACTATATCGACGGGACACGACCGCTGATTGGCCGTAACGACCCCTGCCCCTGCGGCTCAGGTAAAAAATTTAAAAAATGCTGCGGCCAGTAACGCTGGCGCAGCGCTTGCAAACATTACAGGATTTTCCTCGCGATGCATTCATTACAACGTAAAGTACTACGCACTATTTGCCCTGATCAGAAAGGCCTCATCGCGCGTATCACCAATATCTGCTACAAGCATGAACTCAACATTGTGCAGAACAATGAGTTTGTTGACCACCGTACCGGTCGTTTCTTTATGCGCACCGAACTGGAAGGCATTTTTAACGACGCTACTCTGCTGGCCGATCTCGACAGCGCCCTGCCTGAAGGCTCCATCCGCGAACTGAATCCGGCAGGCCGTCGCCGGGTGGTGATTCTGGTGACGAAAGAGGCGCACTGTCTGGGCGATCTGCTGATGAAAGCCAACTACGGCGGGCTGGATGTCGATATTGCCGCGGTTATCGGCAACCATGACACCCTGCGCTCGTTGGTGGAGCGCTTTGGTATTCCGTTTGAGCTGGTCAGCCATGAAGGACTGAGCCGCGAAGAACACGATCAGCGAATGGGCGATGCTATCGCCGCCCACGAACCGGATTACGTGGTGCTGGCCAAGTATATGCGCGTCCTGACGCCAGAATTTGTCGCCCGCTTCCCGAACAAAATCATCAATATCCACCATTCGTTTTTACCGGCGTTTATCGGCGCCCGTCCCTATCATCAGGCCTATGAGCGCGGCGTGAAAATCATTGGCGCTACCGCCCACTACGTGAATGACAATCTGGATGAAGGCCCGATCATCATGCAGGACGTGATTCACGTCGATCATACTTATACCGCAGAAGATATGATGCGCGCTGGGCGCGATGTTGAAAAAAACGTCTTGAGCCGAGCGCTGTATCAGGTACTGGCGCAGCGCGTCTTCGTTTACGGTAACCGGACGATTATTCTTTAATCGACTGAGAAATGAATTGGTTAGCTTTACGGCGTTACGTGTAAAAATCAGGCAACCAGTTTATTTTTGTCAAACGAATGCTTTACAGGGGCGCATCATTTGGTATGATGCGCCCCGCTTCCCGAGAAGGAAGCAGGCCAGTACCAAGCATTACCCCGTGGTGGGGTTCCCGAGCGGCCAAAGGGAGCAGACTGTAAATCTGCCGTCATCGACTTCGAAGGTTCGAATCCTTCCCCCACCACCATTATTCACTACAGTGATATGGTTTCCCCGACAAGCGTAAACGATGTTTGCACTTAGCGGGAAGGGTAAGAACCTTCGACTAAGGTTCGACTCGAGCGCCAGCGAGAGAACGTTGCCGCAGGCAACGGCCCGAAGGGCGAGGAGAGATAGCGACGAGTTATCCTTCCCCCACCACCATTCATTTTGCTGAATAGCCTACAATGTGATTTTACCCCTGGTGGGGTTCCCGAGCGGCCAAAGGGAGCAGACTGTAAATCTGCCGTCATCGACTTCGAAGGTTCGAATCCTTCCCCCACCACCATCTCCCCATGTCATGCCCAGCATAATCTACCTACGGTATTCTATATTCTGCCCTACAGGGAAGGATGAGAAGCTTCGACTAAGGTTCGACTAAGGTTCGACTCGAGCGAAGCGAGAGAACGTTGCCGCAGGCAACGGCCCGAAGGGCGAGGAGCTTTAGCGCCGAGTAATCCTTCCCCCACCACCATCTCTTCATGTATTGCCCAGCTTATTCCACCTGCGATACGCTATATTCTGCCCCACGGGGAAGGATGAGAAGCTTCGACCAAGGTTCGACTCGAGCGAAGCGAGAGAACGTTGCCGCAGGCAACGGCCCGAAGGGCGAAGCGCTTTAGCGCCGAGTAATCCTTCCCCCACCACTGTTGCACTCTCAGCCACCTGTTCTGCTGTCTCATCGCTCGCGCTTCGCTTAGCGAGGCTACAAGTGGTGCCGTCTGGTAGCCCGGACAGGTGCGCAGCACCGCCTCCGGAAAAACTCACAGCGGTGGTAACCGCCTTTTTACCGGCGAGCTTTTCACCACCGAGGTGTTACACTGCGCATACTCCGCCAGACCGTCCAGCAGGGTATCCAGCTGGGCAATATCGCGCACCACGAGACGCATCACAAAACAATCTTCCCCGGTCACCTTGTCACTTTCAATACATTCCGGCATCGCCTGGATATATTTATCCACCTTCTGCAGCAGCCCAGGCAGCGGACGGACCCGCACCAGCGCCTGCAGGCTATAGCCCAGCGCGGCGAGATTTACCCGCGCCCCATAGCCCTGAATGACACCCCGCTCCTCCAGGCGCTTCACCCGCTCGGCGGTGCTCGGCGAGGTCAGCCCCACTCGCGCGCTCAGGACCTTGAGCGAAACTCTGGCATCCTGAGTCAGGCAGGTGAGGATCGCCCGATCAATTTCATCAAGTACGTCATTCATATATTTCACCTAATTATAAAAGGCATTTCCCCCCTTCTACCTTAATTCAGCCATATCACCCTGTCAGGGTTTTTCGCACAATAACTAAAAAATGGTGGAGGTGAAAAATGCAACTTACCCGCGGCGTCTGGCAGATGAGCCTGGCAATGATAATCTCCGGCTCGATCGGCGCGTTCGTGCTGCTCTCTGGTTTGCCGGTGACTGATGTGGTGTTCTGGCGCTGCCTGATTGGCGCGCTAACCCTGCTGGTGTTTATCGTGTTAAGCCGCCAGCCCTTCAGCCGGCTAACGCGTTTCACTCTCGCTCTGGCGGTGATTGGCGGCGCGGCGCTGGTCGTCAACTGGCTGCTGCTGTTTGCCGCCTATTCACGGATCTCAATCGGTATGGCCACCGTGGTCTATAACACCCAGCCGTTTATGCTGGTACTGATGGGGATGGTGCTGGGGGAACGGGTCAGCGCCGTGAAATGGGGATGGTTACTGCTGGCCTTTGGCGGCCTAGTGATCCTGCTGTCGAGCGAGCTGACGCCTGCACACGAAGAGGGGCTTACCACCGGCGTGTTGCTGGCGCTGGGCGCGGCATTCTTCTATGCCCTGACCGCCATCATCGCGCGCAAACTGCATCCGCTCCCCGCGCAGCATATCGCCTTCATTCAGGTTCTCGTCGGCGTCGTGATGCTGCTGCCGCTGGTGCATGCCCCAGAATTGACGGCCAGCTTCCCCTGGCGCTATCTGCTGATCCTCGGCATCGTCCATACCGGGATCATGTATCAGCTTTTATATAGCGCGATACAGAAACTGCCGACGCCCGTTACCGGTTCGCTCTCCTTTATTTATCCGCTGGTGGCGATGGTGGTCGACTATCTGGTCTTCAACCATGCGTTATCCGCGGTGCAATTGCTCGGTGGGATGCTTATTCTGTTTGCCGCCGCAGGGAATAATCTCGGCTGGGGCGAAAAAAAACCCCGCCGCGGCGGGGTCAGTGAGCAGTCGCGGGCCAGTTAGCGACGGGCGCGGACAATCTGGTATTTGCGCGTCAGGTATTCGACCGGCGCGCTCCAGATATGAACCAGACGGGAGAACGGGAACAGCAGGAACAGGGTCATGCCCAGCACCAGGTGAACGCGGAAAATAAACGCCACGCCATCCAGATGCTGTGACGCGCCGCCGTGGAACGTCACCACCGACTGCGCCCAGCCGACCAGTTTCATCATTTCACTGCCGTCCATATGCTGAGCGGAGAACGGGATCGTCAGCAGGCCGAGCGCACACTGCACCATCAGCAACGAGAGGATTAGAATATCCGCTCCGGTGGTGGTGGCGCGAACGCGCGGGCTGAGCAGACGACGCTTGAGCAGCAGTAACCCGCCCACCAGGGTCATCACGCCGCAGGCGCCGCCGGCGATCATCGCCATCTTCTGCTTGACGTCGATCGGCAGGAAGGACTCATACATCCAGTGCGGGGTCAGCATGCCGAGGAAGTGGCCGGCGAAAATACCCAGGATGCCGATATGGAACAGGTTCGACGCCAGGTTCATCCCCTTACGGTCCAGCATCTGACTGGAGGCGGCGCGCCAGGTGTACTGGCCATAGTCATAGCGCAACCAGCTGCCAATCAGGAACACCGAACCCGCAATGTACGGATAAATGTCAAAGAAGAACATATTCAGGAAGTGCATTATTGCTGTCCTCCGTTAGAGATATTCAGATATTGCGGGGCCACGGCTCCGGCAAAACGACGCTGGTGAGCGGAAATTTCCGACTCGCCGCAGCCCTGGTCGGCAAAGAATTTGACCTGTTCTTCTTCCCAGACGGCGTCCAGCGCCTGCGGCGTATCGTCGCGCGCTTCGTCGGCAATCTTCTCCGCCACCTTCTGGCTGTCGACCTGAGTATTGGCCAGCTTCAGCAATAGCTCGAACAGCACCGCATAGCGACTTTCGCGCTGCTGCAGGCGCGCGCTGAGCAGACCGAGGATCGGCGCGACGTCCCGCAGGCCGCCAAGCGCTTCCTCTTCCGGCAGCTGCGCCAGATACTCCAGATATAGCGGCAGATGATCCGGCAGCTCATGGCTATCCAGCAGCAGACCGTGGCGCTCGTACTGCGCCATCAGGTCGACCATCGCCTGCCCGCGATCGCGGGATTCGCCGTGGACATGTTCAAACAGCAGCAGCGAGGTGGCCCGGCCGCGGTCAAACAGTTCGCTATAGGCCGCCTGGGCGTCCAGCGGATCCTGAGCCACTAAATCGCGCAGGAAAACGCCCAGCGCGTGGGCATCCTCTTTGCTGAGTTTCTCTGATGACGCGAGCGCCTCGAACATCTCCTGCTGATGCTGCCATAAGGCAGCGTCAGGATATTCGAGCAGACGCGATACAATCACGAGTTCAATCATGCGTGCGGCTCCGTTTTGCTGGTCACGTCGATGGCGTCGATGCGACGGCTGTTGAACAGGTTGAACTGACTGTCAGAGCCGTGGCAGCCATCGCCAAAGCTAAAGCCGCAGCCGTTTTTCTCCGGAAACGCTTCTCGCGCCTGTTCACGATGGCTGCTCGGCACCACGAAACGATCTTCGTAGTTGGCGATCGCCAGATAGCGATACATTTCCTGGGCCTGCGCTTCGCTCAGCCCCACCTCTTCCAGCGCGCGGGTATCAACGACGCCGTCAACGGTTTCCGCACGCTTATAGTGGCGCATCGCCAGCATTCGTTTCAGCGCCAGCAGTACCGGCTGGGTATCGCCCGCGGTCAGCAGGTTCGCCAGATATTGCACCGGAATACGCAGGCTTTCCACGTCCGGCAGGATCCCGTTGCTTCCCAGTTCACCCGCATCGGCGGCGGACTGAATCGGCGACAGCGGCGGCACGTACCAGACCATTGGCAAGGTGCGATATTCCGGGTGCAGCGGCAGGGCCAGCTTCCAGTCCATCGCCATTTTGTAAACCGGCGACTGCT
>OJYK01000120.1_pt1 | contig 40469 bp, 43 predicted proteins | sample 1600931 | NCBI WGS metagenome assembly OJYK01 (sample SAMN04436819, study PRJEB24849) | human gut metagenome | biome: human gut; feature: NICU; material: stool | host: Homo sapiens | place: USA: Saint Louis, MO | collected 2011-05-21
TTAAATGATTCGTTACCCAAATAACAGAGCCTGACTTCGGTCGGGCTTTTTTATGTCCGCAGTAAACCGCGCATTCTCGTGCGCATATCAACCAAGAGCCTTTCGGGGTAGAGCTTGAGATAGGGCAGTGGTAACGCTGACCGCTCTTGGGCTGCCCGTATCTACGAGAACAGGCTCAACCACCAAAAGGTATCAGCGAAATGAAATCATTAACCCTCTTCAATCAACCAATCCGTGTCGGGGAAGACGGCATGATCTGCCTCACCGATATGTGGAAAGCCAGTGGCAAAAGTGATGCTGAGTCGCCTTACCACTATCTGCGAAACAAGCAGACAAAAGAGTTCCTGGCCGAGCTGGAGAAAAACCACGAATCTGTGGTTTTCACTGAGCGCGGTGTACACGGTGGAACATATGGCGGGAAGTTTGTTGCTTACGATTATGCGGCTTGGTTAAACCCCGGGTTCAAGTACGCGGCCTATAAAGTCCTCGATGACTACTTCACTGGAGAACTTCAGCATCGCAACAGCTTAAGTGCGCAGCTCAACATGAAGTGTCATGAGTTTGACCAGAAGAAGGACATGGCGAGCTTCTGCGGGCAAGGCCTCGCTGCATGGCGCTATACAAAGCCTGTATTGGTCGCTGAGATTAACACCCTTGCTAACCAGCTGCAGATTACGATCCCAGGGCTTCAAGGATGAATAATCGCGTCATCGAATGCGCCTCCAGAGCGGGGCGAGACTTCTCTGAGTTCATGAAAGGCGAGAAGGGCATGATGGAAGTGCTGGCCTCGGTTGATCAGTTTGGCGAGCAACTCCGTCTCAACGGCTGCGTCAATCATCACTTTGTCAGTTACATGATGAGGAACTCGATCATTCAGGCATTCATGGACATGGCAAGCGCCGAGAAGAAAGAAGAGCGCCGCCGTAAAAGAGCGGAAGCAAAAACGAAGTAGCCATTACAGAAGCTCTTCACTGAGGGGCTTCGATAATGTCAACGTGAGGTAAGCATTATGGCAAAACCGGACTGGGGAGCACTGCAAGACCAGTTCCTCGCCGAGCATGCCAAAACAGGTATTTCCCCCAAAGACTGGTGCCAGGCTCAGGGACTGAATTACGCATCTGCGAAACGCTACATCAAAGTAACGTCGTATGGTGCGAAATCGCAGAAAGAATCTGCGAAAAAAAATGCGAATTCGCAAAAGGGAAAGGGCGAGGCCAGTAAATCCGGAAAGGTGAAAAAATCCGACCGTGAAACAGGCAGAGCCAAAAATTCCCGAGACGCGAAACCGATACGCGGATCCCGCACTGCGCCACCGACGAACGCTTTCCAGCCTGGCAACCAGAATGCACTGAAGCACGGTGGCTACGGCCGCCGGATGCTGCTCTCTGACGCTATCACCGAAGATGCGAAGCTGCTCACGCTCGACGATGAGTTGTTCTGGCTGCGCGCGGCGAACCTGACGGCGGCGGAGAACATTGGGCGCTGGCAGGCTGAACTCGAGCTTGCCGATGATGATAAAGCGAAGGATCTGCACTCGCTGATTTCCTCTGCTGAAAAGGCCATGCACCGCAACACGCAGCGCATCGAGTCGCTGGAATACACCAAAGGCTCGATAGAGAAGCTTCGTGTGGATGCTGCTTATCGCGAACGCGCCACTGAAAAAGTGGAAATGGAAATCGACATCATGAAGGACGGCGACAGCGACAACGCGATCGTCGTACACAATACCCTGCCGATACCTGGAAGATGATATGGCCGACATTTACCTCCCGACGCTGCATGACGGGCAGTTAAAGGTCTGGTCCGATTCCTGGGAAGGGCAACTGCACGCGGTCCGGTGTGGTCGCCGATGGGGTAAGACTTTCATGCTGTCCAGCGCCGCAGTGACCTATGCTACTGCGCCGTTTAAGCGCCCGGGCATGGACATTGAGCTCGGCGGCCGCGTCGGTATCTTCACAGCGGAGTATCGCCAGTATCAGGAGATCTACGACAAGCTCGAAGAAATCCTGCTGCCGCTGAAGAAAAGCTTTAGCCGCCAGGAGAAGCGCCTTCTGCTGAAGAACGGCGGGAAGATCGACTTCTGGGTCACCAACGACAACAAACTCGCTGGGCGTGGACGTGAATACGAAATCATCCTGATAGACGAGGCGGCGTTTACCAAGTCGCCGGAGATGCTGAGGGAGATCTGGCCTAAGTCGATTAAGCCAACGCTGCTGACGACGAAAGGCCGAGCCTACGTGTTTTCAACTCCTGACGGGGTGGACGAAGAGAACTTCTTCTACGCCATCTGTCACGACAAGAACCTTGGCTTTATCGAGCATCACGCGCCTACTTCCTCCAACCCGTTCGTTCCGCCAGAAGAACTGGAGAAGGAGAGGGCCAACAACGACCCGCGCGTATTTCGCCAGGAGTTCATGGCCGAGTTCGTCGACTGGTCCGCCGCTTCGCTGTTCGACGTCCGCAAATGGTTCGAGGGTGAGAATCAGGATCAGCCTGTCGATTACCCTGAAATGTGCCAGGCCGTCTTCGCTGTCATGGATACCGCCGTAAAAGGTGGATCCGAGCATGACGGAACGGCGGTGGTTTATTACGCCGTCGACACCCGGCCCGGCATTCAGCGCCTCACCATTCTCGACTGGGATGTGGTGCAGATTGACGGCGCGCTGCTGGAAACGTGGATGCCGTCGGTGTTCGACCGCCTCAACGAGCTTTCAGGCCATTGCGTTGCCATCAACGGCAGCCTGGGCGTTTTCATCGAAGACGCCAGCATGGGCAGCATCCTCCTGCAGAAAGGCGAAAGCCTGGGATGGCCGGTCAACAAAATTGAGTCCGCCCTGACCAGCAAAGGAAAGGACGAGCGCGCCATTATGGCCTCCGGTTATCACTACCGCGGCCTGGCGAAAATTTCCAGACACGCCTACGAGAAGACGGCCGTCTTCAAAGGCGAAACAGCAAACCATCTGCACAAGCAGGTATCCCGATTCCACCTTGCCGACAAGAAAGCGCATAAGCGCGCCGATGACCTGCTCGATGATTACACCTACGGGCTGATCATCGCCTTCGGCAGCGGCGACGCAATCTGACGAGAGAACCAATGAACGAAGACGATTTCGAAATCGGCAGCTGCTCTCACTCAGAGTTGATGGCATTGCTGGACAGCGACGACATCCAGCCCGGATCTACGGCTGGCTATCAGACCTGCAAAACGGTTTACCTATACCACCCGCTGGGCGGGAAGATGGTGGATCGCCCGATTAAAATGGCGATGAATGAGCCGCGCACCGTGCATGTTGCCCAGTCGTACGGCCTTGAACAGCGCCTGCGCGACGCGTTCGAGCGCGAATGGAAAGCGATGGGTGCGAACCAGCACATCGCCAATGCCGCGCGCATCGCCCGAATATACGGCGTATCAGCGATCGCGATGCTGGTGGATAACCAGGAGCCGAATGAATCGCTGGATTACCGCACGCTGTACAAGCACAACGTCAGCTTTAACATCCTGGACCCGCTGAACACCGCCGGCAGTATCGTGCTGAATCAGGACCCGAACGCCCAGGACTTCCAGAAAGTCGACGGTATCAGGGTTGCTGGCAAGCCGTATCACAAATCGCGCTGTGTCGTCGTGCAGAACGAGGATCCGATTTACCTCGCATACAACCCGGCGGCGTTCGGCTTCACGGGGCGCAGCGTGTACCAGCGAGCGCTCTACCCGCTGAAGTCTTTCATCCAGACCATGCGCACCGACGATATGGTTGCGGTGAAAGGCGGCCTGCTGGTGACGAAAATTAAGGGTCCAAGCTCCGTCGTCAACAACATGATGCAGAAGCTCAGCGGCATCAAGCGCATGATGCTGAAGCGCGGGAAGACGGGAGAGGTCCTGCAGATCGGCGAGAGCGACAATATCGAGTCAATCGACCTGAGCAACCTGGAAAAGCCTCTCGACTCTGCGCGTAAGCACATTCTCGAGAACGTGGCCGCCGCCGCCGACATGCCAGCGATCATCCTCAACTCTGAGACTTTCGCCCAGGGCTTTGGTGAAGGCACTGAAGATGCCCGCGCCGTGGCGGTATACATCGACAACATCCGCGAGTGGCTGGACCAGCTTTACGCATTCTTCATCCGAGTGTGCCAGTACCGCGCCTGGAGTATTGAGTTCTTCCAGTCTCTGCGTGCTGACTTCCCGGAGCTGAAAAACACCTACAGCGTGTATTTCGCGAGCTGGATAAACAACTTCGAATATCGCTGGCCGTCCTCCCTGAAAGAGCCGGAAAGCGAGAAGGTGAAGGTCGACGAGACGCGCTTTAAGGCTATTGTCAGCATGCTGGAAGTGGTGCTGCCGCAGCTTACTGCTGACCCCGAAAACCGGGCGACTCTGATCGAGTGGGCGTGTGAAAACGCCAACTCCAACGAGAACCTATTCCCTCAGCGGCTTAATCTCGATTACGACTCGCTGAAGGAAAACCCACCGCCGGAGCCGCCGAAAGCTGAAGAGCCTGGCGGCGGGATGATGCTATGAACACTTTCACCAGAACAGTGAGAGATGCGGTGAAGTTCTTTCTCCGCAACGGCTACTCGTCCCGGGAAGAGCTGGAACGCTGGCAGGCGATTATCCGCCAGGCCGCCGAAAGCGAAACAGCCGATGACTACATGGCGATGGTCACCCGCAACCTGACGAAGGCATACGACATGCAGGTGGGCCGCGCTGGCGCGCTGAAGCGCCATCATGGCATATCCCGGTTCACGCTCAACTACCTTGAGCCGAAGCTGAGGACGGAGCTCGACAGGCGGATCCTCGCCAGCGCCGACCTAATCCAGCTCAACCGCAAAAAAGCCATCGACACTACACTGTCGCGGTTTAGCGGCTGGGCCAGCAGCATTCCCTCAGCCGACAGCATCGCGCTGACCGGCATTCAGGGAGCGATGCGGGAGACAGCTTCTCACATTCAGAAGGCCGCCGAGAAGGTGGACTATGAAGCGCGCCGGGTGATGATCGACCAGAACCATAAGCTGATAGCCAACATCGACAACGTGATCGCAACGAGCAACAACGCGATTGCCGCGATATGGCACAGTCACTGGCGGCGGCCGGGTTATGACTTCCGCGAGGACCACAAGGAACGCGATCAGCTTTATTACCTGATCCGCGGAAACTGGGCGCAAAAAAACGGGTACGTGAAATCCGGGCCTGCCGGTTACCTGGACGAAATCACTCAGCCTGGCGAAGAGGTTTTTTGTCAGTGCTACGTGACCTACATCTACAACATCCGAAGCATTCCTGAATACATGCTGACCCAGAAGGGGCAGAAGTTCATGGAGTCGATGAAGAAAGCAGCATAGGAGCATTGAAACGTGGCTATTTTTGGCAGCGGGATAATGTTCCGTCAGGGTAAGTTCGTCTTCCTGATCCAGCGCTCGGATGATGGCACGTGGTGCCCGCCTGGCGGAACGGTAGAGCCGGGTGAGCTGGCTATTGATGCCGCGCGCCGCGAGGTGCTGGAAGAGGTGGGCTATCAGTACGATGGCCCGCTCACTCCACACAGCGTATATGGCGATTATCTGACGTTTCGCGCTGAAGTGCCGGAGAGGTTCGAGGCGAAGCTTAACGACGAATTGCTGGCCGCCGGATGGTTCCACATTGACGAACTGCCCAAACCGCTTCATCAGCCCTTCGCTGAGATGCTGGCGCAGCAGGCGCTCAATGAAACCGAAGTGGCCGCGCTCATCGCTGACGGGACGCTAAGCAGCCCGCAATTCTTTATCAACATGTGGATGTTCGCCATCCGGGTAACCGGAACAGGGGTTACCTGGCGCTCTGCAGATCAACAGATGGCCTTCCGTAACCCGGACGACTATCTCACTCCAGAGTTTCTCCAGCGAGTTGCCGGTGTACCGCTTATCTGGCTGCACCCGGAGAAAAACAAGCTCGATAGCGATGAATTTGCGAAGCGTGTTATCGGCACCCTGACGAACAGTTGGGTTGCAGATAATGGAGAGGTCTGGGCTATTGCCCGGGTGTACGACGCTGAAGCCGCCGAAATTATGGCGACACGGCAGCTTAGTACCTCGCCAACCGTCACGTTCAGCGAAATGCAGGACTCAATCATCAAAATCGACGGTCAGCCTCTATTGGTGGAAGGTTCCCCGGTATTGCTCGACCACGTTGCAATTTGTGAACAGGGCGTATGGGACAAGCTCCTTGCCCCTACTGGTGTTAAATCTGATTCCATTCCAAACGAGGCTGAAAAGATGGACGAGGAAAAAATCGTAGCGCTGATTAACCAGACGCTCGACGCACGCATGGCTAAGGCTGACTCAGAAGAAGCAGACCGTAAAGCCAAGGCCGATGCCGAAGAGGCGGCCAAGAAAGAAAAGGCTGATGCTGAGGCAAAAGAGGCCGAAGAGGCGAAAGCCAAAGCTGACGCGGAAGAGAAAGCCGCGAAGGAAAAATCAGACGCAGAAGCCAAAGAGAAGGCTGACGCAGAAGAGGCAGAACGTATGGCGAAAGAAAAGGCTGATTCTGAACTGCGTCAGCAGATCGCCGACCTGCGCTCCCGCATCCCAACCGAGTTGAGCGATGAAGAGCGCAACGAAGTCGCCGATGCACAGGTTAAGGCCGATAGCGTGTTTTCCTGCTTCGGCAAGCGCGCTCCGGTGCCACTGTCTGGTGAAAAGCCGCTGGCATATCGCCGCCGCCTGATGATCCAGTTGCAGGAGCATTCGCCTGACTTCAAATCCGTCGACCTGTCCTCCATTGCTGACTCAGCGCTGCTGAGCGTGGCCGAGAAGACGATCTACGCCGACGCACAGAAATCGGCAAGCCTGTCTGTTGGCCCTGGTATGCTGCGCGAAATTAAACGCGCTGATGCGACCGGTCGCCAGATCAGCACCTTCGAAGGCGATCCTGCTGCCACCTGGGCTCCGTTCCAGTCCGGCAAGCGTCAGGTCACCAGTTTCAACAACCAGGCTTAACGGGAGCTCTCAAGCATGGCTAACTTATCTCTTAACCCGATGGCAACCACGAATGCGCTGGGCTCCTTCGGTGTGCAGTCCGACGGTTATATTCAGGGCGTGGCGCTGGATGACCCGGCTAACCGCTTCAACCTGGCAGCGGGCACCGTGGCGGCAACGGAAACCAAACCTCTCTGGGGCGGTCTGCCGGTTGCTGAGCTTCTGCCTGGCACCAGTTCAAGCCCGCGCGGTTCTTACATCCGTCGCGCTGTGTCTGTTACCGAACTGGAAGGCTTTACCGTCTTCAATCAGGCTCACAACGGCCTGACCACTCCTCAGTCTCCGGTTCCGCTGTACGCATCAGGCATGAGCGTTTCGTACTACCGCCTGGGCTCCAACATGCGCGTTCCGCTGAAAGCTTCGGCGCAGGTTGTCGCGCTGGGTACCTCCGGCGCTTCAGTGAAAACTCCGCTGGCATGGGATTTCGTGAACAACCAGATCACCACCGCGGCGGCGGCCGGTTTCGCCGGTTCTGATATTGCGACAACAGCTGTGACCTATGCCGCTGGCGTGGCGACGGCGACAACCGCATCAGCGCACGGCCTTACTGCTGGTCAGTACGTGAAAATCAGCGGAGTTGCCCCTGCGGCGTACAACGGCACTGTGGTAGTGCTGTCTGTTCCGAGCTCAACGACCTTCACCTACGCACCGGCAACTGCACCAGGTGGCGCAGCTACCACGCAGGGCACCATCGGCGCAGTTACGCTTTCCGACATCACGCTGCCGGTAAAAGTGCTCGCCATCGAATCAGGCAACTCCAAGACTGTCAGCTATGACAGCGCAACGGGCTTCCTGACCTGGAACAACACCGACAGCTGCGCGCTGGTCTTACTTTAATCGGGAGCTGAATTAAATGGCTGCAATTACCCCCAGCTACACCATCGTCAATCCGTCGTACATCGCGCCGGAGATGATCATTGGTTACCAGCAGGCGTCAGGTGCGTTTGAAACCATCGCCAGCGGTAACCCGCAAGTCCGTCTCGGCGTGGGCGACCAGTACGTCTACATGCGCCGCCTGGATATTCGCACCCAGACCACTTCCAGCCAGTCCGGTAACGGTAACCAGCTGCCGAGCGTGGCGCTGGATGCGAAGATGATTTCAACCCCAACCTACCTGTTCCGCTGCCGTGGTATCTACGATCACCATGATATGGCCGCTGCCGGTAACTGGAACTTTGCACTGCCGGAAGCTCAGCGCCTGGGCATGCGTCAGGGCATTTTCCAGCAGCTGCGCTCTGCTCTGCTGTACGGCATGAACCCTGCTGGCGGTGAAGGCCTGCTGAACACCGCTGGCGCGACCACTGAGTCCCTGCCTCCGGACAGCAACGGCAACACCACTGTGCTGACCTATGACCACGGCCAGATGGCGGTATATCTGCTGGGACACGTACAGGCCGCACTGACCCGCACCATGCAGCTGGGCCGCCAGCAGCGCGTCGTTATCCTGGGGCCGCAGCGCGTCCTCGGCGCCATGGAGATTCAGCAGATCGTTCAGCTGACTTCTTACCAGCGTCCAGGTGGTGGTACTGACACCGTCGGCGGCACGGTGAAAGAAGTGCTGAAAGGCGCAAACGTCCAGGTTGACTGGGTGTATGACGATACCCTGATCGGCGCTGGTGCTGGCAATACCGACGCGGTGGTGATCACCATCCCTGAGGTCGAAGTGCCGATGGTCAACTCTACCGTGAACACCAACGAATTCGCCAAGCTGACCCCGTCTCTTGCCGCGAACGCGCTGATGTTTACCGACATGGCCGCGCCGCGCGAGATTCCGACGCCGATCGCTGGTGGTGCCATCGATGTTCTGTCCGAAATGCGTTCTACCGCAGGCTGGGCAGTTCGTCCGGAAGCAATCACCATCCTGTCCATGGCGTACAGCGCCTGATCCATTCTTTGAAGTGGTTAAGCCTCTGCCGGGGAAACTCAGCAGGGGCTTTTTTACGAGGGTAACCAATGAAACTCTATATCGCTAACACCACCAAGCAGCGCCAGATTTTCGCCTATCGCAAGCTCGAGACCGGCCGCCTTATTCAGATCCCGATTAACCACGGCGACCAGATGATGGTACTGGATGGCACAACTGAAGAGATTGAAGCGGTGGTGCAGCACCATCAGGTTTATGGTCTGGTTGACTCGACAAAAATCGACCAGAGCCAGGCGTTTGTCGGCCTGTGCTACAGCCTGAACAAGCCTGTATCAGCGTCGGTAATCGAAAAAGCAATCCGCGATAACGATATTCACCTGACCCGTGGCGCCCACGGCCGCCGCCAGGCATCCGTAGCGGCTTTGGACAGCTCTCTGCGCGAAAGCGGTACCGGCTATTCCGGCGAGATGGAAGTCAGCGCTGAGCAAGCGAAAGGCCGCGAAGACAGCGAAGACACCCCAACGGTTAACGAAACAATCGTGACTGAAAAATCCGGGAGCAAGAAAAAATGACAACGAGCCTGTCGGGATTTATCGAATTCGTTCGAACTGACATGGGCGTGACCGCCGCGCAGGTTCCCGACGACTCGCCGTCTTTCACCCTAGCGTATGGCGGCGCGGTTGAGTGGGTAAACCCTGATATCGCGTGCGTCACGCCGAATCTGTACACAGTGGCCGTGTACAACCTGGGCGCGTCTTTCCTGGTCAACTATGGCACGGAATCTGTATTCGCCGAGTTCAGGAAAGAGTATGGACTGAATAATTTCAAGGCTGGCGTAATTACTGGAGCCGGGGATAACTCAACCAGCGCTCAGCGCCTGGTGCCGGACTTCTTCAAAGACCTGTCACTGGCTGACCTGCAGATGCTGCAGGACCCATGGGGCCGCCGGTACCTGATGATTGCCCAGCAGTTCGGCAGCCTGTGGGGACTGTCATGATCACCTTCCACTTGGGGGTGATTGATGTCCCGTATGAGGACGAGAACACCACGACCGGAGACGTCGCCGAGTATCTGGAGGAAAAGTACCAGATCATGCAGACGTTTTTCGACAGGTACAGCAACGACATCGCTGACCTGATGGCGAATGACATGGCAGCGTCGCTTGAGAACATGATGGCCGGAGCGCCGCCAGCAAAAGACCCTCTGGCAGAGTCGATGTCCCGGATCCATGACCTGTTTGTCGCCTTCCTCGACAACACCGAAATGAACGGATTACCTGGTGTGCCTACGCGCCGCGCGCTGGACGGCATCTCCCGGCGATTCAAGAACAAAAAGGGGCCTCCGCGCCCGTCATTCATCGATACCGGAACCTATCAGGCCGCGATGCGCGCCTGGGTGAGCGGGGTGCTAAATGCCTTCCCTGGATGAGTTGCAGCAAACTGCAAAAACAGAGCTTAACGCCACGCTGACGCAGGGTCTTGATGACCTGAGCCGCTTTCAGGTGGTCACGTTCACTAAGTATATTCGCAAGGTGCTGCCCCTCGATGGTTTCGTGTTCTGGGTGAAGGCCTCTGTTCTGTCTGACGACCCCAGCAGCGAACCCGATACGGTCGACGTTAAAGGCTATTTGCACCTGACGACCGAAACCATACAGGACGATGAGCAACTCTATGACCGGAACGTCGTGACGTTTACCGCTCAGGCGGACATCGACCCGTTCAACGACATCGGTTCTGATGTCCTGTACATCGGCGAGTTCTTCGGTATCCAGTTTTCTTTCTCCCGGCGCACCGGGCTGAACGAACCGGCCAACCTCTACCACTACACAGGGGAGGCAATATTCCCCTACATGCGATCGCAGATCATCAACTCTGCCGACGATATCGACCTGTCGGACGTTGTGGTTTCGAGCTCATTGCCGGTATGGCTGGCGCTGAGCCAATACATGCCAATGTTCCCGGCCATGCTGTCGACGCAGAACCTTTCACCGCCGTACGCAACGGTGAAGTGCAGCAACACCGCGCCGATTGCCGGGAGCTTTTACCTCGATGAGCAGCAGAACCAGTATCAGCTGGTTTCCGAGGATGTGACGATCTCCATCACTGGCCTGCGCAATGCCGGGGTTGAAGATTTCGTGAGGTACGTGCAGCAGTACACGCTCGGCGATGACGCGGAAATGGGCGTGATGAATATCCCGGTCGTTCAGGACGAGCGTGTCACGCAGAACGAGCTGAACATCATCGCCATGAGAAAAACCATCAAGTTCAAAGTCAACTATTACCAGCAGCGCATGCGTAACGTCGCGCGCAGGCTGATCACGTCAGCGATTCCGTCCATTTACCCGGAGAAATAAATAAATGGCAATTGTTAACATTAACGTCTCGGTGACCAACCCACCGAAGCCCTCTCAGCTGCTCAAATCCGGCGCGATGATCTCCATGGGCGGAACAACCCTGGCTGCAGGTGAGTATCAGCTCCTGACGACGAAAGATGATCTGAAGGATATCACCTCACCGGCTAAAACTATTTCAACTATCACCTGGGCAACCGGCGTCGTTACTGTAGCCCTCTCGGCAGCGCATGGCTGGAATGTTGGAGACACTATCCCGCTGGTCGTCTCTGGCGTTACTCCAGCAGCGTATAACCGCGCCGTAACCGCCACTGTGACCACTTCCACCGCCTTCACGTATCCGCTGGCGACAGACCCTGGCACGGCAACAGTCATGGGGACGGTGAAAACAGTGGCGGCAAACGAAATCATCGAGATGAACACCACGTTCTGGGCTCAGGGAACTACCCGCGCGGTCTACGTGCTGGAGCTGGGCGACGTGTCTGTCGCTGCTGCTGTGGCTGCACTGGCTGACTTCATCGATGAAGACATTTCTCTGGGCAACACCTACCAGAAATTCTTCTCGTACCTGGTGCCGCGCGAATGGGATGGTGAGCCGACGTTTAAAACCCTGACGGGCCTGTATACCAGCCCGGCGTCACTGGTTTATTTCTTCATCACCACTACGACAGCCACTTATCCGGACTGGGTCGCCACCAAGAACAAATCTGTGTGTGCGGGGGTGGAATCGCCAAACATCCCTGCTGGCGAGTTTTCCATGGCGTTCCCGTTCCAGTCCTCGCTGGCAAACGATCCTGGCTCTTCAAACATGGTACCGCCAATGGCGTACCGATTTGGTTACGGGGTTACAGAGTACCCGGTAGAAGGCAATGGAACGCTGCTGAAGCAACTCCAGGACAACAGCATCAACTACGTCGGCACCGCCGCGGAAGGTGGGCTGAGCAACAAAATGCTGGTGGCAGGCCACATGCTGGACGGGAACCCGTTCAACTACTGGTATTCAGTGGCGTGGACTGCAATCAACCTCGAGCTCGATCTGGCCAACGAAATCATCAACGGTTCAAACACCACGGTTAACCCGCTGTACTACGAGCAGAACGGCATAGACCGCCTGCAACGCCGCGCGCTGAAGACGCTGCGCAACGGTATCAGTTACGGCCTGATCCTGGGGCGTGTAATTGGTACCGGACTGACGCAGCAGGATTTCAATACCGAGTACGAGAAAGGCACGTATGCCGGGAACGCGGTGATTAACGCCGTGCCGTTCGCGAATTACACCAGCCTGAATCCGTCCGATTACGCCGATGGCAAGTATAACGGCCTGAGCGCCGTAATGACGCCGCGCCGCGGCTTCGAATCCATCACGTTTAACGTGAACGTAACCAACTTTGTAGGGGCGTAAAAAAATGGCAAACCCATTAGTACCGCAGGGATTCCTCAATCGTGTACGCGGCGCGGTGTCGGTAACTGACGTGCCAGCGCTGAACATCACCGCCTCTTATCTTGGCAAGGACGCCATCAGCATGCGTCCTGATGGCCCGGCGACGGACATTATCCCGACGCTGACCGGCACCGTAGGCAGCCAGGCGCCATATCAGCAGGTGACCGTCACCGTCCATCTGCTGCGCACTCAGGGGCTGAGCGATAGCTACAAAAACCGTTTCGCCACCGATACGTCCCTTGGCGAAGTGGTGATCACTCCTGACGCGAACACGCTCAGCAATTTCACCGTGCTGAACGCTTATCTGGTGAACTTCAACGAACTGCCGTTTACCGGTATGGATGCCGGGTACGTGGTGACCATCAGCGGCTACATCCTGGCTAACGACAACATGTGGGTCTGATTGTGAAAATTGACAAAAAGCTCAACCTGGTAACAAACATAACCCGGGAAGACGGGTCAATCGTGTACCTGCATGTGACCCCGTTCCCGTATGAGGTGGTGGAGGAGCATTGCCTGCTGCTGGGCAACCTCTTTACCAACTTCATCTCACAGGTCGGCGGTCTGGGATCGGCGCGCGTCGCCGCGATGATGCTCCGCAAAAAGCTCAAGCGAGAGCAGGAGCTGATGGACGAAGCTAACCAGCAGGCCCAGCAGGCCCCAAACATCGTTGACGAGATCCAGCGCCTTACGTCTGTGGTCTGGAATGACGGCGGTGTTTGGAAAACTGCATCTTTCGAAGTCGCGATGAAGCAGGGGATTATCTCTCCTGACGAATACCGCGAAGTTGAAGGTGAGGTGGTTTTTTTTATGGTTACCTCTGCCATTCAGAAAGCCCATCTGATCGCCCCGACGGTGGGCTCAGTGATCGGCATGTTCGGTGGGCAACTCGTATCATCGAGCGTTACGGCGTTCCGCGATTCCTTGCAGACGTCGAATCCTCCTACCGATACCCAGACCCAGAATGCCCAGCCGGAAACGTCGCATATACCCTCCTAGACTGGGCGTCTAACGAGGGTTTCTGGCGGGTGATCAGGGAAATTACCGGCGAAGAGTTCGCCAGCCCGGAGCAGTACCGCCAGCGTTACATTATTTCCGCGCTAAAAGACAGGGGTTCCTTCAATGGTGGCTAAGTCTATTGTCGATATTGACGTAAATGACGACAAGTTTGTCGCGTTTATGGAGAAGTTCAAAGAATATCAGGCTGCACTTGAGGAACTTCCTGAAGCATGGCGCGGGCTGGCGCATGGCGCCACTGATGCCACCAAAGAGACGGCGAAAGCGAAAACAGAGGGCGACCTACTGGCTAAAGCCTTTTCTGAGGGGGCAAGCGCGATTCTGTCGATAAACAGCGGCCTTGAGCGGCTTACCGACAGTCTGGACAGGGCCAACAAGAGTCAGGAAGACTTCAACAAGAAAACTCGCTCATCAAAGGGGTTTTTGAGTGACGCCACGAAGGACGCGAAATCGCTGGCCGGGCACATAAGGGATGCAACCACAAGCCTGCTGTCATGGGGTGGTATCGTCGGCCTGTTCACTGGCGTGCTTGGCGTCGGCGGTCTCTTCGGGCTTAACCGCCTGGCGGCCACAACCGGATCCCAGCGTTTCACCTCTCTCGGGATCGGGACGAGCATCGGCGCGCTGGACTCCACAGCCATTAACTACCAGAAAGCACTCGGCAACCCGACAGGGACGCTGGGGGTCATCCGCGACAGCCAGATGGATCTGTCAAAGCGCTGGCAGTTTCAGGCTCTCGGGATCAATAACCCCGACCAGGACCCGGCGAAACTCCTGCCGCAGCTGATTCGCAATGCGCGTGACATTTTTGTCAAAAACGGCAGCACCCTGCAGGGGGCCAACGCCTATGGCCTGACGAACTTTTTCAGCCTTGACGACCTGAATCGCTTTAAAAATATGAGCGATGAAGAAATCGATGCGATGGAGCGCCGGGCGCAGAAGGATGCGAAGTTACTGCAGATCACCGATCAGCAGGCGCGGCAGTGGCAGGACTTCAACGTCCAGTTGGATTACAGCGGACAGAGCATCCGTAACACGTTTGTGCGCGGGCTTGGACCGCTCACACCGCAACTGAGCAAGCTTTCTGACGCGCTGGCTGGTGCCATTGATACTGTGCTGCAGTCTCCAGAGTTGGGTAAATGGATTGACGGGCTGGCGGGCGGTATTGAGCGCTTCGGGAATTACCTGGCATCGCCAGAGTTCACCAAGGACGTTGACAGCTTCATGGCTGGCATTGAAAAGCTTGGGGCGCTCATCGGGAAGGTTTACGACTGGGTTGTGGGTAAAACCGACATCTCAGTATCGGATGTGACTTCCGGATCCTCAATACTGAGCGACAAGAAGGTCACGGACCCGAAGACTGGACAGACTTACACGCCGGGTTCAGAAGATGACCCGCGGGTGTGGGGATGGCTGAAGGGCGTTAAGAGATTCTTCTCCAGTGGCGATGTTAAACCTGTCGACCCAACTCCTGCGGATGTCTCCGCTAAAGGACGGACGATCGCTGACAGGTTCAATAACCCGACCAATCTGCGCTGGGCTGAGGGGTACGGTACGCACAACACGAAGAGCGGGAAATTTGCTGTCTTTCCTACTCTCGATGAGGGCGTGCTGGCATCGGCGAAACAGCTGCAAATTTATGGCACCCGCGGCATCAACACAGTCAGCGAAATAGCGAAAAAATGGGCGCCGTCGAACGAGAACGACACAGCGGAGTACATCCGGCATGTCGTTAAAACGACCGGGCTTGGCGCTAACGACAGGCTGAACCTCAACGACCCTGCAATTCTGGCAAAACTCATCTCCGCTATGTCCACGAAAGAGGGGGCCGGAAACCGGGTTAGCGAGGGCGCGGTTATCCAGATATTCAACAACACAGGCGGCAATGCCATCGTTTCATCATCACAGCTTGGAGTGACTGGATAATGGCATTTACTCGCGAACTCTACCGGCTTGGCTTCGAAATATCCCCTGTTATCCTCTGCAATGGAGTTGCGGAGGCTATCCCCGGCGGCATGCTGCCAATAGTGGCATTAACCCAGAGCGCCAGCTTTGTAACCGGGCTGATCGGCGGGGCAATCAGCCTTACCGATCTGGACAAATATTTCTGTCACTGGCGGCCTGTTCAGGGTGCAACGATGGTTGACTATGACATCGCTCGCTATCCGTTCGCTAACCAGACTGTCGCAGCTAACGCGCTTCTGGCCCAGCCGTTGAGGGTCAGTCTGATGATGGACGCCCCAGTGAACGAGAATACCGGCGCCATGACCAAACTGGTAACGCTGAGCGCGCTGCAGGCGGTGCTTCAGGCGCACGCCAACCTGGGCGGGACTTACATCGTGGCCACGCCGTCAATCATCTACAACAACTGCATCCTGAAAACTGTTAAGGACAGCTCTACCGGTAATGATCCGCTACCTCAGCGGTCCTGGCTCTGGGATTTCGAGCAGCCACTGATTACCGAAACCGCAGCTGATCAGGCCGTTAACAGCTACCTCAGCAAAATTGATGGTGGTGACCAGAACAACAGCAGCGCATGGACAAACACTGTCAGTGCGCTGGGTAACACATCGCTTGGCGGTTCGGTTACAGAGGCGATAACGGGCGTGATCGGCAAGCTGCAGGGGGTATTTGGCATATGAGCACCGTCAATTACCCGTTTACCGGGCTTGAGAGGAAGAGCATGACGTTCTCGCCGGTTCTCGACGGGACGGTCTACACCTGCCAGATGAAATGGAACATCGCCGCGCAGCGCTGGTATTTGCTGATCACCAACAGCGCCGGCAACCCGGTGCTGAATACTGCCGTTGTTGGGTCGACATCTTCAGGTGGAATAAACCTCCTGAATGGGGTGTTCACATCGACGACCATGATCTGGCGTGAAAAAAACGGGCAGATTGAGGTAACGAGCTGATGCGCTATTACGAAATTAACATTTTTGATGGCGACACCTTAATTCAGCAATATTCCAGCCTGAAGAACGGAGTCTATAACCCAGGCGCGCTGATGGTTGAATTCGACATCATGCGCTTTGGTGAATCAACGCCAGCAGGGGAAACGCATCTGACTGTATGGGGCATCGGCCCTAAAGATATGCAGCAGGCCAGACAGAACCTCTACGGCAAGCGAATTCAGATCTTCGCCGGGATGTCGAAAGGACTGCCTCTGGCGGGAATGTGGGACAAAAAGCTTGCCATAGAGGGAACCATTTTCCAGGTGTTCGGTAACTGGCAGGGCACAGAGCTACGGCTGGACTTCATCATTGTTGCGGGCCCCGTTAACACCACGGCCCGCGGGCAGATGGTGCCTCTTCAGGTGACCATGCCCTGGTCTATGGGGCAGAAACTATCCGTCGCGCTGACACAATGTGTCATGACGATGGGGGGCTTTACGCCGAACATAAGCATCAGTGACAGGCTTACGCTGAATTACGATCGCCCCATGTTTTGCGGCTCCCTCACTGAGTTGGCAAAAAACCTGAGGGCATTTTCGCTATCCCGCATCAAAGACCCAGGATACACGGGAGTTGAAATTGCCGTGGTCAACGGCAATGAAATCCGGGTGTGGGATAATGACTATGCTAATCACCCTGATCAGAGTTCGAAAACCAGCGCGACGGAAAGGAGCAAAAATCCTGTCCAGATAAATTTCAATGACCTTATCGGGCAGCCAACGTGGATCAGCTTTGGCGTTGTCAGCGTAATCTGCGTTATGCGCGCTGACCTGCAGACTGGCGACCACATCCTGATGCCGGAGAAGGCTAGGCCGATGATTCAGGCTTCATCTTACTCACAGTTTCGCGATGACTCAGCCTTTAGCGGTGAATTTGTAGTGCAATCGGTTAGGTTGCTGGGTAACAGCAGGCAACCAACAGCTGAAGCGTGGATCACCGTGATTGAGGCATACCCGGCGGAGGCGGTTAAGACAAAATGAGTGTTGACCAGAAGCTTAATTTCGGCCGGAACATGAATCGGTTCGCTGAGCAGAAGTTTAATGAGGCGTTCCAGGCGGCCGGGAAAATACTGCCTGCCAGCATTGTTGAGCAGAAAGGAAATATGGTCACGGTAGCTTTCGAGCTACATGACACGCCATACGTTTTCCCTAATGTCACGATCCCACTCTTCGGGCCGCAGTACATTCGATATCCGATGCAGCCAGGAGATAAAGGGATTGTTATTCCTGCAGACACCTATCTTGGCGGCGTCAGCGGGCAGGGCGGTGGTATCGCCGACCTAACCCCCCCCGCCAACCTTAGCGCCCTGGTATACCTGCCGATAAGCAACACCGAATGGGAGGCCGTCGACGGGAACGTTGTCACCATTTACGGGCCTGAGGGAGTGACCATTCGGGATCAGGGTAGCAACACGACGTTTCTGCTGACGCCTGACAGCGTAACAATCGCTGCCGTGGACCAGTTCAAGGTCACTGTCGGCAGCACGGTGCTAACTCTTACGCAGGGAATGTGGAGCATCACTGGACAGAGCGGCAAGTTGCAGGATTCTACCGCCAGCACCAGCCCGGAGATTATGCATACCGGCTGGGCCGCACTGGTTGCATGGCTGAATGCTCATCAGCACTCAAACGGTAATGGCGGTTCAAACACTGGCAATCCAACAACCAATTTCAACGGGAATATCACGCAATGAGAACCTACGGGAGAGATGCAAATGGTAAGTGGGTGCTGGTGGTGCCGGATGAAAATGGCTTCAACGATTCCATCTATCTGACGACGCTAATCCAGAATCTGAAGTTGGCGCCGCAGGAGTCACCTTTTTTTGCAAACAACGGCATCCCGTCGCAGAGCTCAGTCATTCAGCAGGTGCTGCCCACCTATTATGTCGACAGACTTCAACGGCAATTTAGCCAGTATTTCTCATCGCTGCAGATAGCCTTGGTGAGTGATGATCCGCCCGTATACAACATTTCGGCGATAACGAACGCCGGTTCTAAAATTATCACAACGGTGAACGTATGAGTGATTTGTCCGTTAGCTATGACGCAGCCGGGCCAGTGCCGAAAACATCCGAAGAACTGCGCGCAGATTTAGTTTCCAGAGCCACTGAGTTATCACCGGGAATCACTACGGACCTTCCTGGATCGCTGATTGAGGATATCGTCGGTACCGACGTTGGCGCGCTGCTTATTGCTGATCAGATCCGCGTCGACCTCATAAACTCTGTTGGCCCGCTGAAAGCGAATATGTACATGCTGAACCTCCTGGCGCAGCAGGCAGGAATTAGCGCACAAAAAACGGAGGGATCGACTACCGTTCCTGTGACGTTTAGCGGTCCAGCAGGATTCGTCATACCGCAGGGGTTTCTGGTCAGCGACGGCACTTATACCTACCAGATCGCTGATGCGACAGTGGTCCTGTCTTCAGGCGTCAGCTCGATGGTAACAGCTGTTGCGACAAACACCGGTTCGTGGGCCGTTCCGGTCGGTTCTGTTAACCAGATCCTCACCAGTCTGCCGTCTGACATTGCCCTGACCTGCACCAACCCGGTTGCCGGCACCCCTGGTGGAGCGCCTGAAACTAACTTCGAGTTTCGCGAGCGCGTCTGGGAAGCTCAGATGTCGACTGTGCAGGGATATCATGGCTTTATCCGCCAGAAGTTAACCGACCTGAGTGATGTTCAGGCTCGTCTTGTTTCCGTAGTTCAGAGCGGTAATGCATGGATTGTGATGTGCGGTGGCGGTGATATCTATGAAATGGCCGGGGCAATTTATAAGTCAGCTGGCGATATCAGCAGGCTCAAGGGAGCAGACCTGAATGTCACCGGGATCACCAATGCGAACCCTGGGGTTGTCACGACTGACATCACTCATGGTTTCAGCTCAGGCCAGGTGATTCGTATCGCCGGCGTAACAGGGATGAGTGGCGTCAATAACGTTGACCTTACCATTACCGTACTGAGCCCCCACACTTTCTCTATTGGCATAAATACCACTGCCTCAGGGGCATGGACAGGCGGCGGAATTGTAACTCCGAACCTGAGGAATAACGTTGTAACGATCAACGACTGGCCTGATAACTACGTCATACCCTTTGTTATCCCACTGCAGCAGCTGGTGACGATTAAGTTTGAGTGGGCGACGGAAAGCGCCAACTATCTGACTGACGCGACTATCGCCTCACTGGTTTCACAACCGGTTATCAATTATGTAAACGGGATATTCGCTGGAAAGCCGATGAATATAAATAACGTCAAAGATGTCTTTCTTCAGGCGATTAACAGCACGCTCGATATGAGCCTGATTTCGACACTGAACGTTATTGTTACGGTGAATGGTGTAATCACAGGAGTGGATGCCGGAACTAACATTATCAGCGGCGACCCTTACAGTTACTGGTTCATTGCCTCTGACGGGGTTATCGTGGACGGGATATAATATGCTTGAAGATATCATTAAGTCTTACTTGTATACGCAGTATAACGACGATGATGATCTCCAGGCGTTCGTCACTGCGTATAACTCCATGGCCCAGGAAATTTATTCATGGATGATTAACGCCAACCTTCCGATATTTGTCGGATGGTATAATGCTGGTGACCAGTTAAAATGGATTGCCCGCGGGATTTATGGCGTTAAGCCGCCGGTGCTGGTCAGTGGAAAGCAATCCGTATTCGGCCCTTACAACGCCGTCCTGTTCAACCAGTTACCATTCAATGGCAGAAAGGTAGTTAATCAGTCAGAGCAGGTTGTCGTTTCAGATGATCTTTTTAAGCGCATCATGACGTGGAATTTCTACAAAGGTGATGGGTATTACTTCACTATCCCATGGCTGAAGCGCAGGATAATGCGGTTTTTGACCGGTGTTGATGGGGTGGATGTTGTGAATGACCAGAGGTGGAGTATTTCTGTTTTGTTCTCAGGTGGCGGCGCCAGCATTTCTATTATCAAGGGGTATAGAAAACTTACTTCTACAGCAATGTTCAATGGATTCGCGTATAACACAAGATCGTTAAACCAAAAAAACAGTGTGCTAATAAAAAGCACTGACTATGAATATGCTGCGTTGTTTAAGCAGGCCATTGATAGCGGCCTGCTCCATATGCCTTTCTATCAGCCTGTTTCAGTAACAATAGTTGGCTAGCTATTCGCTAGTGGTCTGAAGAATTTCTTTTGATGAGTATTTTATAATTCCTGCTGCTAACTGCAATGTCCATGAATATTTTCAGGCATAAAGTAATTGTTAAAAGCATAATTACCACAAAAAACAACATCACAACAAACTTGATGTTCTCAAGTGGCGGCACTCCTTCCTGCGCCCACATTTGAATAGCAAGAGTGATGAGAAATGCAGAAAGGAAAATAGTCAGCGTCGCAACTCCCGAGAGAACTATGCGGAAAAATGATACAGATAAATTATTCATAGAGAACTCCTGTTTATAAGTTTCAACAATCATAACACTGCCGGCAACCAATGGCGGCAGATAATTCCATCCCGGAGGAATAATGGCACTTTTACTTTTGGCAGCTAATAACGCCCAGAGCGTTCTGGCTGCCGGGATAAGCTCGTCTGCAACAACCATGACGCTGAATACTGGTACTGGCGCTCTTTTCCCTGCGCCTGTTTCCGGTACCAGTTTCTTCAAGTTAACATTGATTGATGCTGCAACAGGCCAGATAAGCGAGATCGTTCATGTCACAGCCAGAACAGGAGACACGCTTACGATTGTGAGAGCCCAGGAAGGTACACTGGCTCGCGCGTGGTCTGTCAACGACATTGCGGCCAACATGATGACTGCTGGCACGTTAAGCTATATTTTGGATAACTACGCAACGATAGCCAGTCTGGGAACGGCTGCTGCCCGTAATGTAGGAACCGGTGCTAACCAAATTCCTGATATGTCTTTTTTTGGTGGATCCAGCTCTAGTAGCGGATATCAATATTTCCCAAATGGGACCTTGATTCAGTGGGGCACTATCGGCCTTAGCTCTTCACCAGCAGGGACTACTATTGGATTATTCCCTATAGCATTTCCCTCAGCTGGCTACCAGATAGTTGTAACACATGACAACCCACTCGATAGCACGCTTGCGTATGGTGCTGCCAGCATTATTAGCCCAACACAATTTAGAGTAAACGCATGCGCAATTAACACTAGCACATTTACCTTGAATACAGGCTATACAATGACACTACGCTGGCTTGCTATCGGAAAATAAAATGAACAGATATCTATATGATGCGGTAACTAATGCCTTTTATCCATTTGCATCGAAGGCCATCTACCTAGAAGCTGGTTCTTGGCCTGCTAATGGAGTAGATGTTGATGAAGAAACTTACGAGGAGTTTAAAAATCCACCTACAGGAAAGATGAGAGTACCTGATAGTGAAGGTAATCCATCATGGGTAGACATTCCTCCTGCCTCCAATGCAGATTTACGAAAAGCGGCCCTTTCTGCGTTAAGCAACATCTATCAGGATGATATAGAAAAACTCAACAGGGCATGGATGGCTGCTGCTGTTAATGATGGTGCAAATGAAACGACAAAAAAAGACGCAGTTTTGGCGCAGATCAACACCAGAAAATCGAAATATGCAACAGACAGGGCAGCAATTATTGCTCAATACCCATAGCTGAGTGGAGAAAAGCATGTCAGATAATGAAGCTTCACAAACTAACGAAGTGCAGTCATTAGCCGAAACAACGGAAGTTCGATTCTGTCCTATCTGTGGAACGCAAATGTATCAGGGTATTCGCTACGAATTCCTTTGCTGGATTTGCCCGGAATGTGACTTTGACGAACCGGTTTGATTGGATGCTAAAAGCCCACTTAGGTGGGCTTATTGTTTTGTTTTGATATGGTTGATATCAATTTGCAAGTATCTCATGAGGCCCAACTGCGCTGATTGTTCGGCATTTGCTTCATTTGCTTTTAAATAAAATGAACGTGCAACTGAATACGGAGCCATTTCGGCAGGCATAACGGTAAATTCGAATGATTTACCTTTATTTTCGACAGTGCATCTTACTTGCCATTTATTATTATGAATGTCATTACCAGAGCATTTGGTAGGTCCGTAATAGTTAGACAGATATGAACTAAGTCGGGTAATGGCATCCTGTACATAGTCTGGTTTACTTTGCGTATACCCAATAAATCCTCCAGTAAACGCAATGGCTAGTATTGCCGAGGCTGTTACTATATTTCTATTCCATTTCATGAAAATACTCCTGTCAATAGTAGAGAAGTCGAAGCCATCAATGAGCGTTCGGTAAAAATAGAACCCTCTCTTACATGCTATCGATGCATGTAAGATTAATCCTAAGCGTAATTGCCGTTACAGGCAACAAATATAGAGTTGAGAGAGCTGGATGATGGTAAAGCTCACGATGCACTCTTTGGCGTGATGGGGCATGGATGGGACACAAAACAGCACTCGCTCTAAGGTGAACTTAGACGACTGATGTTTTCGACGACTCTAACCATCTGTTATTTGGTGCGCTCTTGGACGATCTTTGTCGATTATGAAAAATGTATGCTCATATCATGGGGATGCAGGTCTAAGACCTGTCGATCTTCGCTGGCAGCCGCAGCGCTTTAATGCCACAATATTTTTTTCTTCGAATGCAGGAAAGATGATGAAAAAAATAGCAATTGCTGGCGCGCTGCTGGCACTGACCGGGTGCGTTCAGGTCGATAATTATAACGACGTGATCAAGCATCCTGTCCCGGCGCATCTGGCGGGATACTGGCAGTCGAAAGGGCCGCAGAGCAACATGGTCAGCCCGAATGCGATTGCCACGCTGGTGGTGACGGAAGAGGGCGATACGCTGGACTGCCGTCAGTGGCAGCGCGTGATTGCCGTGCCGGGTAAAATCATGCTGCGTTCAGACAGTTATTACAACGTGACGCGTAAGCTGGATATCTATCCGCTGGAGCGCGATGGCTCGACGCTTGAGTACGACGGGCTGGAGCTGCAGAAGGTCGATCGCCCAACGGTTGAGTGTGCCGATTACCTGAGCAAGAATCCGCTGGCGAGTAAACTACCGTAGCCGTTTTTTTGCCGGGTGGCGGCTTCGCCTGACCCGGCCTACAAAAGTACCGTCCCGTAGGCCGGGTAAGCGTCAGCGCCACCCGGCATTGTTTCTACAACGCATCCTCAATCACCCACACGCTGACGCTTCCGCCTTTGCAGGTAAACGTTCCTTCGCCATCTGCCGCCGTGGTGACCGTTTCTTCGCGATTGCCGAGAAAATCACGCCACGTTTTGTTGCCGTAGTTTTCCCCCAGGCAAATTACCTTCTCGCCGTCGTCGCCGTTCGACATCACCACCACGCAGCCGGGATCGTCTTCCGTACCGCTGCGGCTGAAGGCGATGCAGTTAGGATGGTCAAAAAACAGCGTCTGCACGCCGTGGGCAAAACGCTGGCGCGCGAGGATCAGCTCGTGGAGCTGCTCAATGACCGGCATATCAATATGGTACGTTTCTCCGTCTCCACCCGTATCGTCATAGCTGGCACCAAAGAGGTCCGGATAAAAGACGCTCGGCACGCCATTTTCCCGCAGCAGGATCAGCGCGTAGGCCAGCGGTTTAAACCAGGCTTCGACCGGGGCTTCCAGCGCCTGCAAAGGTTGGGTGTCATGGTTCGCGACGAGGGTCACCGCATGAAACGGATCGGCTTCCACCAGCGTGCCGGTGAAGATTTGGCTCATGTCGTAATCCCGACCCTGACGTGACGCCTCGTGGAACTTCATCTGCAGGGGGGCATCAAACAGCATGGTTTTGCCTTCGACCTGGTCGATATAGGCCTGAAGTTTATCCACCTCGTGAGACCAGTATTCCGCCACGATAAACAGCGGCTGGTCGGCGACCTCCTGGACGTGCTCAATCCACTCTTTGTAGAACCAGGCGGGAATATGCTTGACGGCGTCCAGGCGAAAACCGTCGCAGCGCGTCTGTTCCATGACCCAGCGGGCCCAGTATTTGATCTCCTCGGTCACGGCGTGATTGCGAAAGTCGATATTTTCGCCCATCAGATAATCGAAGTTACCCATCTCATCATCAACCTGATCGTTCCAGCCTTCGCCGGTGTAGTCGTTGACGATTTTAAAAATGCCGTCTTCATCGGGGTTTTCAATGTGGTCGACGCCGCTGAAGCATTTGTAGTCCCAGATAAACTGGGAATATTGCCCGGCGCGGGCAGGGAAGGTATAGCGGGTCCAGGCTTCACACTCGATGACCTCGTCATCGATTTGCGTGCGATCCTGCTCGTTCACGCGCTGAACGCGGACGGGCTCTTTTTCATCGGCGCCCATTTTGTGGTTCACCACCACGTCCAGCAGTACGGCAATGTCGTTGCGCTTGAGGGCGTCGATGGCTTCCAGCAGTTGCGCTTTGTCACCGTATTTCGTGGCGATACTGCCTTTCTGGTCAAACTCGCCCAGATCGAACAGGTCATAGGAGTCATAGCCGACAGAATACCCGCCTGACGCGCCTTTATAGGCGGGCGGGAGCCAGATCATGTTAATGCCGATTTCGTTAAGATTGGGGGCTAACGCCGTGACCTCTCGCCACAATTCACCGCCAGCAGGGTAGTACCAGTGAAAACATTGTAACAGGGTGGGGTTTTTCATCGTCCTTGCTCCAGAAGCCATTGGCAGACTTCTGGAGTATGGTTGATGAATCGCTAATGTGTATTATTGATTCATCTCTCCGGGAAATAAAATGTTGCCAGAAAGCCTACCGTAGGTGACGTTTACGTTTTTTTGCTTGTTGGTTTGCGCAATAAGGCCGCTCAGCTCACTCATCCTTTCCTGTAGCAACTCTTTAAGAATGATTTCATTCTGAAGCACCTGATTCAGTATCACCATTGCCTGGTCCTGAACAGACTTACTGTTGGGCGGAAAAGGCGTCGTGCTGATCTCTTCTACCAGCGAAACGTATGCCACCTCCTGGTCAATTAGCTCATCCCATTTCCCGGATTGAGCAAGGCCTAGCATGGTATTGCTAAGCGCATTAAGGGCATGCCACTTTTTTAGGGATAAGCTGAAGTCGTTCATTACAGTTAATCCTGCTTGGGAGAATAACCCGGGCCGATTTGCTTCCAGGCGTCGGAAATATTGAGCAGCAGAGCCTCGACTTCGGTAATGGCCTCGATGTCATTGCGCAGGTTGGCATGTAACAAACGGCGTACCATATAGTCGTAAAGTGCAGAAAGATTGCGGGGGAGTTCTCCTCCCACATCCATATTTAAACCAGCCTTAAGGCCATTTTCGATAATATTAATGGCCTTAGACAGGGCCTCTCCTTTTGCCGGGATGTCCCCTTGCTCAAGGAAAAGGCGCGCCCTAATAAGCGCGCTATGGATACCGTCGAACAACATGACAACCAACTGGTGCGGGCTGGCACTCAAGACAGCAGATTCAAGACCTACCTGCTGATAGGCTTGTACACCAGATTTGCTATACATATCGGTTCCTTTCTTACTTACTGCTGAACTGTTGGGTCAAATAAGTGGCCGTACCATTGAATTTAGTGACCAGCTTATCCAAATCGTTAAATTGCTTTTTATAACGCGCCATCGTGGCTTCAATGGTCAACTCCATCGCGTCGTAACGTTTGCCGATGGATTTGAGCGTGGCGTTAATACCGTCCTTCGCATTCTGAATCACACCTTCTTTACCGATAGAGGTGCTCAGCATATCGGTCAGGGTGTTATTCATCTGTGTGGCGAAACCGGTTTTTTTTCCGTCACCCACAAAATAGGCCTGCACGCCAGCCGGATCGTCGGTAAGAATCTTGGTTAATTTCTTATCATCAATTTTTAGGTTGCCAATCGCGCCGTCTGCGCCTTTGACCGGGTCCTGGGTGATGCCAAGTTGAGCCATAATGGCATAGGAGCCACTCTGTACATTGGTCAATAAAGCACGAAGATCGGATTGTACTCCGCGGATAGTACTGTCACCCATTAACACGCCGTTGTTCGAGGACTGCGCGGTTGCACCCACTGCTGGCGGCTCGTATTTGGTCAGCGCAGCAATGGTAGACTGCAGAGAGTTATAGGCATTGACCCATTCCGTAATGGCTTTTTTGTTATCGTCGGTTGAGCGGGCTATCGTCAGCGTTTCATCTGCTGTGCTCGGGGCTTTCAGGGTTAATGTTACGCCAGGCAGCGCGTCAGTGATGGTATTGCTCTGGCGAACTATTTGAATACCGTTCACGTCAATAACGGCGTTTTGCGACTTAACCTGCACATTTAGCGCAGCGCTTCCGATAACGGCGTTAAGCGTATCGTCTCCCGCCACCGTCACCGTCATATCGGAATCGGTACCCGTGGTTTTTGAGGTCAGCATCAGACGGTAGTCGCCGTTATCGGCTTTCACCACGCTTGCTGATACGTTGCCGTTGGCCGCATTGATAGCTTTAGCAATCCCGTTCAGTGAAGTATCGCTATCGGCGAGCGTTACCGTCAGCGGTTTGCTGTCGGCTCCTGCCTGGGTGATGGTAATGGTTCGGCTATTGGAGCCCGTTGTCCCGCCTAACTGCTTTGTATTGCTGTCAATGGTGCCGGGAGCTGTCGTCAGAACCTGGCCTTTCGCGATCTTACTGACATTAATAGTAACGTCGCCAACGTTAGCGCTGGAGGTACTGATAGCGGAGAATGCTGTGTTGGTGCTTGAAACGGACGTAGAGTTCCAGGTATCCGTCTTTGCCAGCTTTGCTGCTGCGGTTTGCAGGGTAGTCAGGGCGCTTTGTAATTTTCCGTAACCGGTGATTTGCGCGTCGTAAGTGGTCTTTTGTTTGGCAATCGCTGTTAATTTAGTCTCTTCTGCTGCCTGCAGCTTATCGTACAGATCCGACAGGCCGGGCACGCCCACCCCGAGATTACTGATAGTCGCCATGTAATGTTCCTTTTCAATGGATGTTTCAGTCGTTTATCGGCCCATCTTGCAAAAAGTTTACGGCGAGTTTTAAAAAATAATCGCGTAATAAGCGTTCATTTTCTCGCTTTTAACGTCTGACATGACGTTTTTGAGGAGGGTAAAAAAGAAGCAATTGGCCTTATAATTTTACAACTCTTGGGTATTCCATGTGCCATTTCGCTAAATAAATATATATAAAACAAATGGTTAATTTTTTTCTTCGATATTTTCTAAAGTCTGCTGCAAGGGCGTCGATAACCTTGTTGACGGTGAGAGACGCCGTGAGTGTTAGGCACCGACCCTAGAAACCATTTTTGAAGGAATTAAAATTATGGCAGTTATCAATACTAACCTGTTGTCCCTGACCACTCAGAACAACCTGAACAAATCTCAGTCTTCTCTGGGCACCGCTATCGAGCGTCTGTCTTCCGGTCTGCGTATCAACAGCTCTAAAGATGACGCTGCTGGTCAGGCAATTGCAAACCGCATGAACTCTCAGATCAAAGGGATGACTCAGGCTGCACGTAACGCTAACGACGGTATCTCTCTGGTTCAGACCGCTGAAGGTAACCTGAACGAGATCAACTCCAACTTACAGCGTATCCGTGAGCTGGCTGTTCAGGCTGCGAACGACACTAACGGTACTACTGACTACACCTCAATCAGCACTGAAATCACTCAGCGCCTGGGTGAAATCGATCGTATCGCTGGCGCTGCTAACTTCAACGGCAAAAAACTGCTGGACGGTAGCCAGACAGCTTCCCTGAACATCCAGGTTGGCGCAGGTACTGGCGCAACTGATAGCATCGCTATCACCACTGGCGCACTGATCAACGCAAAAGCAACCAGCCTCGACTCTGGACTGACCGGTACTATCACTGATAACAGCACTGCAAAAGCGTTCATCACTGCTGCAGACAACGCTATCTCCAAAATTGATACCGCGCGTTCAAACATGGGTGCGATTCAGAACCGTTTCGAATCTACCATCAACAACCTGAACAACTCTATCACTAACCTGTCTGCTGCTCAGTCCCGTATCCAGGACGCTGACTACGCAACTGAAGTTTCTAACATGTCTCGCGCGCAGATCCTGCAGCAGGCTGGTACTTCTGTGCTGTCTCAGGCAAACCAGGTTCCGCAGGCTATGCTGTCCCTGCTGCGTTAATAGACGCCAAATATTTAAAAAAGGTTGCTGGAAACAGCAGCCTTTTTTTTCACTTTTTATCCTGAAATAAACCCACCTTTAATCTTCAAAATAAGGCTGCATTTAGCAGCGTTTTCCTGCCATCACCCGCCGTAACGCAGTGCTATTCTGCCTAAAATGTCCTTTTCCGGTCGTCTGACGACGGTTTATCGATGAGTTATAAGATGAGTGAATTCGCACGTAGCCGGGCCATGCGTCAGTTTTATCGGAATGTCTTTACCCGATTCATTGATCTCCCCGAAGCAGATGTTATGCCCGCTAACATCGTGGCGGAAATCTTCAGCTTTAAGAGCGCCAATATTACCACCCTCGAACCCATGATACGTGCGGCAGAAACGGGGCTGGAGGCGAACAAAGATTCTGCCTTAAAAAACATGTTGTGCGCAATCGTGCTGGCCAACAGTGCGCTTGATGAGTCCCGTACTGGCGATAAACAGATATTATCTTCATCCCAATGTGCGCAGCTGACCGAATATGTTGTCTCGGCATTAAACGCCGACAGTAATATTCATTATCTTGTCGCCGCCATTCAGCTACTGTTTCGCGTAAATGAAATCAGCTCAGCGCTATTCATAATAAACAACAATCTTTCGCAGGTAAGCAGCTCGGCTCCGGTTCTGAAAATTCTGCTGCTGATCTGTTTAATGGAAAACGACTTTAATCAGGCGATGGTCGTGATTCAGGTATTGACCGCCGATGCGTTACTTATTGGTGAAGATCCTATGGCCCTGCTAATGATTACCTGTGGGATCTACCGGCTTGGAGGCATTCCGGATTCTTACATTGATTTTAGATCGCTTAACGCGAGCGAGTACATCGCGGCGAAGGGTGCCTGGGAAAACTGGATTGTAAAAACCTCAGGTACCAAAACGACGGTGTTGCTAACCTGTACTCGCGAGGAATATTTCGAACACGCCGTACCGACGCTTTACTCCCTCTATGAAACCAATCGCGACGTCCTGGATGTTCACGTTCACGTGTTCAATGGCAGCAATGAGATAAAAGAAAGTCTGCTGGCGCTTCGGGAACAGTTTCCTGAGCTCAATCTCTCTGCCAGCCATGAGACGATCGCCAGCAATACTGACACCGCAGTGATCAGCGCTGCGCGTCGCATTGTTTTCCTGCGCCATGCTCTGAGTACTTTTAATACACCTATTATTGCTATTAATTCAAATGTTCTTGCGCGTAAACCCTGGGCCGAGCCCAACGCGTCGCTGATGTTGTTACAAACCGAAAACTCGCCGTTCTGGGAAGAAGTCTTTGCCGGTTTTATCTACGCCAGGCCTTGCGGCATCGCACAACGCTATCTCGATAGGGTCGCACACTTTATCGACGTTAACCTCACCAGCGGCAACTGTGCGCCGGGCCTTGAACAGGTCGCACTCTTTGCGTGCCTGGATAGCCTTTCGCCACAAGACCAGCATTCGATTACCCGTGCTGAGCGTTCCACAGTAGTGGATAGCCACGCTGCGGATGAGGCGTTTTGCTGGGTAGCAATGAAAGCAGAGGGCCCCTGTCAGGAGTTTAAATCGACGCTTATCGGTAAATACCAACGCTAAACATTGGCCCTGCAATAACGAGAATCTGGAATAAACGTGACGACAATGTATCCCAACCAACGGGTCAGCACTGAGACCCTTTATGCTGCTGCGGCACTTAATCTCCTGGCCACGCCGGTTCCTGCATTTGCTCGTGTCATGGAGATTGGCTGTGGATCGGCAACGAGCCTCATTATGCACGCCTGGGCTAACCCGGAGAGTATAGCTATTGGTGTGGATATTGATGGACAGGCGATCCTGAAGGGGAAACAGTTGGTTGCAGGGTTGGGATGCCAGAACGTTGAACTGTTTGAGGCAGGGTTAGGGGATTTGCTTGCGGTCGATCCCGGTGAGTTTGATTACATCATTATCCACCAGAGTTTTGCTTTTCTGGGCAAAAGCGAGCGGGAAGCACTCTTGCAGTGGTGTCACGCGCATTTATCCGTCAAAGGTGTTATCGCCATAAAATGGTCTGTACTACCGGGAAGTTCAGCGCGTCTCGCGTTGGGTGAAGCGCTACGCTTTCATCTTGAACGGGCAGAAGCGGGCAGCGATCTGCTGGCTTCTGCCCGTGCCATGTTGAGTTTTATGCTATTAACTCTGGAAGAAGGTGCGCTCAAGAACGAAGTCCTACGTGCAGAAAAAATGGACGACAACACACTGATTCTCGCCTTCTTAACCCCGACTGACGGGGCATGTACTTTGGCTGCCTTCTGTTCACAGGCGGAACAGGTGGGTCTGCAGTATCTGGGCGATATCCTTCCGCAGTCAGAGCTAGGAAGCTATTATAATCCGACAATTGAAGAACTGCTCGAGGCCGTCAGTGCCGGAGCCAGCAGAACAATGGCACAGCAGTATCTTGACTATGCCGTGCAGCGCTCAGAACGCTTTACTTTGCTTTGTCACCTGAACAGTCACCAGCCTCCCAATAAGCCGGATCTTAATCAGCTTAGAAACCTGCACTGGGCCGGAAGCTTTGTGCCGGTCGAAATGGATCCCGCAAAAGCACCGCATGAATTCAGAAACAGCAACGGTCGAATCATTCGCACCGACAATGCCGTCATTATCCGCATCATGGAATTGCTGGGTAACGTCTGGCCGATGTCCTTAAGTTTCGAGCAGCTACTGCTCAACTGTCGCGCCCCTGAAACGCAGGAGGATTATCAGGATACGGTCCTGGATGCCCTCACAACGCTGTTTATGACAGGCGCGGACGGTCTCTTTTGGAGTGCGGCTCCTGGCCCGTATAACGCTGCGCAAAACGATGAGCTGGCACCGGTGGGGGGGCTGCCTTCCGAACGTCCGGTGGATGCCATGCGGGTTATGAATTTGTGGGGAGAGTGGGTCTCCTTAACGCCCGACGAGTGGCGTTATCTTCAGTACGACATGAACAAAGCAGGACAAGCAAACTGGCAACACTACTCGTCGCTGAAAATTAAAGGGTTGCTGACGGGCTCTCCGGAGGCGTGGAAAAAACATCTGCAGTGTTTTCTGCGTGCGGGCATGATCGACGTACTCAAATCGCAGCTTTCGCTGCTGTTATTATTGAGCGTCGACAGGGTACAGGGTGGATTGTTGCTGAAGGGCAACGCCGAATCCGAATTAGCCGATCCTGATGTCGATGCCATTTATGCACGAGCGAACAGTCTCATTCAACAAGGGCGCTCTAAAGAAGCCCGGGAGTACGCCCGCGCATTGATGGAGAAAAAACCCGACAATATTCATGTGCTTCGCTGCTACTCAAAAACGTGCGTCTTAACCTCTGCCTGGGATGATGCTCTGGCATCGCTTTGCACGCTAATGGGATATTATTTTTCCAGCCTTGATATCTACTATGATCTCGCCACGGTACTTCAGCGCAAGCGTGAGTTTTACGGTTCGCGGCTCATTGTCCGTACTTTACTGCGCCTGAATAAAAAAAATATTGATTACTGGCTCAGTATGGCATCGCTGCACCATGCTTACGGCGATATGTCGTTGGCTGAAAAATGCTGTAGGGAAATTATGCGCTTTCAGCATCCTGGTCCCAGTTCGCTTGGACTCACCGGCATTGTCCTGAGTGACAACCATAAAATGGCAGAAGCGCGCTATTTTATGGAAAAAGCTGTTGAGCTCAGTAATTACAATTTTGGTTACTTCAGCAATTTACTTTTCGTGATGAGTCATGACGCTAGCGTGAAGGCTGAAGAGCTGCTGGAAAAGCATATCGAGTTTGGCCGCCGTACGGCATCCTGGGCTGAAGAGAGCGGGGTAACGCTGGCGCTAACTAATTCCCTGGAACCTCAGCGCAAACTTCGGCTCGGTTTTGTTTCCGGAGATTTGCGTAAGCATCCGGTGGCAAATTTCCTGCTGCCATACTGGGACGCCATCAATCGCGAAAAATATGATTTAGTTGCCTATAACACGCTTTTCCTGGAAGAGGATGACGTTTATCGCCACCTGCGTCAGAGCGCTACCCTTTGGCGCCAGGTTGATGCTATCAGCGATATTGAGCTGGCGAAACTGATCGCAGAAGATGGGATTGATATTCTGTTCGATTTATCGGGCCATACCGCTTACAACCGGCTACCGGTCTTCGCTCTGCGCCCGGCACCGATCCAGATCACATGGATAGGCTACCCAGGCACCACCGGGATGAAAGAGATGGATTATATTTTGCTTTCGGCGAGCCTGGCACAGTCTCCGGCCCTTGAAAAACAGCTGGTGGAAAATGCGATGTTCGTGGCGACGCGTAAGAGTTTCGAACCTCACCCGCGAAGCCCGGATATTAACTCCTTACCTGCCCTGCACAATGGCTTTATCACGTTTGGTAGCTTCAACCGGTCAAAAAAAATAAATGACCAGGTTCTGGATACTTGGGCTGCAATTTTGCAGGGCTACCCTGAGAGTCGTCTCTTAATCGGTAATATGACCGATGCTGAAATGATCTCTGCCATGACGAAGCGCTTTAAACAGCGCGGAGTTTCGCAAAACAGATTACTTTTCCGTGGACTGGTTGAACTGGACGAATACCTTGCTCTGCACCATGAAATCGATATTTTACTGGATGCCTTCCCCTACAGCGGCGGAACGACGACGCATCATGGAGCCTGGATGGGCGTTCCGACAATTACCATGAATGGCCCGACCATACCCTGCCAGCAGGGCGTAGATATTATGCGTTCTTACGGGCTGGAACAGTTTATCGCTGATGATGAGGATGATTATATTTATAAGGCAATAGACTGGCGTCAACATATTCCAGAGTTAGCTGAAATACGTCTGGGGATGCGTGATAGGATCCCGGTTAATCCCTTGCCAGATTTTAATATTGCCGAGAATTTTGAGCGGGCGCTGCGTGAAGCATGGAAAATCTATTGTCGGGGAGAAAAGCCTCGTCCGTTTCTTATTGCCGAGGAGCGTTCGTGAATGGCAATCGATAATCAGGCTGGCAGTTTGGGCAAAATTTAACGGTATCAATACCGAGGTACGCTATGAATGAAATTTACGTAACCAGTCCATTTTTGCCCCCTTTGGAGGAATTTATTCCTTATCTGGAGAAAATCTGGCAAAACAAGACGCTGACAAATGGCGGGCCTTTCCACCAACAGCTGGAAGAGGCTCTGGCGCAATACCTTGGCGTTAAGCACCTGTCTCTATTCGCTAACGGTACGTTGGCGCTGCTGACAGCATTTCAGGCGTTGCGTCTGAGCGGAGAGGTAATCACTACGCCGTATTCCTTTGTGGCGACCTCACACAGTTTGCTGTGGAATGGCTTAACGCCTGTCTTCGCTGATATTGATCCACGAACCTATAATATTAATCCGGATTGCATCGAAGAATTAATTACGCCAAATACTACGGCAATTTTACCTGTGCATTGTTATGGCATCCCTTGCGATATCGACAAAATACAGAAAATTGCTGACGTCTATGGCTTACGGGTAATATATGATGCCGCACATGCGTTTAACGTTCGAAAAAATAATATCAGTATTCTAAATCATGGTGATTTGTCGGTACTCAGCTTCCATGCCACTAAAGTTTTTAATACCTTTGAAGGCGGGGCGATCATTTCCCAGGATCTTAAAACTAAACAGCGCATCGACTATCTCAAGAACTTTGGTTTTGCCGGTGAGACCCGCATCGTGGCACCAGGCATAAACGCCAAAATGAATGAAGTGGAAGCGGCATTTGGTCTTCTGCAACTTAAGCATATTGATAAAGCTCTAGAAGAACGCAAAGCGATTCATCATCGCTATCGCGAGCTGTTAAAAGGGCTTGAAGGATTAACGTTTGTCGACGTGCCAGACGATGTGAGCTGGAACCATGCGTATTTCCCGGTGCTCATTGAACCGAAATTTGGCATGAGTCGCGATGATGTTTATACATTATTTAAAGCTGACGGCATTCTGACTCGCCGCTATTTCTATCCGTTAATCAGTTCTTTTGCGATGTACAGGGGGTTCCCTTCTTCTGCTGAAGAGCATCTGCCTGTTGCCAATGATATCGCCGACAAGGTGCTGTGCCTTCCAATTTATCCCGGATTAACGCCAGAAGATCAAGACCGCGTAGTGAATGCTCTTAGACGCGCATCTCTGTCTGGTGAGGTACCGTCTAACGAGTCGGCAATATACTCGGGGCTCGTAGTATGACCGTGATGCGCACTGCAATGATCCTGGATGCGGGTTTTGCCTCACTGCCGTTACAACAGGCCATAAAAGCGGCGGGTTTTCGTACGCTCGCCTGTAGCGGCAAAGCTCAGGATGCAGGTATGAAATATGCCGACGCGACCTGCGTGCAAAATTATGCCGATAGCAAAGCCGTACTGGCTATTGCCCGTAATGAAAAAATTACTGCGCTATCCCCCGGCGTAACCGATGTGTCCTATCTTTCAGGTTGCCGTGTGGCGGATGAGCTTGGCCTTCCAGGCTTCGACTCACCCGAGGTCAGCGATCTTCTCTTTTTGAAAGATCGCTTCAGAAAATGGGCCAGCGGCCAAGGCTACCCTATACCGCGGGCTGTGAGAAGTCCACAGGACGCGCACGCGCTAACCTTCCCGCTGCTGGTTAAACCCGTTGATGCTTACAGTGGTATGGGGATTTCACTTATTCATCAGCCGTCAGAGCTGGATGAGGCGGTAAATATCGCCTGCTCTGCATCGCCGGGAGGGCAGTGTGTCATTGAAACATTCTGCCAGGGGGCCCTATATAGCCATTCCGCTTTTATTCGCAATGGGCAAATTGTCTGCGAATTTTTTGTTGATGAGTTTTGCACGGTCTATCCGTGGCAGGTAAATAGCAGTTGCTTGAGCGTCAATCTCAGCGAGCCGATGCGCGACCGCATCAGCGAGTGTATGCAGGCCATTGTCAGCGACTTAGCTCTGGTGGATGGTTTGTTGCACACGCAACTCATCGCTGACGAACAGGATTTTTGGTTGATTGAAGTCACCCGCCGATGCCCTGGCGATCTCTACTCGAAATTAATTGAACTCTCAACGGGCGTAGATTATTGCCGTGAATTTGTATTGCCCTTTATTGGTGGGGAGAGTGCGTTCCCGAATCGGCGACCGGCGCGCCAGCGATACGTTGCGCGCCATACGGTCTCTTGCGAACGTCAGAGCCGATTTTTTGGCTTCAGCTACGCTTCGCTACCAGCCACGATCATTCAGACTATCCCGCTGAAACAGCCGGGCGATGAACTCGCACCAGCACCTGAAGATCGCGCCGGACTGGTTTTTGCTGAGTTTACCGAACTCAATGCCATGGCACGCCACACGCCGCAGCTAAAAAACTATTTCTCATTTAATTCATTGTAAGGACCGGATTATGCACAGGCCTCTGTCTCTCGGGTTTATCGGCGGTGGGATCAATTCTGCCATCGGTCTTACTCACAACATCGCTAGTCAAATGGACGGGCATTTTCAGCTTACGACGGGCTGCTTTAGCCGCGATACGTCGCTGAACCAGCAGACGGGTCGAGCTTGGGGGGTTAAAGACGAGGCTATTTACTCCAGCGCAGTCACGTTACTTGAAGAACAACATGCGCAGATGGATGCTGTCGTCATACTGACGCCAACACCCTCCCACCGTGAAATTATCCTGGCCTGTCTGGAGTATGGCCTGCCGGTGATCAGTGAAAAAGCGATGGTTGCAAGTGTAGGCGACGCGAGGGATATCGCCCGGCGAGTCTTCGAGATGAAAGGACAACTGTACGTCACCTATAACTACACCGGTTATCCCATGGTTCGCGAATTGCGTAAGCGTCTGCTTAGCGGCGAGTTGGGGAAAATTCAGCATGTTATGGTTGAAATGCCCCAGGAAGGGTTTATTCGCAGCCGCGAGGATGGCAGCGTTCCTCAGCCTCAGGAATGGCGACGAGTTGATGGGGATATTCCTACTGTTTCGCTCGACCTGGGTGTCCATGTGCACCAGTTGGTGGAGTTTCTGACGGATAAGCAAGCCGAAGATGTCTATGCGATCAACAGCACCTTTGCCCGTGTTTCGGACGTTATCGATACGGTTAACCTAATCTCCCGCTATAGCGACGACATGGTCTGTAACTACTGGTACGGCAAGGCGGCGCTCGGTTACCGCAATGGTTTGCGAATCCGTATATATGGGTCAGAAGGCAGCGCAGAGTGGCTGCAAATGGAGCCAGAATATCTCCGACTCGCCGATCGGCATGGCAACGTGCGTCTGCTTGATCGAACGGCAGGAGATAACACTGTGGCTAATCAGCCTCGCTATTGTCGTTTTAAAGCAGGGCATCCTGCCGGATTCATAGAGGCATTCGCTAACTACTATGCCGACATCGCTGCCAGTTTACGCGGTGATGCCACGGGATATAGCTTCAGTTGTGATACGGCCGTTCGCGGTCTCGAGTTTCTCGAAAAAGCGCAGCAGAGCGCCGTGACGTCTGCCAAAGTCGATTTACATCGTTAATAAAGGTTGAGCTGAGGACTACATGACATTACTGGAACAGATACAGGGCTACGATAATCATTTCTTCAAGGGCATCCGCGACATGCATGCCAACGGACTTCCGCTGGTTCTCTATGGAGCCGGTTGCCTTGGGCAGATGACCGCGGAATTTATGTTCCGGGAAAATTTGCCTCTCGATAAGATAGCGTTAAACCGACATTACATCACTGAAGGCATGACCTTCCATGGTCTGCCGGTGGTGTCAATTGAAGACCTTATCGAACAACCCGGTAAATTTAACTGTATCGTTGCGCTGCAATACGTCCATGATGCATTGCAACAGGAATTACGCCGCGGCGGCGCAAACGTGCTGGTTTACGATCCTGCCTTTATCGGAGTCAGCACCACGCTGTGGTATACGCAGTCGTTTTGTGACGAGCATAGCGATACCCTTGAAGCTGTCTATGCCGGCCTCGCGGACGAACGTTCAAGAGAAACGCTGGTCGCGTTCCTTAAACAGCGTCTCAGCGCAACCCGCGGCTACTACCAGGCAGTATACGAGCCAGCCCACTATTTTCCTGCCGATATTCTCCGCCTTCAGAATAACGAAGTGTTTATTGATTGCGGTGCCTACAATGGTGATAGCATCGGCGCGTTTATGCAGGAAGTTGTCAATCAAGGCGTTGAGATGCCGGAGAAAATTGTCGGTTTCGAACCAGATGCCGGTAATTTTTCTCAGCTTTGTGACAATACCCGACAATGGCCATTCTGCCAGCCAGTGCAAAAAGGGGTATGGGAGAATAAAACCGTACTCTCTTTTCAATCTGGGAATGCGCTCTCTTCTCGGCTTGTGGAGCAAAGCAGCGATACGGTTACAATTGAGCTCGATAGCATTGATAATATCTTGCAGGGCGGTAAAGCCACTTTCATAAAAATGGATGTTGAAGGTGCAGAGCTCAAAGCACTCCAGGGCGCCGCTGGCACCATTCGCGCCTGGCATCCACTATTAGCGATTAGTCTTTATCATAAGCCGGAAGATCTTCTGACTATTCCACAATATATTCAATCACTCAGCGCTGATTACCATTTTTATCTTCGTGGCCACCATCCGGAACTGGCTTTTGAGCTCGTTCTATATGCTGTGCCGAAATCGAGGTTATTACAGTAATAGGCAAATAACCGCCCATTTCACCCATTATTCATCCAATTGATTGCCCTCCAGAATCGGATAATCATGCCGATAACTCAACTAACGCAGGGCTGTTTATCGTGAATTCACTCTATACCGCTGAAGGTGTAATGGATAAACACTCGCTGTGGCAGCGTTATGTCCCGCTGGTGCGTCACGAAGCATTGCGCCTCCAGGTGCGCTTGCCGGCGAGCGTGGAACTCGACGATCTGCTACAGGCGGGCGGTATCGGGTTATTGAATGCAGTTGACCGATACGACGCTCTGCAAGGAACGGCATTTACGACTTACGCAGTTCAGCGTATTCGTGGTGCGATGCTGGACGAGCTGCGCAGCCGTGACTGGGTACCGCGCAGTGTTCGCCGCAACGCACGCGAAGTGGCGCATGCGATGGGGCAGCTGGAACAGGAACTGGGACGCAACGCAACGGAAACCGAAGTGGCGGATCGTCTTGGCATTGCTGTTGAAGAGTATCGTCAGATGTTGCTCGATACCAATAATAGCCAACTCTTCTCTTATGACGAGTGGCGAGAAGAGCATGGCGATAGCATCGAGCTGGTGACGGATGAGCACCAGCAAGAAAACCCGTTACACCATTTAATGGAAGGGAATTTACGCCAGCGCGTCATGGAAGCTATTGAAGCTCTGCCTGAACGCGAACAGCTGGTATTGACCCTTTATTACCAGGAAGAGCTTAACCTCAAAGAGATTGGCGCTGTTCTGGAGGTGGGAGAGTCGCGGGTGAGCCAGCTGCACAGCCAGGCCATTAAACGCTTACGAACCAAGCTGGGTAAGTTATAGGTGATTGATTCACCTTAAAAATGCCGCACAACGTATTGACAACCAGGAGTTATCATGACGGTGCAGCAATCTAAAAGACGGCCTTTAAGCCGCTACCTGAAAGACTTTAAACACAGCCAGACGCATTGCGCCCACTGTAACAAGCTACTCGATCGTATCACGCTGGTTCGCCGCGGCGAAATCGTCAATAAGATCGCGATTTCTCGCCTCGACACGTTGATGGACGAAGCAGCATGGCTCGAAGAGCAAAAAGAGTGGGTGGCGCTTTGCCGTTTCTGTGGCGATCTCCATTGCAAAGAGCAAAGCGACTTCTTCGATATTATCGGCTTCAAGCAGTTCCTGTTTGAACAAACGGAGATGAGCCACGGCACCGTTCGCGAATACGTGGTTCGCCTGCGCCGCCTCGGGCAACATCTGACCGTGAACAACATTTCCCGCGATCTGCTCAAAACCGGTTATCTCGACGAGAACCTGGAGCCGTGGCTGCCTGCGACCAGCACCAACAACTACCGGATTGCGCTGCGCAAGTACGCACAATATAAGGTACAAATGCCGGGTGCCATAAAGCAGAAAGCCCACGCCGGAACAACTTCTGATATATATTAAAAAAGAATAAGATGTAGCGCAGTCGCCTTTGACGTTGCAGGCGATTTCTCTACACTACGTAAAAATTCCACTATATCGGGGTATTTATGAAATTTGCACTTCTGGGTCGTCAGGCGCTGATGGGTGTTATGGCCGTTGCGCTGGTTGCGGGCATGAGCGTGAAAACGTTCGCCGCAGAAAACCTGCTGAATAAAGTAAAAGAGCGCGGTACGCTGCTGGTCGGGCTGGAAGGAACCTATCCTCCGTTCAGCTTCCAGGGCGATGACGGTAAGCTGACCGGTTTTGAAGTGGAGTTTGCTGAAGAGCTGGCGAAACACCTCGGCGTGAAAGCGTCCCTGAAACCGACCAAATGGGACGGTATGCTGGCGTCGCTGGATTCGAAACGCATTGACGTGGTCATCAACCAGGTCACCATCTCTGACGAGCGTAAGAAGAAGTATGACTTCTCCACCCCGTATACCGTGTCCGGTATTCAGGCGCTGGTGAAGAAAGGCAACGAAGGCACCATCAAAACGGCTGCGGACCTGAAAGGGAAGAAAGTCGGTGTCGGTCTGGGAACCAACTACGAAGAGTGGCTGCGCCAGAACGTTCAGGGCGTGGATATCCGCACCTATGATGATGACCCGACGAAATACCAGGATCTGCGCGTGGGCCGCACCGACGCCATTC
>OJYK01000131.1_pt1 | contig 37725 bp, 31 predicted proteins | sample 1600931 | NCBI WGS metagenome assembly OJYK01 (sample SAMN04436819, study PRJEB24849) | human gut metagenome | biome: human gut; feature: NICU; material: stool | host: Homo sapiens | place: USA: Saint Louis, MO | collected 2011-05-21
AACACAACCCGCTACGGGGGAGACTTACCCGAAATCTGATTTATTCAACAAAGCCTCGTGGGTGGAAAATTACGCGGAAAACGATAAGGCCAGGGTGCCCTTCATTGTAACGCCGCCCTTGTTCCGTCTCGATCCGGAGCAAAATAACGTTCTGCGGATTAACTTTATTGGCGCCTCGCTGCCCCGCGACCGTGAATCGGTCTTCTGGCTGAACGTCAAAAGTATCGCCCCGACGCGTCAGGGCGAGGTGAATAAGCTGCAGGTGAATATTAAATCGAAATTCAAAATCTTCTATCGCCCCAACGACCTGGCGGGCGACCCGGCAAAGGCCTGGCAGCAGCTGAAGTTTAGCCAGTCCGGCGGTCGGCTGACGGTGATAAATCCCACTCCCTACTTCGTCTCTTTTTACGCCGTCGAAGTGGGCGGGCAAAGCATCGACGATCCCGGCATGGTGGCTCCCTTCGGCGAGAAAACGTGGCCGGTGAGCGGGCACGGCACCGTCAAATGGCGGGCGATTAACGACTACGGCGGCGTCAGCGATTTCGCCCAGCAGTAATTCCCCTTTTTGATGAGCTTACCGGACGGCGCCAGCATGAAAAGAATAACAACAGCCAGGGTGCGGGAGTATGCCTTGTTGCCCGTTACCGCCGGGCGGGCGGTGGCGCTGGCGACGGTGCCGACGATGATGTTTTGTCTCAGTCCGTTGAGCCGGGCGATGGCCGACGACTATTTTGACCCGGCGGCGCTGGAGTTTGCTGACCCGCAGCAGCAAACCTCCGATCTGCACTACTTCGCCAAACCCGGCGGCCAGCAGCCGGGGACTTACTCTGTCACCATGGTGGTTAATGACCAGGAGCTGGGTCAGGCTGATATCACGTTTGTTGACGATGGCGGGCAGCTGCGCCCGGTGCTGACGCCCGGTCAGCTGGCGGAGTATGGCGTCAACGTCAGCGCGTTTCCCGCCTTTCAAGCGCTGCATGAAGGCGAAACCTTCACCCGGATCGAGAAGTTTATTCCCGACGCCAGCAGTCGGTTCAGCTTCGCTAACCAGCGCCTGACGCTGAGTATTCCCCAGGCGGCGATGAACGTGCAAAGCCGCGGCTATGTCGATCCGTCGCGCTGGGACGATGGCGTGCCGGCCGCGTTTGTCGATTACTATTTTTCCGGCGCGCAAATAAAGAACGCCGACGAAGGGGAGAGCAGCCGCTCAAACTATCTCAATTTACGCAGCGGCCTCAACCTGGGCGCCTGGCGACTGCGCAACATCTCCTCAATGCAGTATGACCAGCAGCGCCGGCACTGGGATACCCAGAGCACCTGGCTGCAGCGCGATGTCCGCTCGCTGAAGAGCTTGCTGCGGATCGGCGATACCTACACCACCGGCGATGTGTTTGACAGCATACAGTTTCGCGGCGTCCAGCTGATGTCTGACGATGAAATGCTCCCGGACAGCCAGCGCGGCTTTGCCCCCACCATTCGTGGCGTGGCGCACAGCAATGCCAAAGTGACCGTCTCTCAGCACGGGTATGTGATCTACGAGACCTTTGTGTCGCCGGGGGCGTTCGCCATCAGCGATCTCTACCCCACCTCGCAGAGCGGCGATCTGGAGGTGAAGGTGACCGAGAGCAATGGCGCGGTGCGTACCTTTACCCAGCCCTATTCCGCGGTGCCATATATGCTGCGCGAAGGGCGCGGCAAATTCAGTCTCAGCGCCGGCCGCTACCACTCCGGGGGGGAGTCGGTGCGCTCGCCGGAATTTCTGCAGGGCACTTTGTTCTACGGTTTGACGGCGGGATTCACCCTCTACGGTGGTACGCAGCTGGCCCGGGACTATCAGGCGTGGGCGCTGGGCCTGGGCCGCGGTTTTGGCGAGTTCGGATCGCTGGGAGGGGATGTCACCCAGGCCGTCACCCGTACGCCGTCGGGCAAGCGCTATACGGGCCATTCGCTGCGCGCTCAGTATCAGAAAAATTTTGTCAGCTCGGGCACTGCGTTCAGCCTCGCCAGCTATCGCTACTCGTCAAGCGGCTATTACGATTTTGCCGAAGCCAGCGCCCTCGAAAGCGCCCAGGGGCAAGTAGACAACCGGCGTCGCCGGGAAGAGCTGTCGGTGTCGCAAAGCCTTGGTGGCCTGGGCAGTCTGGCGGTTTCCGCCTGGTCGCAGGAGTACTGGCATCGGCAGAGTCGGGATGAGACGGTGCACCTTGGGTTCTACAGCGCCTGGAAAGGGATCTCCTGGGGCGTGGGCTATTACTACACCCGCGCCAGCGGCCAGCAAAAAAATGACCGCTCCTGGTCATTCAATATCAATATTCCGCTGGGTGGTCCGCTGTCCGACAGCGCGGTGAGCTACAACACCACCTCGGACAGCAATGGCTATACCTCGCAGCAGATGTCGCTGTATGGCGCGGTGCCGACGCGGCCAAATCTGTTCTACTCGGTTCAGCAAGGTTATGGCAACCAGGGACGAGGCAGCAACAGCAGCGCCTCCCTGGACTACCACGGCGGCTTCGGCAACGCCCAGATCGGCTATCGCCATGACGCCGCCAGCAACCAGTTGACCTGGGGAGGCGCCGGCTCGGTGGTCGCGCATCCGCACGGCGTCACCTTCGGCCAGACGGTGGGTGAGAGCTTCGCCATCGTCCGGGCGCCGGGGGCCGCCGGCGTGGCGGTGCAAAACGGCAACAATGTGCACACCGACTGGCGCGGCTATGCCGTGGTGCCCTCCCTGACCGCCTACCGGAAAAATGTCATTACCCTCGATACGGAGTCGATGGCCGACGACACCGACGTCGACCAGCAGGGGCAGACCGTGATCCCCGGCGGCGGCGCGGTGGTGATGGCCAACTACCAGACCCACATTGGCAACCGGGTGCTGTTTACCCTGCGCAATGCCCAGGGGCCGCTACCGTTTGGCGCCAGTGCGCGGCTGGTCGAGGAGGAGGAGAGCGGCAATCCGCCGGGCGGCATGGTGGCCGACGGCGGCCAGGTGTATCTCAGCGGTGTGCCGCAGGAGGGAACCCTGGCGGTGAGTTGGAACGTCAACAACCAGTCGCAGAGCTGCACGCTGCATTTTCATCTTCCGGATAACCCACAGCAGAGTCTGAATACGGTGAAAACCGTCTCCGGACTGTGCCAGACACGCTGAGGCGGCTATGAAATCTGTTTTTCGTCTACTTCCTTTCCTCTTTCTGCTGGGGCTGAGCGCCTATCTTCCCGGCGTGCGGGCTGAAACCTGCCGCGCAAATATCGGCCAGACCACGGTCAATATTCCTAATATCAAGTATTTACCCACGCTGCCGGTCAATACCCAGATGACCAGCGCGATGGCGGATAACGGCAGCGGGATCCCTTTTTCCTGCGACCTGCAGCTGCCGACGGCGAGCGCCAAACGCATCGTCTATAAGCAGCTGAAAACCGGCGGCTCGCCGATGGTGATTAACGGACAGCATGTCTACCCCAGCGCTATCGACGGCATTGGTTACGCCCTCAGCTTCCAGTGCGCCGGCGGCCCGATGCGTGCCATCGATGGCAGCCACTCCGCCGGCGGCGAGTCGGTGGTGGTATGCGACAGTGCGACGCTCCCGGCGCTGATGACGCAGCAGCAAACCACGGTGAGGATTGCGGTAACCTTCTATAAAACCGGAACGGTGCAACTGGCGGACGGGACGCATACCAACTCGCCGCCGCTGCCGCAGGTGGGGGAGATGACCATTGAACAGCAGACCAGCGCAAGCGCCAGCTTTGTCGCCAGCGCGCCGGTCAGCATCGATATCGCCGCCCTGAATGTGGACATTGGCAGCAGCGGCAGCTGCCAGGTAGCGACATCGACGATCCAGGTCAGTCTGGGTACGGTTAACCGGGGGGAGTTTCATGGCAAAGGGACTACCGGCGGCCAGGCGAAGCGCTTTTCGATTCCGGTCTTCTGTCCGACGCCGACCGACGTGCGCATCGGCTTTTTCGGCGTCAGCGTGGAGAGCGATACCCTGGCCCTGAGCCAGGCCAGCAACAGCGCCAGCGGCGTCGGCGTGAAGCTGACCTACGGCAATAACCCCGGTGCGGCAGTGCCCGACGGCACCAGCGTTAAGATCAATGAGGCCAGCAACTTGCCGATCCTGAAAAGGGTGACCGGCGCCAGCGCCGGTACCGCCGAAGCGATCAATTTCAACGCCCAGTATGTGCAGACTGACGCCACGGTGGGAGCCGGTACGGCCAACAGCATGGTGACTTTCGCCCTGGAGTATAACTAGCCTGGAGCGGCACATGGGCATTCTGCAGGGGGATGGGCACCACCGCGCCGTAGTCGTCGATATAGTTCAACTGGTACAGGCGAGTGCTGTCGGTGGTCATCACGGTATGGCTGCTGTATGGCCGGAGCATCACGTTTCTTATCGGCGAGAGGTGGCCTTTATTATCGATCAGCGCCCCGTTGACCAGGGTGATATGCAGTGGGCCTAAGTTGGTAAAGCGCAGGTTATTCCCGCTCTGCTGCCACTGCAGCTTTTGCACCTCTCTGGCGAGGGTGGTGGTTATGGCGGGCGGACGATAAAAGAGCTTCAGGCGGGTACGGACGACAAATTGCAGCGTATGCGTGCCGACGGCTGCGGGAGGCGTCTCCTGGATATTGACCCAGTACACGCTTTCTCGATCGCCGGGCAGCCCGCCGCCGAGATAGATAAAGCGCAGCTGGGCGGATTGTTGCGGCGATAAATAGACCTGCGGCGGCGTCGCCACTATCGGCAGGCCAATGCGCGAGGTATTGAGTCCGGCGTCCAGCCAGATCTGCACTTTATAAGGCGTGCTGCTGCGATTGTGAATGTTCAGGCTGGCGACCTTTTCTTTCCCGGAATAGACCACCCGCGTGGCATTAATGGTGATCCCGGCGCAGGCCTGAAAGGTCACTGCGCAGAGCAGAACCGCCAGCTGTGTTTTCATGAGGACTCCCTTGAAGTTTCATCCCTGACCGGGAAGCTATTCCTGCATAATGGTAAATCGGGCCGTCGCATTGCCGTCGCCGGGATCGGCGTGGGCTTTGTCCCAGGTGTAATAGAAGGCGTTCAGCCTGAAGGTTCCGGAGCCGCCGTCCACCGAGATCTCTATGCGAGGATCGTGTTGCGGATCAAGGCGTTCATCGAGGCTGAGTGGGGTGCCCGTGCGGTCCGTGAGCAGAATACCTACGTTGCTGGCCGGCTTGACGCTGCCGTCGAGCGCCAGCACGCGGTTTTCAGGCGTGCCGGCAGGCGAGGGGCCGTCAACCACAATATAGTAAGTGCCTTTCTCACAATCTTTAACGCGAATGTCGATGCCGACCGCCGGCCCGGTCCCAGACTGACTGTTTTTCAGTCTCGACAGCGGAATAGCGCCCATACTGACGCCGATGACCCCGCTGTCGCTCACCCCTTCGAGCTTGCAGGAGGCGTTCACGACCTTGCCGATGAAATTCAGCTTGCCCTCTGCCGCGAGTGCAGAGCCGGCGGCCAGTCCGGCAAAGACCGTCGCCAGACACAGCGTGATTATTTTCATTTTCTTTCCTTCTCTATTGCCCGTAAAGCTGGCGCCAGGGCCGTTATTTTGATGAGTCTTATTTGCGCCAGGTATGTTTTTTATTTATTCATTTAACTGACTAATTTATTAATGCCTGGAAATAAACTGGCTTGTTATTTATTGGCTGCTTTTGTCAGGATAGTAGCGCGAGGGAATTGCGGCGTAAATAAGACGGTTATTGACGCCAGTTGAATGCCAAATAACTCTCAATAAAAAAAATTTTCTGTTTTATATCAGTGTGTTATAAATAGCTTATTGCTCTTTTTTGCCAAGCGAACGAACCCGCTTCATTGTGTAAAATACGATCGTTCACGTAAGGCTATGCCCGGCGGATGAGGGATCATTCACCGGATGGGGCTGTGTTTTATCGCCAGATTTGCGATCGGCAACCGCGCCGTCGGGTTGTATGTCCCGGTGTTTAAAAATAGGATGAATGCCCTGGCTCGCGCGGCGGATACTGTGACTGATGCGGCCGGTCACTCTGGCATGAAAAACGATAACTTTAAGGATGGCGAAATGAGACTGACGGTGGGGCTGGCGCTGACGCTGGCGATAATGACCTGCGGCGCCCAGGCGCGCGATATGCAATCCATCGAGCACAGCGGTGAACTGAAGGTGGGCGTGCCGGGCGATTACGCGCCGCTGGCGTTTCGCAATGCCGCCGGCGAACTGCAGGGCTATGACGTGGACATGGCCCGCGATCTCGGGCGCACGCTCGGACTCAAGGTGAGCTTCGTCTACACCAGCTGGCCCGCGCTCGCCGCCGATCTGCAGGCGGACAAGTTTGATATTGCGATGGGTGGGGTTACCGAGACCCCGGCGCGGGCGCAAGCCTTCGCCCTCAGCCATCCGGTGGTGGCGAACGGAAAAATCGCCTTAGCCAACTGCCAGGCCGCCCCGCGGCTCGGTTCGCTGGAAAAAATTGACCGTCCGGACGTGAAAGTGATCGTCAACCCTGGCGGCACAAACCAGAGTTTTGTCGATGAACACATCAAGCAGGCGCAAATTATTCGCGTGCAGAACAATGTCGATAACCTGCAGGCGCTGCGGCAGAAAACGGCCGATATGATGGTGACCGATCTGATTGAAGGCGACTATTACCAGAGCAAAGAGCCCGGCGTGTTCTGCGTTGCCAACGAAACGCCATTCGCCGGCACCGCCAGCAACAAGGTGTATATGATGAGTAAAGATAACCCGGCGCTGCTGAAGAAAGTGAATCAGTGGCTGGATAGCCAGGACAAAGAGGTTCTCAAACGGAAGTGGAAAATTCGCGGTTAACCGCGGCGGCGCGCCACCGCCGGCAGATATGTCCGGCGGTGGCTATCGTCCACGGTTAGCGCTGCGGCGACAGCGCCTGTCGCGCCAGACCGCGAAAGTAGCAGGCGTAGCCCAGGGTGGCGGTCAGACACAGCATATAGCCAAACGACTCGCTGCCTTCCTCGACCGTATTTTTTACCACCCGGGCGTAGTTCTCTTCCAGCACGGCGTACCACAGGCCGTGCATGCCAAACAGCCGCGAGAAGACCAGAATCGCCAGCAGGCCGCTAATCATCATCCCGTAATACGGGGTGCGGGTATACTCCGCCAGCTGCGACAGGGTCTGACGCAGATGGCGCAACGGCAACAGCAGCGACCCCGCGGTGGCCAGCAGGGCAAACCACACCCAGCTGCCGTGGGAGAGTAAATCAAACAGGCCATCCAGCTCACGGATCAGCATGGCGAGAAAGAAGCCGCCGATGAGGATATTGCTATAGCGCAAGTGGGCATATTTCCGCGCCAGCAGCAGATGAACCAGCACGATAACGGCCAGCACGCTCTCCTGGACCACTTCGGTGAGCGACACCTCCGGGATGTCGTTGCCAAACACCCGAATATCCACCCACAGGCAGAGTACCGCGAGGGCGGCCGCGACCGCCGCGCCGAAAAAGAAAAGCAAGCTTCGTAACAGAGACATTAACACCACAACTTATGCTTAAAACAAATATCATAAGTTCTGGGAATACATGTTCCTGTTCACTTTGTGCGACTTTGCGGCTGTTTTTTAACATTTTGCGCTTTTTAGCGCCCGGGAAGGCGGCAGGGGAGGGGGCTCCCCTGCATAAAGGGGATTCAGAGAATATCATCCACCACGCCGCCATCGACGCGCAGCGCGGCGCCGGAGGTGGCTGACGCCTGCGGCGAGCAGACGTAGACCACCATATTGGCGACCTCTGCCACCGAGGCCGCCCGCTGGATCACCGAGCTCGGACGATGGGTCATAACAAACGCTTTCGCCAGTTCCTCCAGCGACTTGCCGGTTTTCGCCACGTCGTCTTTCAGCATTTCGGCAAAGCCGTCGGAAATCGTCGGCCCCGGCAGTACGCTGTTAACGGTCACTCCGCTGCCGGCGACATATTTCGCCAGGCCGCGGGCCAGCGACAGCTGCGCGGTCTTGGTCACGCCATAATGGATCATGTCCGCCGGGATATTGCGCGCCGATTCTGAGGAGATAAACACCACCCGTCCCCAGCCTTTACTGACCATCGCCGGGAGCAGCCCCCGTGACAGGCGTACGCCGGACATGACGTTGGTCTGCCAGTAGTTGTCCCATGTCGCGTCGTCGGTGGCGTAGAAATCCTGCGGGCCATAGATCCCGGCGTTATTGACCAGAATATCGACGCCGTTCACCGCCCGCAGCAGCTGGGCTGCGCCGTCGGCGTCGCTGAGGTCGGCGATGGCGGGGCGCGCCTTCGCGCCCGACACCTCATTTTGCAGACGAGCGATGGCGGCGTTCACGCTCTGCTCACTGCGCCCGTTAAGGATGATCTCTGCGCCGCTCTCCGCCAGGCCTTTAGCGATGGCGAAGCCAATACCCGCCGTGGAGGCGGTGACCAGCGCGACTTTCCCCGATAAATCAATCTTCATGTTCCTGCCTTCTGGTTGTGGATCTCCTATTAAGCGTAGCAGCGGCGATATAGCCGGGGATCAGTAACCGGCGTGCTTATTGACCAGGTTCTTCAGCGGCAGCCCGCGGCGCTGGCGCTGAATGTTCTCCAGCAGCTGGCGGGCGATCACCTCGGCAGGGGCCGCAGAGGCCATATGCGGGGTGATGACCACCTGCGGATGGCGCCACAGCGGATCGTCCGCCGGCAATGGCTCCTGCGGGAAGACGTCGAGCACCGCCCCGGCGAGCTGGCCGCTCTCCAGCGCCGCCAGCACATCCTCATTGACCATATGCTCTCCGCGGCCGCAGTTGATTAACACCGCCCCGGCGGGTAGCCGGTTGAACAGCGGCGCGGCGAGGATACCTCGCGTCTGCGCGGTGAGCGGCAGGAGGTTAATCAGCCCGTCAAGCGCCCCAAGAAAGTGGTCGAGCGCCTCCTCGCCGCGATAGCAGGTGACGCCAGCCAGCTGCTTTTCACTGCGCGACCAGCCGGAGACCCGATAGCCGAGGCGGGCCAGCTGGTCAGCGATATAGCCGCCAATTTCGCCGAGCCCCATAATGCCGATATGGAAGTCGGCGGCGGCGCGCTGGGGATAGAGCTTCCAGGTTTGGGTCTGCTGGTGGGCCAGCGCCCGGTCGAAATGGCGCTGAAACCACAGGACGCTCCACAGGGCATATTCGAACATGCCGTGGCGAAAATCTTCATCGATCACCCGGCACAGCGGGATCTCGCTGGCGAACAGCGCGGGCGGCAGATGATCGACCCCGGCGGACGCGGCCTGGATCAGCTTCAGCCCCGGCGAACGGGTCAACAGCTGCGGGTCCGGGAACCAGCAGCTGGCGTACTGGGCGTCGCGCGCCGCCTGGTGATGGGGCAGAAGCGCCGTGACGTCGGGAAACTGCTGCAGGGCGGCGCAAATATCGCGGGCGAAATCCGCGTCGTTACAATCCACCACGATAGTGATATCAGACATAGGCGTTAGTCTTTGTAAGAGGTATCGAGACGGTCAAGACGGCGCAGCCACGCCTGCCAGACCTGTTGACGTTCATGCTCCACGCCCATCAGCTGCTCGCAGGCGTGCTGGCTGAGGTGCGGGGCGATGGTGTGGATCGGGCTGAGGGCCGCCAGCTGGGCGGCGGCCATCTGGATTTCGCAGGCGCGGTTCAGGTAGTACATGATGTAAAACGCGTCAGCCACGGTGCGGCCCACCGACAGCAGGCCGTGGCTCTGCAGGATCATGGCGATATTATTCCCCAGCGAGCGCTGGATACGCGCCCGTTCGTCGAGGTCAAAGGCCACCCCTTCATAGGGATGGTAGCCGACGCGCTGGTAAAACTCGGTGCTGATCTGGTTGAGCTGCAGCAGGCCATCCTCGCAGGCGGCCACCGCCATCCCCGGCAGCGTATGGGTGTGGATAACGCAGTGGGCGTCTTCCCGGGCCATATGCACCGCGCTATGGATGGTAAAGCCCGCCGAGTTAGCCGGCGCGTCGCCCGCTACGACCTTGCCATGCATATCCACTACGATCAGGTTGCTGGCGGTGACTTCGTCAAACATCATGCCGAAGGGATTAATTAAAAAACGCGGCTCGCCGTCGCCGGGCAGGCGCACGGAGAAGTGAGTGTAGAGGGTATCCTCCCAGCCGAACAGCGCCGCCAGCCGGTAGGCAGCGGCCAGCTGCTGGCGCAGGTGTTGCTCAGTTGCCATTTAGCGTACTCCCATAAATTCACGGATTCGTTGCAGAGAAGGCGCCTCCAGCGGGCTGCGGATCACCTGCGGGGCGATATCGGCCTGCACCACGCCGTTCTCCATCAGCACCACGCGGTCGGAAATCGACAGGGCGAAGTCCATCTCGTGAGTGACAATCAGCATGGTCATGCCTTCGCGGGCCAGCGACTGAATGACCTTCAGCACTTCGCCTACCAGCTCGGGATCCAGCGCCGAGGTCGGTTCGTCAAACAGCATGATGTCCGGCTTCAGCGCCAGCGCCCGGGCGATCGCCACGCGCTGCTGCTGGCCGCCGGAGAGCTGTCCGGGGTACTTGTGGGCATGGGCCAGCAGGCCGACGCGGTCGAGCAGCGCCAGGGCCTGCTCGCGGGCGACCGGCTGGTCCAGCAGCTGGTGATAGCGCGGGGCCAGCATCACGTTGTCGAGCACCGTGCGGTGGGGGAACAGGTTGAAGCTCTGGAAGACCATGCCGATGCGCCGTACCCCGGCGCGCATCTGGCGTTTGTCGACGATAGCTCCGCCCTTAAGATAGTCCTCGCCGTAGAGAATGATCTCCCCGCCATCAAGGCTTTCGAGGGCGTTGATGGTGCGGATCAGGGTGGTTTTGCCGGAGCCGGACGGGCCGATGATACTGATCACCTCCCCGTTCTCCACCTGCAGATCGATGCCTTTCAGCACCTCATGCTGCCCCCAGGATTTGCGAATGCCCCGCAGATCGAGCGCCGGCGGCGCGCCGTTGACGGCCGGGGTGTTGCTCTCTTCGCTCAGCGCCGGCAGGCTCTGGCGCAGCGCCTGGCATTCCGCCTCGCTGAGGGTTTGCGGACGCTTACGCTGAATATCGAGACGATTTTCCAGCGCCCGGAACAGCCAGGTGAAGACGGTAACCACCATCACGTAGTACACCGCTACCGCCAGCAGGGTCTCCATCACAAGGAAATTCTGCGCATACAAGCGCTGGCCGGTGAGCAGCAGCTCGGGTAAGGAGACCACCGACAGAATCGAGCTCAGCTTAATGATGGTGATGTATTCATTGATCAGCGTCGGTAGCGAGATGCGAAACGCCTGAGGGATCACGATCAGCCGCTGGATGCCGATAAAGCTGAAGCTCAGCGCATGGCCTGCCTCGCTCTGCCCCTTGGCCACCGACAGCAGCCCGCCGCGGTGGATCTCCGCCATATAGGCCGCCTCGGTGACGGTCATCGACACCAGCCCGGCGATAAACGGCACCCCGAGCAGCGGCTGGGTCACCGGAAACAGCTGCGGCAGGTTGTAGACAAACACCAGCAGCACCATCAGCGGCACGCTGCGAAAAAACCAGATATAGAGTTCGACGGGGATCTTGACCCAGCGCGGCGCCGAGAGCTTCGCGCAGGCTAACAGAAAACCGACCACCAGGCCGATCCCCCAGGACAAGGTGCTGATTACGATGACGGTCACGCACGCCTGCCAGAATGCCCCAATGCTAAACAATGAAAAAAAGTATCCCCAATCGAACGCCATACTGACTCCTGTTGTGCAGTGCTTATTGTCTTAATCGATGCTTTCTAAGTTGTATTTTTTGATCAACGCGGCATATTGGCCGTTGGCCTTCAGCGTGGCCAGGGTGGCCTTGATCGCCTCCGCCAGCTCGGTGTTGCCTTTGGCGACGTAGATCCCCAGCGGCAGCGGGTAGACCAGGCGCGTAGAGCTTATCGCCAGGCGGCCGCGGCTCTTGTCGACGATGATCTGCGCCGCCGGGGCAATCTCAAGCTGAGCGCCGATGTTCTTCGACAGCAGCGCCTGCGAGGCTTCCGGCGCCGTCGGGAACTCCTGAATGGTGATGGCCGGTTTGCCGTTTTTCAGGCACCACTCATCGGAGTGTTTTTTCAGGCTGGTCACCCAGGTGGTGCCCGCCTGCAGACCGACCTTCACACCGCACAGCTCATCTTCGGTTTTCGGCTGCACCGCGCCGCCCTTCAGGGCGATGATCGACGCGCCGGAGAGGGCGTAAGGGATGGCGTCGGCCTGTTTCTGGCGCTCCGGCGTCACGTACATCCCGGAGATCACCGCGTCATATTTCTTGCCGATGCCGAGGATCAGGCTGGTGAACTTGGTGTCGATCAGCTGCGGTTTGGCCTGCAGATGTTGGGCGATCAGCGCGGCAAACTCCGGGTCGAGACCGACGATATTGTTATTGCTGTCATAGGACTCAAACGGCGGGTAGGTGACCTCCATCCCCACCTTAAAGACGCCCTCGGTCAGCAGTTCCGCCGCCTGGGTGACAGGGGAAAAACAGGCGCTGACGGCGAGGGTAAGCGCGACATGGCGCGAGATTTTTTTCAGGGTGCTAGTCATCATGGATCCTCACGGGTGGTTAGGGGTTTTTTTGCTGAGCCTGTTTTTTCAAATGGCCAAACGTATTGGTGCCGCGCGCGCGCTCCGGTAGCTGAAGTTCACCGCGATTGACCTTTTCGCGCAGGTAGCGATAGGTTTGCAGCGCCTGGCTCCACATATGCTCCCCGATGCTGAGCTCCTGATATTCACCGGCTTCGCCGGCGGCGAGAAAGGTCGGCAGCGGGCGGATCAGCGTGTGGTAATCGCAGGCGAAAAACAGCGGGAAGGAGTACCGCTCCTGCGGCACTTTGCGCACCCGGTGGGCTGTAGCAACAAATGTGCCAGCGCTGAGCACTTCCAACATGTCGCCGATATTGATCACGAACGCCTCTTCTCCTGCGGCGTTTTTCACGGGAGGTGCATCGATCCACACGCTTTCTTCATTGAGAACTTCAAGGCCGGGCTGGTCAGCGAGCAGCAGGGTGAAGCACTCATAGTCGGTGTGTGCACCAATTCCGGGAACATCTTCGACGCTGGCGTCGAACGGGTAATGGATCAGCCGCAGCTTAGCCGGCGGGCAGGTCACCATCGGTTTGAAATACCCTTCCGGCAGGCCGAGCGCGAGGGCGAAAGCGTCGAACAGACGGTGGCCGAGGGCGAAAACCGCGTCGTAGTAGGCCAGCACCCGCGCGCGGAAATCCGGCAGATCGGGCCACTCGTTGGCGCCGATCAGCGGCGTACCGGCGAGCACCAGCGGATGGTCATCCGCTGCCTGGAAGCCGATATCGAAAGCCTCTTTATGGTCCGGCTTGCCGGAGCCGTAGATCTCTTCTCCTTCCGGAACGTAGCCCTTATGGCTTTTGGAGTGGCCGATGTAATAGTTCATCTTCTCCTCCATCGGCAGGGCGAAGATCTGCTTCGCCGCCTCGCGGACGCCGGCGATCAGCGCCGGGTCGATGCCGTGGCCGGTGATGTAGAAAAAGCCCACCTCGCGCGCCGCGCGGCCGATGGCGTCGGCCACCGCCTGACGCCTGGCGAGGTCATCGCCGGCCAGATCGCGGATATCGATGGTCGGGAGTTCAGTAAAAGCGTGCTTCACGGCGGTCATGGCTGCGGTTCCTGTTCAGTGAGCATTAAAAACTGCTGAAAGTGGGCCTGCTGGCGCGTGGCCATCCAGGCGTTGAGCGACCAGAGATCGGCCACCGGAACGTTGGTGAACGGCAGATGGTGCAGATAGCCGTCGGCGCCAAACTCCGGGGTCAGCGTGGTCTGCGGGTAGCCGCGCTGGCGCTGCGAACGCCAGATTTGCTGCCAGAAGCGCTCGGCAAAGGCCAGCGCCGGCTGATACTCAGGCGCCGCCGGGTGCGGCACCTGCGGCCCCTGGTCGTAGCCCACCCGGGCCTGCACGTGATGCACGCGGTCGATAAAGGCGCTGAAGTCATCGCTGGGGTCATCCAGCAGGCGCTCGCTGACCACCACCCAGTGGCTGATGTCGGCGGTAAAGCGCAGCTGGGGGAGCTGCTGAATGATCTCCAGGGTGAGCCACGGGCTGTACAGCGAGGTGGCGCGATGGGTTTCAAAGCTGCAGGTCAAACCAAACCCGGCGGCCAGCTCGTGCGCCTTGCCGAGAAAATCGACCTGCTGCGCCAGCGGCCAGCGATCGTTGCCCGCCAGCAGATTGACAAAGCGCGGGTTGAGGCTGCTGGCCTCGGCGAAGCGGGTCTGCAGGCGCGCCAGATGCTGCTCGGGCGTTTCATGCTGGGCGGGGAGCACCCCGCCGCCGCTGAAAAGAATGGCGATATACTCCAGCCCCGACGCCTGCAGGCGGCCGGCGAGCTGCCGCCGCTCGGCCACCGTTAACGGCACGCGGGCTTCGATGCCGCAGCAGCCGACGCGCTGCAGTTCATCCAGCGTTTGCGGCCAGGGGGTCGTCACTCCCCAGAGGGTGCGAAAGCATTTCAGCTCCATGGCGGCTTCCTCAGGCGTACTTCACGCCGGGCAGGACGCAGAGCATCTCGTACAGCAGGTTGGCCGCCAGCTGGGAGGTATTACCGCTCACGTCGTAGGGGGGCGAGACCTCGACCAGATCGGCGCCAATCAGGTTCAGGCCGCGGCAGCCTCGGACGATCTCCAGCGCCTGAATGGAGGTCAGACCGCCAACTTCCGGCGTCCCGGTTCCCGGAGCCCAGATGGGATCGAGGCTGTCGATATCAAAGCTGAGATACACCGGCCCGTCGCCCATCTGCTGACGGACTTCGGCCATCAGCGGCGCCAGCGAGGTATGCCAGCACTGCTCCGCCTGCACCAGGCGAAAGCCCTGGTCAACGCCCCACTGGAAGTCGCCGGCGGCATAGCCCTGGGCGCGCTGGCCAATCTGCACCACCCGTTTGAGGTCGAGCAGTCCCTCCTCAACGGCGCGGCGGAAGGTGGTGCCGTGGGCGATTTTCTCTCCGAACATCTCATCATTGGTGTCGGTATGGGCGTCGACGTGGATGAGGCCCACCGGACCATGTTTTTTGGTCAGCGCCCGCAGGATCGGCAGGGTAATGGTGTGGTCCCCGCCGAGGGTCAGCGGGATCAGCGGATAACTATTCAAACCGGTGTAGTAATCTTCGATAATTTGCACCGATTTGAGCAGGCTGTAGGTATTGATCGGCACATCGCCGATGTCGGCCACCGACAGCGAGTCGAACGGCGCGGCGCCGGTCGCCATATTGTACGGACGGATCATCACCGATTCGGCGCGAATATAGCGTGGTCCGTAGCGCGTGCCCGAGCGCTGCGAGGTGCCGATATCCAGCGGAATGCCGACAAACGCCGCGTCAAGTCCCTGTAAATCTTCAATAAACGGCAGGCGCATCATTGTGGCGCGGCCGGCAAAGCGTGGCATCTCATTGCCACCCTGCGGTTGGTGAAAGAGGTTATCCATGTCTGCTCCTGAATCTGACGGATGAAACGTAACAGGAGAGATAGTGCGCAACCCGCGCTGGACTTTACATCGTCTGGCGTAAATACTCAGTTCATTTATTGGTGAACTAAATACGATGCATCACGACGCCAGCCTCAATATTCGCCAGCTGCAGGTTTTCGAGGCGGTGGCCCGCCTGGAGAGCTACAGCCGGGCCCAGCAGGAGCTGGGTATTTCGGTCTCCGCCATCAGCAATGCGATGTCGCAGCTGGAGGGACAGCTCGGCTTCACCCTCTGCCAGCGCGGGCGCGGCGGCTTTTCTCTGACCGAGAAAGGCCAGCAGTTTTTACAGCAGGCGATCCGCGTGCTGAGTGAACTCAATGAGCTGGAGCGGCAGTCGGCGCTGCTCAAAGGGGAGCACAGCGGCACCCTGTGCATCTCGACGCTCGACTCCATCGAGACCGAAACGGCGCTCTCGCTGCCGGTGGTTCTGCGCAGCTTCAGCGACAAATTTCCCCATGTGCATATCAAACTGATTATCCGCACCCCGGCGGAGCAACTGAACGGCGTGCTGAACAACCATATCGACCTGGCCATCGGCAGCTACAACTCGCAGGTGCATAACATCATCAGCGAGCCGCTGTACCGTGAACAGCACTGGCTCTACTGCAGCGATCTGCACCCGATGTTCTTCAGCCGCCAGCTCGATAAAGAGCAGATCAGCCAGTGCCCGCTGGTGACCCGCAGCTACTGGAACACCAGCGATCTCCGCCGTCGGGGCTTCAGCAAAGGGAGCGCCACCGTCGAGACCGTCGACGCCCAGCTGCTGCTGATCCTCTCGGGGAAATATATTGGCTATCTGCCGGAGCATTACGCCTGGCCGTGGATCAAAGAGAACCGCCTGCGGGTGCTGCTGCCCAACGAGTTTGGCTTTCAGTCGCCGTTCTCGGCCATCTGTAAGCGCGGGCGCAGCAATGAACCCTATCTGAAAGCGTTCCGCGATCTGCTGAAGAAAAACACGGTGGCGCGGCCGAAGTGGAATTATTAAGCGGGGTAGGGGCTTCCCTGCGCCGGGGTGGTGATTTTCGCGCTTAGCGCGCTGCCCGGCGGGGGAGTTTTCCCTGTTCAAAAAACGAACGGCGGCCGGTAGCCCGCCCGGGCTGCGGCTGCCAGGCAACTGCCTCCAGGTTATCCACAGGGTTAGGCGCCGCTGGTGTGGACAGGTCGCGGGGCGACAGGGCGCGGCTAGCGGAACAAAGGATGGCGTTTGCGTTAAATAAAACGGTACGAAGGGGAATCTGTGTTTGCCCCGCCTTTGCCCGTGAAATCAGAAAATTTACTTCGCAGGCTAACCGCAGATTGCTTCAAAAAAATTCCCGTATTTGTTATATTGTTGTTCATTGATTATTCACCTCTGCGGTGCCAAAAAGAACAAGATTCACCGCAACCCAGGACACTGCCATGTTAGATTACCGCTTCCCGACAGCTTTGCAGATGGTTCTCAGCGTAGCAATGGCGGAGCAGATGGGTGAACGTTCGACGAGTGCGATTCTGGCCTACGGCCTGGAAGCGAACCCGAGCTTTATCCGTAAACTAATGGTTCCGCTAACTCGTGACGGCATTATCGTCTCCACGCTTGGCCGCAACGGCTCAATTCATCTTGGCCGTCCGGCGGACAAGATCACCCTGCGTGATATCTATCTTTCGGTTATCGAAGATAAAAAACTGTGGGCGTCGCGTCCTGACGTCCCGGCCCGCTGCGTGGTCAGCGCCAACGCCTGCTGGTACTTCAAATCGGTTGCCGATGAAGCAGAGCAGGCTTCGTTAAACGTCCTCGCTCGCCATACCGTGGCCAGCGCGCTGGAGGCGGTCAAAAACGCCGATACCAGCGGCTGCGACCCGGTGCCGGAAATGATCGCCCGCTTTAAAAAAGCGCATTAATCATTTTTCTGGTGACGAAAAAAAAACCGCCTTCAAATTGTGAAGGCGGTTTTTTTGTTATCTGCTGCAGGCTAGGCGGGCAGATCCTCCTGGACCGGCTTCCTGCGGGTCACCAGTTTTCGCAGCGTCACGTAAAACACCGGCGTCAGGAACAGACCGAAGAGCGTCACGCCCAGCATCCCGGAGAACACCGTGATCCCGGTGACGCCGCGGACTTCCGCCCCCGCGCCGTGGCCGAGGATCAGCGGAATGGTCCCGGCGATAAAGGCGATGGAGGTCATCACGATCGGGCGCAGACGCAGGCGGCACGCCTCCAGGGCGGCTTCCATGATGCCTTTCCCCTGGATCTCCAGCTCGCGGGCAAACTCGACGATCAGAATGGCGTTTTTACAGGCCAGGCCCATCAGGACCACCAGACCCACCTGCACGAAGACGTTGTTATCGCCCCCGGTCAGCCAGACGCCAAACAGCGCGGAGAGCATCGTCATCGGTACGATAAGGATCACCGCCAGCGGCAATGTCCAGCTTTCATACAGCGCGGCCAGCACGAGGAACGCCAGCAGCACCGCCACCGGGAAGACGATCAGCGCCGTGTTGCCCTGGGTGGCCTGCTGGAAGCTCAGATCCGTCCACTCAATATTCATCCCATTCGGCAGGATCTGCTTCGACAGCTCCTCCAGATGCGTCATCGCCTGTGAAGAAGAGAGGACCCGCGGATCGGCATCGCCAATCAGGTCCGCCGCCGGATAACCGTTGTAGCGGATCACCGGATCCGGCCCGTAGGTGGTACTGATATTCACCATACTGCCGATCGGTACCATTTCGCCCTGATTATTGCGGGTGCGCAGATTGGCGATATCTTCCACGCTTTCGCGGTATGGTCCGTCAGCCTGGGCCATCACGCGCCAGGTACGCCCGAACTGGTTAAAGTCATTGACATAAGACGAGCCGAGATAGGTCTGCAGCGTACCGAATAGCTCGGTTAGCGATACCCCCTGCGCTTTCGCCTTATCGCGATCGACCTGCACGTCCAGCTGCGGCACGTTAGCCTGGTAAGTCGAGATCGGGAAGTGCATCCCCGGCGTCTGCATAATCGCCCCGGACATCGCATTCACCGCGCTTTGCAGCGCGCCATAGCCCAGCCCTCCGCGATCCTGGATGTACAGGGAGTAGCCGGAACCCTGACCCAGTCCTAAAATCGGCGGCGGCAGGATGGAGAAGCCAAAGCCCTGCTGGATTTGCGCGATTTTGGCGTTGATCTCCGCGTTAATTTCCGCCGCCGTGTGTTTGCGCTGGTCGAACGGTTTCAGGCCAAAAAAGACCGTCCCGGTGTTCGGCGTGTTGGTGAACTGCAGCGCGTTAAGCCCCGGGAAAGCGACCGCATAGTCGACCCCTTCGGTATTCATCCCGATCTCGCTCATTTTGCGGATCACTGCGTCGGTGCGCGCCAGCGACGACCCTTCCGGCATCTTCACGCCGCCAATGAGATACAGCTTATCCTGGGTGGGAATAAACCCGCCGGGGACGACTTTAAACATCACCCCAGCGGCGCAGAGCAGCAGCAGATACACCGCAAACACCGCGCCACGGCGTCCGAGGGTTTTGCTCACCAGCCCCTGATAGCCGTTCGAGCTGCGCAGGAAAAAGCGGTTAAACGGACGGAAAATCCAGCCAAACAGACGATCGATCAGCCGGGTAGGGAGATCTTTCTTCGCGCCGTGAGGCTTTAACAGCAGGGCCGCCAGCGCCGGGGAGAGCGTCAGCGAGTTGATGGCCGAGATCACCGTCGAGATGGCGATGGTCACCGCGAACTGTTTGTAGAACTGGCCGGTGACCCCGGAGAGAAACGCCATCGGCACGAACACCGCACACAGCACCAGCGCAATGGCGATAATCGGCCCGGAGACCTCACGCATCGCCTGATGCGCCGCGGCAAGCGGCGCAAGCCCCTCTTCGATATTACGCTCGACGTTCTCCACCACCACGATGGCGTCGTCCACCACGATACCGATAGCCAGTACCAGCCCGAACAGGCTCAGGGTATTCAGCGAGAAGCCCAGCAGATAGAGAATGCTGAAGGTACCCACCACCGATACCGGCACAGCGATCAACGGGATAATCGACGCGCGCCAGGTCTGCAGGAACAGGATCACTACCAGCACCACCAGCACTACCGCCTCCAGCAGCGTCTGCACCACCGCGCGGATGGAGTCGCGGACGAAAACCGTCGGGTCGTACGGCGCCGCCCATTGCATATCTTCCGGGAAGCGGGTGGCCAGCTCGGCCATTTTGGCGCGTACCGCGTTCGACAGATCGATGGCGTTAGCGCCTGGTGACTGGAAGATACCGATCCCGACCGCATCCTTATTGTTGAGCTGGGAGCGCAGCGCATAGCTACCGGAACCCATCTCGATGCGCGCCACGTCGCGCAGGCGGACCAGCGAGCCATCCTGCGCCGTTTTCAGAATGATATTGCCAAACTCTTCTTCGGTATGCAGACGGCCCTGGGCGTTAATGGAGATCAGGAAATCGCTCTCCTGCGGCAGCGGCTCGGCGCCAAGCTGTCCGGCAGACACCTGGACGTTTTGCTCCTGCATCGCCGTCACCACATCCGAAGCCGTCAGACCGCGGGCCGCGACCTTATTGGGATCCAGCCAGACGCGCATCGCATATTCACCGGAGCCAAAAATCTGGATCTGGCCGACGCCGGGCAGGCGCGCCAGCTCATCCTTCACTTTCAGCGTGGCGTAGTTGCGCATATACAGCGAGTCGTACTTCCCGTTTGGCGAAAACAGATGCACCACCAGGGTCAGCGTCGGAGACTGCTTCTGGGTGGTGATCCCCAGACGGCGTACATCCTCCGGCAGACGCGCTTCGGCCTGCGCGACGCGGTTCTGCACCTGAACCTGCGCCTGATCCGGGTCGGTACCCGGGCGGAAGGTGACGGTGGTGACCAGCACGCCGTCGGAGCCGGCGACCGATTTCATGTACATCATGTTTTCAACGCCGTTGATCGCTTCCTCCAGCGGCGTCGCCACGGTCTCGGCAATCACTTTCGGGTTGGCGCCGGGATACTCCGCGCGCACCTGGACGCTCGGCGGGACGACATCCGGATATTCGCTCACCGGCAGCAGTGGGATAGCGATTAACCCGGTGATAAAAATTAAAATCGACAGCACCGCGGCGAAAATCGGCCTGTCGATAAAAAAGCGGGAAAAGTCCATGTCTTGGATTCTCTGATTAGGGATCAGTTAAGGGTGGCGCTGGAGGTCATGGCAACGGTTTTGGCGTTAACCGGCATACCCGGCATAAACACTTTTTGTAAGCCGTCGACGATGACGCTATCCCCAGGATTCAACCCCTTCTGAACGATGCGTAAACCGTCTGCCAGCCGCCCTGGGATAATGTCGCGGCGCTGTGCTTTACCATCTTTATCAACGATATAGACGTATTTACGATCCTGATCGGTCAGTACCGCTTTGTCGTCGATAAGCGTGGCTTTGAACTCTGCGCTGCCCGGCAGACGCACGCGGGCAAACAGCCCTGGCGTGAACAGACGCTGCGAGTTATCCAGCAGCGCACGCATGCGGATGGTGCCGGTACTCGGCGTTAACTGATTATCGAGAAAATCCACTTTGCCCTGGTGGGGGTAACCCTCCTCGCCCACCAGGCCAATCTCCACCGGGAGCGCCTGATTATCGCTGGACGCGCCTTGCCCGCGGCGGGCGAGGTTTTGATAGTGGAGGTAGGTTGACTCGTCGACGTCAAAGTAGACGTACACCGTCTTCTGCGAGACCAGGGTGGTGAGCACGCTGGCGGTGTCGCCCGCGGTGACCAGGTTACCGCTGGTGATCAGCGCCCGGCTGGCGCGGCCGTCAATAGGGGCGGTCACTTTGGTGAAGTCGAGGTTAAGCTGCGCGGCATCCACCGCCGCCTGCGCGGCGCGAATGTCGGCCTGCGCCTGAACCGCGGCTGACCGGCGCTGCTCCCACTCTTCACGGGAGACGAGGTTGGTATGGACTAATTTATCGGTGCGGTTCGCCTCGCTTTGCGCCAGGCTGGCCTGCGTTTTGGCTCTTGCCAACGCCGCCTGCGCCTGCTCCAGCGCGGCGCGATAGGTTCTGTCATCTATCGTGAACAGCACCTGGCCCTTTTTCACCTCCTGGCCGTCGGTGTAATTCACTTTATCAATGTATCCCGAGACGCGAGGGCGAAGCTGAACGCTCTCCACCGCTTCAATGCGACCGTTAAAACTATCCCACTGACTGATCGACTTCACCAGCACCTTAGCGGCGCTGACCGTCGGGGCGGGAGGCGCAGCATTCTGCGCGACGCTGTCGTCGCAGCCGACGAGCAGAAAGGAGAGCATCATCGCGCCGAGCGCGGTCAGGTGAATGTTTCCCCAGGTTTTTTGCAGGCTCATTATTTTTATTCCGGTAAATGTAGCCGCCGGGCAAGACGCAGCGTGAGAAGCCGCGCCACTTCCTTTGTCCGGGCTGGCTTAAGGCCATTTGTGTCGATCATCGCCACAAAACTGTAACAATTTCGAATACACTATCGCGGCGATTGTAGGAAGGCGCTTAACTAAGTGCAAGAATAATTGTTGCACTTTATGTGCGGTCCAGGGGGAGATAAAAAACCGCGATCCCGGCGTGGATTTAAATGTAACAATAAAACTTGCATTTTGTGTAAAAACAGGCCACCTTTAAATGCAACTGACAAAGATGCTTTTAACCGGCCGCGAGGGGGTAACATGATGAACACTGGCGCCATCATTCAGGATCTGATCGACTGGATCGACAACCATCTTGATAGCCGTCTGGATATTGACACCGTTGCCCGACGAGCCGGCTATTCGAAGTGGCACCTGCAGCGGATCTTCAAAGAACATACCGGGCATCCCCTCGGAGAATATATTCGGGCGAAAAAGCTGCAAAAGTCGATCGAACGCTTGGCCCACAGCAACGAGCCGATCCTGAACGTGGCGATTGCCCTCGGCTTTGACTCCCAGCAGTCCTTCAACCGCAGCTTCAAGCGCCAGTACGGTCAGGCGCCCGGCGTCTGGCGCCGGAGTATCAGCCGCTCTGCTGCGCAAACATCTCGTCAGCGATCCGCATGACCGGGGAGGGTCAGTCCTGACCCGGCCCATGATTGAATTTGCTGCCTTTGCCGATGGCATAGAACTGCCCGCCTGCGACATAGTGAACGGTCCGTAGCTCGTCCGGCGCATCATCAAAAATCCAGTGTCCGTTGCGGAATACCCGGTCATCGCTCCAGGCGGCGACGATATCGCCCATAAACAGATTGTGTTGCTGCTGAATGTCCGGGTAGGGCATCACTTTGCACACCAGCCAGCCCGCACAGCCTGCCACAAGAGGAAGATCAAATTCCGGCTGATAAAAGAAGGGGATGGTGTCATTTTTATCCGGCGCGTCGGCATAGCTGCGCCCGCCAGCGTAGAGGACGGTTGCCATCTGGCTGACTACGGGGATCTGCACCACGAAATAGCCGCTCTTTTCCACCAGCTGACGAGTGAAAGCCTGGGTGCCAATATAGGCCACCACTTTTCGCTCGCCTGCCAGCCCAACCCAGGCGGCTGACATGACATTTTCGACGCCATCATATTTTGCGGAAATCATGGTGGTGGACCCGACCTGCAATAAACGATAGGCCTTACTTATTTCGACAGGCTGAACGGACATGGTTTTTCCTTTGTGCATGCTATTTAACGTAATGATTATCTGGATATTTATTGAGGGCATGTTCATTTTCTGGCCCCCTTTCGTAATCCACCGTGCAACGATACGCCAGGCGATTAAGCGTAAAAAGGTGCGTAAATTGTTTTCATTATTCATAATCCACGAATAATCATGCCGTCTGTCGGTAAGCTGCTCGCTACAGGAGAGAAAGAAGGTGGATCGTATTCAGGCTATGCAGATGTTTATGCGCGTCGCGGAGGCAGGAAGCTTCGTGCGTGCCGCGGAAACCCTTTCCCTGCCGGCCTCCACTGTCACCAGTACCATTAAAAACCTTGAAAAATACCTGAAGGTACGGCTGCTGAACCGGACCACAAGGCGGGTGAGCCTTACCCCGGAAGGGATGCAGTATCTGGCGCAGTGCCGGGAAATTCTCGCCCTCATCGAACATAGTGAATCCACCCTGAGCGAGTCTGTCGCGCGGCCTCAGGGGCGCCTGCGGGTTGATATGCCCGCGGGCATCGCGCATTTCATCGTCATGCCGCATCTGCCGGACTTTTACCGGCGCTATCCCGATATCTACCTGATGATCGGCGTCAGCGATCGCCAGGTCGATCTCATTCAGGAAGGCGTCGACTGCGTGATACGAACGGGAGAGCTGAACAACTCCAGCCTGGTGGCCCGCCCTCTGGGCCGCTTTCGCTGGGTCACCTGCGCGTCACCGGACTATCTTCGGGAATATGGTGTGCCGCCGTCACCGGAGGCGCTCTCTCAGCACCGGGCTGTACATTATTTCTCCGGTCAGGCGAGGCGGGCCGATGAGTTCCGCTTCGTTCGCCATGGCGAGACCTTTTCTGTACCCGTCAGCGGCAACGCCGCGGTGAATGAAACGGGGCTCTATATAAAAATGTGCCTGGCAGGATTTGGGCTGGCGCAGCTGGCGGAGAATATCGTTGCTGACCACCTGCAGGAGGGGAGACTGGTGGAAGTGCTGACGGACTGGCAGCCGCCCCCGGTACCCGTCACATTGCTCTATCCGCACCAGCGCTTTCTCTCTCCCGCCGTGCGGGCGTTTGCTGAGTGGATGAGCGAGGTGGTTTGAGGGGAGTATTGCTTGCATTTAGCGCTTCGCGATGGAGGGTAGGGTTCCAGCAGAAATATCTGGTCTGCTGATGAATCACTCGATATTCTGTAATGCTTTGTCTTTTTTGTGAACAGGAAAAAGTATGCTTAATACGCTACCCGATTTACACAGAAGTTTTGCAGAGCAACTGAAGCTTAAATTACAGTCTGATTCGCGGATCCACTCCCTTCTCGCCGGCGGCTCGTTTATCCATGGCGGGTTTGATCAATACTCCGATCTGGATTTCGTGGTGGTGGTCGACCCTCTCTATTATGACGAAATCATGGCTCAGCGTATGGCGTTCGCCGGAACGCTCGGCCATCTGCTACATGCTTTCACCGGGGAACACGTCGGTGAGCCTCGCCTGCTGATCTGCCTGTTTGGCCCGGAACTTCTGCATGTCGATCTGAAATTTATCACCCTGGACATGCTCACTCAGCGCGTTGAGGAGCCTGCCGTGCTATTTACCCGTGATAACGATGCTCTCAAGCGACAGCTGGCAAAATTTAGCGCGCACTGGCCGAACATGACGCCGGAGTGGTTTGAGTCCCGGGCCTGGATCTGGCTGCATTATGCCGTGGTTAAACTGGGCAGGGGGGAACTCTTCGAAGCGCTGGGGTGATCCTACCCGCGTAATATGGACACAACCCTAAGCGAGGTTCTGGTTTTCAAATTGTTCCGGACTGAGACCGCCACAGGCACTGTGACGACGCCACCGATTGTAATCACACTCGATATAATTAAACACTGCTGTCCGCATTATTTCCCGGCTGACAAAGTCCTCTACGTGGATACATTCCACCTTCAGCGTATGGAAGAAGCTTTCCGCACAGGCATTGTCGTAACAACAACCTCTGGCGCTCATACTCCCCCGCAGATTATGGCGTTTCAGTAAGCTCTGGTAATCCGTTGAACTGTACTGACCGCCTCTGTCTGTATGCACGATGACATTTTCCGGACGTTTACGCCGCCACAGCGCCATCTGTAACGCATCGCAGGCAAGCTGTGCTGTCATCCGCGAGGACATCGACCAGCCAATGACTGACCGCGACCACAGATCGATAACCACGGCCAGATAAAGCCAGCCTTCACCAGTGTGAAGATACGTGATGTCACCCACCCACTTCTGATTCGGGCCGCTGGCGTAAAAGTCCTGCTTCAGCAGATTCTCTGAGACTGGCAGACCATGTTCGCGGTAACTGACCGGACGGAACCGGCGCGAGGCTTTCGCCCGCAGTCCCTGCCGACGCAGGCTGGCCGCCACGGTTTTTATGTTATACACCCGTCCCTGAGCACGAAGCTCATCCGTCAGGCGTGGCGCACCATAGCGTTGTTTTGCGTCACTGAATGCTTCCCGGACGACGTTATCACAAACAAGGCGGAACTGCTGACGCCGGTTTATCTGATGACGACGCTGATGCCAGACGTACCAGCCGCTACGGGCAACCTGAAGTACACGGCACATGGCTTTGATACTGAACTCAGCCTGATGTTTTTCGATGAAGACATACTTCATTTCAGGCGCTTCGCGAAGTATGTCGCGGCCTTTTGGAGAATGGCCAGTTCCTCATCCCGTTCTGCCAGTTGACGTTTCAGACGGGCGATCTCAGCGGACATCTCCTGCTCGCGTTCAGAAGAAGAACGCTGATTTTGCTGTTTGCTTCGCCAGTTGTAGAGCTGTGATTCATACAGGTTAAGTTCGCGGGCGGCAGCGGCCACCCCAATGCGTTCAGCGAGTTTCAGGGCTTCCTGACGAAATTCAGGCGTGTGCTGCTTGCGTGGCTTTTTGGCGGTTGATGCTAGTTTTGTCATGTGAGTCACCTCTTACTTGAGAGTTTACTCACTTAGTCGCGTGTCCACTATTGCTGGGTAAGATCAATTGCCCCCAATTACGACTGGATCGCTTTTATGATGTACTCCTGGCTGCAATGCATAACGAACAACACCAGCGAAGCTCATACCCCTTTTGATCTTCTGCATACCCTTCATAGGGTTTGCTCCATATCTCAGCATTTAGCAGGTGCTGGCGAAGCTCTTGCAGTTGTCGTTTGACAGCGAAAAGCTCTGTATGAGTAAGCTGGCTATCTTTACTCTTACTGTCGATATGGAGAGAAATACGATTCAACTTTTGTGATATGTCAGACAATTTTTTCCAGGCTTCAGTATTAATTGTCGGTACTACTGGTGGCAGGTTTTGCAGAAATAACATGCGGAGCCATTCACCTTTACTTTTATTACCTCGTTTAATATTTAAAATCTGTAATTCATTGTTGTTGAGTCGAACACTTATGCAATGTATTCTAATTCTGTCATCTGATCTTAATTTAGCCATATAAGTTCCTTTTATATGATTTAATATGATTAATGATAGTTATTATTTCCCATTAGTCAATAGCAGAACGGTTTTGATATATGGGTTTAATGTGCTAAAAATAAATCCCTCTGAAATAAAGTATTCAAAGATTCCCTAAATTAAAGTTAAGGATGATCTATTGAAACAAACTTTTGACTAAACTCCAGCCATCTTGCATTATCAACATCCTTTACAAAAGCAATCAGACCTGCGACATGATTGTAAAAGCCAATTGGAGAGTCAAATTTTTCATGTCTTGCAACTTCTGATAGACCAAATTTTTTTATTGAGTAAAGGTGACGTTCAATACGTTTATAAGTTTGTTTAGACAATCGAGGGACATTGCCATCAACAAGTAATCCTAAAACTATTTTTTTTGAACCAGGTCCAGCTACTCTTATTTTGCTTACGTTTTCTTTGAAATGGTGCTTACGAATGATGCTGATAATGTTATTTTTTATTTTTCCAACCGAAACACCGTCGGGTAGAGTACCACCGCAGGATAATGTTATATCATCAGCATATCGAGTATAAGTGAAGCCATATTTATTAGCATATTCAGATAGAGAAATATCTAACTTTACAGTGGCTAAATTACTAAGCATTGGGCTACTCGGTGCCCCTTGAGGTAGCACTCCTAACGGCCATGGTTCTGATATGTCCCAAAAAAGGTTCTTCTCTTTATTTTGTCCGTAAAGCTTATATTCCTTAGTTGAGTGCTTAGGAACAGAAATTAGAGATTGTAAATGTTGTGGTAAACGTATAGTTGTGCATAGCCTTGATAGTTCAAATGCTATTAATGGCCGATATCCAGCATTTTTAAAAACCATATAAACATCAGATTCATTTATTGAATAAAAGAAATCGGAAATGTCGAATTGGAAGAGCCATTTAGCACCACAATGCTGTTCGGCACATTTTCTGATGCCACCATTAGGATGGAAAGCAAAAGAAGTATTATGGGGAACTAACTTTTTTAATATTTCACTATTGATGAAATGCTGTACTTTAAATATCTCGCCAGTTACAGCATGAATATGGCGTCTTCCACCTGAACGTTTTTTTATAGCAAACATGCGATAATTTGCTGATTCACGGCGGCGTGATACAGTGGATCGTAGCAAGCGATAATCAACACCAGTAATTTTTGAAAGATGGCGTAATGTAAAAATTACAGGGAGATTATTTTTCTTCAGATTACTTGCATAATTTCTTAAATTTAGAGCCTGTGTCTTCCCTAAGGATGACTCTGCATTTTGATAAAGTTGGTGTGCTGACCAGATTTCCATTCACCTATCCTTTGAGCCCAGGGGGCCATCAGTGTCATACATTTTCCGAGTCCTCGATGGCCGTTAATGTATGACATTGAAGGGCGGCGTAGCCGCCTTTGCGTCAGATCTTTCCAGAGATGTTTCTCCAACATCCCCATCCGTTGTAACAAAAGCCACAACAGATTCTGTCAAACAAGCGGTGAATTTCACTCATCATTGTTTAACGGCTGAACGGAGTGCTGATCAGCACACCAAGACTCTGGAATGTAAAGACCAAAATCCCATACACTATCGTTTTTAACATGCCTAGAATTTAAAAGTTTGTCAAGTCCGAATTTAGATAGTCGTTTTTGAGTTGTCAATAGTCCTAATGTCTCTGCATATATGAGTAGTTTTTCTACATACGAACAATCAACATTCAAACGTAAGGCAATGCTTTTGTTATCTCTGACACCTCTTTTTATAAGTTTTAGTAAATTTATAATTTCGGGAGATAAAGATGAATGGGGGGATGTGTTATGCTTTGTTCCATTTTCTAACAAGGCAAGCAGCCATCCTGGAATTGCTCTATCAGGCATTAGTCCTTGCCATTTTTTATTAGAAAACCATAGTATTCCAGGAAGGTTATTAGGGACACTATGATAGAAAATTATATTAGATAAAACATTACCATAGCCAAGACGAGCCCATGAAGGAATTTTGGTTTGATTTTTACAAAGATTGATTATTTCATTATACTGCTCACCCCACCGAGTTTCTAACCAATTTTCATTATATACGATGTTACTTATGAAATTGATTTTTTCAGATTTTCTATATTTTCTTACTCCATGGTCTGAGCCGCGAATAGTATTGATTATTCTATTTTCAGAACCTAGTGTCCTGGCGAAAGAAATTAAAGTTAATCTTACTAATCCTAAACTCCACCAACTTAAAAAGGTAGGGTTATCGAGCATGGCATTAATAAATCCGGATACTCTATCACCACTACCAATCGAATCATCAATAAGTAAAAAATCGTTGACTTTAGATTTTTTCAGATCATTGAGAGATGGATGATCTAAAAACATAGTTTTATTAGACCGCACAAGGTTTGAAATAATTGAATATACTAAGTCTTCGCTACCTTGCGAATGACCTGGTCTATTAACAACATCACCATTAAGGTCCCATAATACTTGTTTGTCTGGATCTAATTTGCGAACTGAATAAAGGGCATAATTTTTATTTTTTGGTAAATCAGAAATGCTCTTTTGAAGCCATATGGTAAACTCATCTCTACTTACAAAAGTTAACTTGCTCAAGATGTTTTTTGCAATTGCTTTTTGGCTGCTATTAAATTGCATAAGCCATTGAGCTATTTCATGAGAGGATTCAATTTTTTCTACTGAAAGTATTTTGAATTTAGGTTTGTCTCTTGTTTTCATTTGTTTGACCACTATCAGTGCAATGGTCATTTCATAACATAAAAAGTAATGATGGTAAAGGTTTTGTTGTATCATTAACCTTCTATATAACTGAGTATACTAAGTTTGATAGTTTTATACGAAACTGAATGAGCGAAATATTAAAATGTAATGGCTGATATTTTTCAACCGAAGGGCGAAAAACAAGGGAACGCAAAGAAGCGGAGCTTCGATGAGTTAGCCCTTGCTTATTGACAAAAAACATAATTTTGATAAGAGGTTTGTAAGTGAAGATATTCGACTGATTTTAATATGGGGGAGTGGGTGACACAAGAAGAAATAAAAAAATTTATTAATGAATATGGATGCATAAATAATTCTGCGGGATTTATAAATAATCTAACAATTGGAAGCTTAGCTGATATAATAACATACTTAATACAGCAGGATGGGCTTGATAACATTAAAAGAGAAGTGCTTCCAAAAAAGAATGATGATTTGTTTAAAGAAACCGGTGAGTATCAGATTTTTGAGTGGGGAATATGTATTCCATACTCGACTAGAGATATTCGTCAAAAGTTGTATGAATTGAAGGCTCAATATGAACAAAATCAATTGGATAATATATTAGATAAACGATATATCAATAGTCTTAAAAAGAAATTAAAAAAATATCGCCTTTAATTTTACTCATTGATATTAATGGTCTGAAAGTATACAGTATCCCTTTTGAAAATGGGATGGCGAATGAACTCTTCATTAACTAACAAAGTTATTGATAACTACATACAATACTTCGATGGGCTAACACGAGTTGAGTTGAGCAAAATAGATAGTATTTATAGGGTCTCATGGTTGGCTAAGCCTACCTTCCCCAATGGTTGTTGGTTCGGAATAAGTGAAGCTTGTGCTTTATCATATAAATATTTTGGGGCTCAGAGTGAGCAAGCAAAATCTTTGACTCCGTATTTATATAAATGCAACCCAAAATTTAAACTTAAATTGCTAAAGTTTAAGGGGGGGCACATGGTAAAATTTGCTAGTTTTTATGAGTCTCCTCCAAATCATTTTACTATCAATCTTGATCTGATCAAATCTTTAAGTGAGCTGGATACAGAATTAGATGGTATTTATTTTGAAAAAGATGAACCTTCAAATTGTGAATTCTTCATAAGCAAACCTGATAAAACTTTAAATTTGTTAGAGTATAAAGTTGTGTGATTGATATTCATATAATGTTGTTATCATGCCCCCCAAATAGGGGGGGTAAATTAATTAAAGTTACTATTTATGATATTAAAAATATCCTTTTGCTCAATAAAGATCCCAAGCTCATCATATGGGTTTCCGTAAGCTGAGGCTGATAGCCAATTGAGACTCGTGATCAAAATGTTGTCATTGTCCCATGATAATATTTTTGCGTGAGAAATAGGATCTTTCTTCTTCTCTAAAGTAATTCCATTTTTTCTTAAAGAGTTACTCATGTCATCAAGTTGCTGTGTATTGATACCTCCACTAAGAGATGAGTAATACATGTTAATATTAAGACTGCTATTGGCTGTCATTGATGTTATCAAGGGAGTTAAAATAGGTCTTTCTGCATTATTACTAATTCTATGGCTCGCAATAAATATTGATTTTGTTGCTTTGTCTCTTGCATCTAAAACAAAATCATGATGCTCATTTTTTGTGATGATTTTAATTCTTACATTTTTGTTCGAGGAAGCTTCTGATGAAAAATGCTCACAAGCTTTTTTCAATTCGTATGAAATGGCTGAAATAGATTTGCTTAAGTTGTTTGATACTCTGGATTTTCCTTTAGAAATGATGCTCAAAATATCTAATACTTCAGTCGTTAAGGTATCATTTGTTACGAAAACAGAGCATTCATATCTATTAAATCCACTTGCTAACCAGTTACATGAACCAATAGTTGAACAATACCCGAACTCCATGGTATCGCATACTATAACCTTTGCATGAGAACCTGTCGGATCTGAATGTATTGTAAAAAGTGAAGTTAAACCAAGCTTTATAATTTCTTCTCTATAAGACTTAAGGCCCTCAAGAAATTGGTTATAACTTCCGATACTTCTCTCATCATCGGGTTCTTCTTGGCCCCATAAGATATCAACTTGAACTCCGCGTTTAGCAGCATCAGTTAATTTCTGAAAGATTGATTCAAAGTTTTTTAAGTGTATAAAAGTTGAATGGATAATTATTCTACTAACAGATTTATCGATCATCGCGATAAGATGATCTCGATGGCTTTCTGAACCTGATATTATTCGGAATTCAGTTTCATTAATATAATGTTCTTCAAATCTATTTTCAAAAGACTCGGTATTATAAGTGCTTATTTTTGAGTTCTGGCTAAGAGAGTCTATATTAGTATTTATTTCACTTCGTTTCATATTAGCTGCAGCGATAATATCTACGGCTAATTCTTTTGAGATATCAGATGGAACACCCGTTATGTTATCTGCTTCATCAACTTGTGCTATAGCAAAAGTTCTATTTTGATAATAAGGTCTATCATTAGCTCTTTCCTCATACCCTATAACCTCTTCGTCAGTATCTTCAACACAATTTAGAATGTCTGATGTGAACGGTGAATGTTTGGGATTTTTAATTTTGAGTTCTGTTGATATCGAGTGTTTATTCTTAAGTAATTCATTTGCTCTTGATGTAGGATATATCTGATAGTTTTGATTTCTTGCATTTACTCGATAACATTTTGCTGTGATTGGATCTATTAAAAACTTCCGAGTAGATTCCAGTGGCTCTCTTTCATAAGGGAGTTCCTCACGATTAGCAACACTCCTTCCTTTGCTGGTAATCCTGAAGTTGTATTTAGAATTCAATTCAACTAATTCAACCCAACCCAATTTCATAAATGGCAATATTATTTCAATTATGAGCCGTTGTGGAAGATTAGATTTTAATGATAGCTCTTCTATAGGATAGGGTTGAAGGCTAATCTCTTGAAGTAAAAAATGATCCAAAGCTCCCCATCTATGGCCTTTAAATATTTTGAATTTATGAACTCCATAATGAAAAGGAATTTTAACATATATGTTTTTATTTTTCATTTTTATTTCCTTTGTTTGTTATAAAGTTTGATGTAATTAATGAAAGCTTTCTCTCATTTAAAGACAAATCCAGTTTATCAGTTAGTCTTGGAATAAAATCATATTCTTTTGAGTTCTCTCTGGATATACGATTAGACCAAGCCTTAAGGAGTTCATATGAACCGACTATGATCAATTTGTACTTTGCTCTACTAAGTAAAACATTTATACGGCGTTGATCTGATAAAAATCCTAATGCACTCTTAATTGTGCTTTTACCATTGTTTCGTACTAATGAAATTAAGACAATATCAGCTTCGCCACCTTGGAACGAATCAACAGTAAGGCAATAACCATCATTATCATCTGGTGGAATGTAATTATTTAAAAGTGTTTTGAATTGATTTTTCTTCTTTTCAATTTCAATATGCTTTGAAATTAATTTAACTTGATTTGAGTATGGAGAAAGAATTGCCAACTTTATTTTTTTTGTTGGGTTGGAGTTCTTGTCCAAATCTTTGAGAATATCTATGATTGCCTTACATTCACTTTCGTTTGACCAGATTGGTGTATGCTCTCCTGCTCTGTTACCTTTAGTTTTTTGTACATCTGGTTGACTAATCCATACCAGTGCTGGTGTATTTGTGAGGTGAGATTCCTCTTTTAAGTTAAGTACTGATTGAAAATCTTCTGTAAGATACTTCCTTTCTTTATCTTTATCGGTAACTAATTTGTTGTTATAAAAAACATTTGAAATCACTTCTGCAATATGAGGATGCATACGGTGCTGGACTGACAGCATTGAGGATAATTTATTGTTTCTTTTATAATCTTTTCCCTTTATTTTTTCATACATTACGTCTTGTCTTTCATCATCAATAATAAGAGATTCAAATAGATTTACATATTTGGCTGCCCGTAATCCTATTTCTCTTGCTTGATCATCGGTTATTGATGAAAAGTGACTATTACGCATTAGTTCATTTTTTAATTTAAAATTACTTATGCTGTCAACTTCTTCAAAGGTGTTTTTAAGTTTTGTATTATTGGTTAAAATGTTTCTTAACTCAATTGAACGATACGGTGGCAATTGATTGTGATCACCGATCATTAATCGTCGGTAGGATAATAAAAGTGGGCTTATTAATTCTATACCTGTAACCTTTCCACTTTCTTCCATGATCGACCAATCAAATTGTGCTCTTTCTTTTATCATTCTCTCTACATAATCTGAATTAGTTGTAGCAAATATTAAGCTTGCTGATTTAATTAGTTGATTAATTAGTGGGTATCTCTTTACTGGAGGAGCTTTAAGCAAACTGGAAATATTACTTTTTAAACTTTGATTGGAAGAGTTTTTGTATAAAGGGCTTTCTACGAACTTCCGCAAATATTCTAATCCAGTTTCATCGGCACTGTTTAATATTATATTATCTTCGCCAGATATTTTGTTGCATCTAATAATTATGGGATCATTTGTATGTTTGTTTTCAGTAAGTAAATCTTTGACAACTTCGTGATATAGATGTTGAACGGTTGCATGACTTTGTGCAGTAAAGAGTATCCTGCTATTAGGTTCTTCTTTAAAGATAAATTTAGAAATTGCTTTGACTAAGTGAGTTTTACCTACTCCCGGTGGACCTTGTACAAGGTTCATTGGCAATGTTGATAATACTTTTGTAAAAACTCTTTGTTTAGATTCATCCAATGAGTCCATTATATCTTTTGCATTTATATCTTCATTGCTTACTGTGAGATTTGAATTAGGGGAAGTAATTACATTCATCAATTCGATATGATTTTCAAGCATATCCAATGTATTTGCATGTCTTGTTATTTGGCGCAGAGTTCCTTCAATCGAGTCGGGAACAATATAAAAATTCCTCCATTCTGGAAGAGGTTTTTTAGAGATGAAGCTATATATTTCTTGATTGTCTTGATCTGTTTCATAGCCATAAAACTCTAAAAGAATCTCTTCGTCAACTCTACTGAAATCATTATTGTCTACTAAACTCCAAGATACCTTATCGTTGTTTTCACTACTATTTATAATTTTTTCAAGCCTGACAGATGGTGAGTCAATACTTAGCGACTTAGACAGTTCCTCCGTTGTTTCGTCAAATTTGGGAATGAATTTAAAGATCCATGAGCTAATATTATCTGGTTCGCTTTCTTCACTGATGTTTTCTACAGGGAAAATTTCTGCTTTTGCATATGCGATATTTGTAATATGAACGGCAGTTAGGCCCTCCAATAATCGAAGATGTTCTTCATTTCTTTTGTTTTTAGTTTTACCTATATCTTTGAAAATCATTTCCCAAGACAGTAGGCTTAATGAGTTATCATTACTATTCAAAAATTTCCTGGCTTCGTAATGAGTATAACATGATATATTATTACTATTTAGTTCAATGTAATTATCTTTACCAAAGAATCTATTTGGCAACTCTAAATATGCATATTGTGAATAACCTAAATCCCATGTTTTGTCACTCGTTCGATGGTCAGGTTGAAATGGTGTTAGTACATAAAAAAGTTCTTTCCCTTTCAATACTACATCATATCGATTGTGTTCTGAGGTATTAACAAATAATACTGGTGAATCTGATAAATCTTCGCTTACGAAACTCTTTATTATATCAGAGTCATCTCTGGATATTGTGAATTCACTTTTCTCAAAGATTATTTTTTGTATGCAGTGAAATAGCTCTTTTTTATCTTTGGTATTATCAGATTGTTCATACTTAGTGTTTATTGCTAACCCATGAATAGTTTTCGTTTTTTTATAGAATTCAGTAAGCTCATCAATTATACCATCTAAAAACTGTAGAATATCTTTTTCACCAAGAAGTTCTTTTATAGCATTTTGCTGAATAGGTTGGATTCCTAATAGACTACGAATTATAGCTACTTCACTAATTGTCAGATCGTACTTAGAAATGAAGTATTCTGCTGGGAACTGCAGAGATTTAATTTCATTTATATCTATTTTTAAAAAGTTTGCTATTAAAATTCCTAAATCGATCCAATCTGTAGCAAAAGTTGATATTTTACCGTGTTCACCAACAGGCTCAATTTTAGCTCTGGTAAGTGTAGGCATTCGGATTGACCACTCGAAGCCGGTCAATTGAAAATCGTTATAATCATCTGATTCATAATCATATGTTAGAATTGAATTTTCATCTAAATGTCGATGTAACAACCCTTGCGCATGAAGCAAACCAATAGCATTTGTAATTCTACAGATATTTTTCCAGAATCTGATTCTAACTGCTGGATCTTTTAAACGGGTGAGCCAGTGGCTTTTTCTTGGGAGAGATAATGTTCTTTTATTCAATAAGTAAGAAGTAGGTACTCTTCCATCAGAATTTAAAACAAGATAGTACCCTTCATTTGTTTTTTTTGATTCAACAGGATTTACTATATAATCTCCTACTCCAGGATATCCCTTTAACCTTTGTAGTTGTCGTAATTCATGTTGCCAAATACTTTCAAGAACTTGTTCATCACTTGAGGTATTTCTTGGCCAATGTTTGATAATGTAACTCTCTCCATCTTTAAGGGTAAGAATTACTTCAGGAATATTTTTATTTGATTCTGTTTTTAGTAGATTTCTTTCTATAATCTCATAATTATCAAACAGTTTATTTTCACTCATAGACCAACCTTATTCATAAATGCTGTGTGAACTTTACGGATGAGAATTGTACATTTAAATGCTACCGCCCCAACATATGCATGTATGCTGTACATTGTATTTATTGCTAACATAAAAAAGCAATATATACAATGAGTTAAGTAGTGTTGTTTGGTTTGGATCAAAAAAAAGCTTCTGAAATTATTTGACCAGCTATTGCTTAATCTCAGAAGCTAAAACAGGGCTTTAATTGGTTAATGCTGGGTGTATGGTTCTAAGTTGTTCGTTGAAAAATAGAGATGCAATTCTAGTAATTACATTTGTTTATTATGTGTTTTTTAATTATTAAGCTGCAATAGCTTTTAGCCTGTGAGCTTGCACATAGTCACTCCACCATTGCATGAGAACTACCCGTTCCGCGAGATACTCAGCACGATTGTAAGCTGCAGTTATTTCATCTTTCTTCGAGTGGGCAAGGGCCGCTTCTAAGACATCTGTCCTGAACTTACCAGACTCCTCTGCGGCCGTTCGTGCAATAGATCTCATTCCATGGGCTACAAGCTCTCCCCCAAAGCCCATACGGATTATGGCAGCATTAGCTGTTTGTTCATGCATATGGTTAAGAGGAGCCTTTATGCTGGGAAACACCCATTCACGATGCCCACTTATCGCTTTCATTGAATCCAATACTCGCAAAGCTTCTTTACTTAATGGGACCTTATGTGGCTTCTTCATTTTCATAAAATCGGATGGTATGTTCCACATTGAGTTGTCAGTATCTATATCGGCCCATCTTGCACGAACAGCTTCGCCGGGACGAACCCAGGTTAGTAACTGCCATTCAATCAGCAATCGTGTCTCCATACGGACTGAGGCGTTGTTTAACACTGTAAGGAAGCGGGGGAGTTCGGTTGGGGGCAGGGCTGGCATGTTCTGTTTCTTCGGCTTACTAAATCTCTGGGCAAGATTGTCAGCCGGATTGAATTCTATGAGTTCTTCTGTTGCTGCATAGCGGAAAATTTCATTCAGGCGGGATATGATGCGGCGAAGTGTTTCAAGGACACCTCGTTTTTCTATGGGGTCTAAATGCTGTTTAAGCATTTTAGGGCGAATCTCCTTAATGGGGGTATCACCCAACGTTGGAAAGATATTTCTCTCTAGACTTCTCCAAATGTCGTTAGCATGATCCTGGGAGATGCCTGACGTTTTGACTTTCTCATCAAGCCACTTCTTGGCTACTGCTTGAAATGTGTGTTCCGTGGCATCTTTCAGGGCATTGGCTTTCTGGGTGTTATGAACTTGTGGATTTATACCATTCGCAAGCAAGGAAAGGTATTCATCTCGCAAGGCTCTTGCTCTTGCCAGTGTGAGGTGAGGGTAGGTCCCAAGGCTCATTTTGGTCCTTTTCTTACTCACCGGCACTGCATACCTGAAATACCAATTCTTCTTCCCTCCTTTCGAGAGGGGAGCGATTCGTAGGATCAAACCATCACCGTCAAACAAGTTGATTTCTTTGTCAGTTGGCTTGGTGCTTTTGATTTCAGTGTCAGTAAGCTTCTTAGCGATTTTTGCCATTTTGGGACCCTCAAGTTTTGGACCCTTTATGTTGGGTCCCAAAAAGGGTGCCATAACGAGTAGCTTCTAGCAATTCTCGGTAGACTACCATAGACGTAAAAAAGCCCGCAGAGCTTGTGCTGTGCGGGCTTAGTAGACTTTACTGAACTTCAGTACATCAATATTTGGTGGAGCTGGCGGGGTAATCCCCCCGAAAAACCAGTGCATGCATAAGTAGAATTTTCTCCTAACCTGA
>OJYK01000172.1_pt1 | contig 31779 bp, 24 predicted proteins | sample 1600931 | NCBI WGS metagenome assembly OJYK01 (sample SAMN04436819, study PRJEB24849) | human gut metagenome | biome: human gut; feature: NICU; material: stool | host: Homo sapiens | place: USA: Saint Louis, MO | collected 2011-05-21
TGTCTAATAGCCAGAATTTTGTCAAGCGCGCCCGCAGACAGTACACTACGCGGCAGAGAATGCCCCATGCAGGATAGAAAACGTGACCATTAAACTGATTGTCGGCCTGGCCAACCCCGGTGCGGAATATGCCGCCACCCGGCACAACGCTGGCGCCTGGTATGTGGATTTACTGGCGGATCGCCATCGTGCGCCGCTGCGCGAAGAGAGCAAATTCTTCGGCTACACCTCGCGCATCAACCTGGCGGGCGAGGACGTCCGCCTGCTGGTCCCCACTACCTTTATGAACCTCAGCGGTAAAGCCGTGGCCGCGATGGCGACCTTTTATCGCATCAACCCGGATGAAATTCTGGTCGCCCATGACGAGCTGGATTTACCGCCGGGCGTGGCGAAATTTAAGCTTGGCGGTGGCCATGGCGGCCACAATGGCCTGAAGGATATCATCAGTAAGCTCGGCAATAACCCGAACTTTCACCGTTTACGCGTCGGAATCGGCCATCCGGGCGACAAAAACAAGGTTGTCGGCTTTGTGCTTGGCAAACCACCGGCCAGCGAGCAGAAACTGATCGATGACGCTGTCGACGAAGCGGCGCGCTGTACCGAAATCTGGTTAAAGGACGGGCTGACCAAAGCGACCAACCGTTTGCACGCCTTTAAGGCGCAATAAGCCGTTGTCGTGCGGCATTTTTGCCGCGCACCGTGTATAATAGGCAAAGCTATTCAATTTTCTGCAATCTGTTCCTTGTAACAGATTGATTATCCAAAGATTAAGGTGATTTAAATCATGGGATTCAAATGCGGTATCGTCGGTTTGCCCAACGTCGGCAAATCCACCCTGTTCAATGCGCTCACCAAAGCGGGTATTGAAGCGGCCAACTTCCCCTTCTGTACCATTGAGCCGAACACCGGTGTCGTACCGATGCCCGATCCGCGTCTGGACAAGCTGGCTGAAATCGTCAAACCGCAGCGCATCCTGCCGACCACCATGGAGTTCGTGGATATCGCGGGGCTGGTGAAAGGCGCGTCCAAAGGTGAAGGTCTTGGCAACCAGTTTCTGACCAACATCCGTGAAACCGAAGCCATCGGCCATGTGGTTCGCTGCTTTGAAAACGATAATATTATTCACGTCGCGGGGAAAGTGAACCCGGCGGAAGATATCGACGTTATCAATACCGAACTGGCGCTGTCTGACCTTGATACCTGCGAACGCGCGATTCACCGCGTCTCCAAAAAAGCCAAAGGCGGCGATAAAGACGCGAAGGTTGAGCTGGCCGCGCTGGAAAAATGCCTGCCGCAGCTGGAAAACGCCGGTATGCTGCGTGCGCTGGATCTGACCAAAGAAGAGAAAGAGGCCATCCGCTATCTGAGCTTCCTGACCCTGAAGCCGACCATGTACATCGCGAACGTCAATGAAGACGGTTTCGAGAACAACCCGTACCTCGATCAGGTTCGCGCCATCGCCGAGCAGGAAGGGTCTGTGGTGGTGCCGGTGTGCGCCGCCGTTGAAGCGGACATCGCCGAGCTGGACGATGAAGAGCGTGACGAGTTCATGGCTGAGCTGGGCCTCGAAGAGCCGGGCCTGAACCGCGTGATCCGCGCCGGTTACGCTCTGCTGAACCTGCAGACCTACTTCACCGCGGGCGTGAAAGAAGTTCGCGCATGGACCATCCCGGTGGGAGCGACCGCGCCGCAGGCAGCCGGTAAGATCCACACCGACTTCGAAAAAGGCTTTATCCGCGCGCAGACCATCGCTTATGAAGACTTCATTGCCTACAAAGGCGAACAGGGCGCGAAAGAAGCCGGTAAAATGCGTGCTGAAGGTAAAGACTACATCGTGAAAGATGGCGATGTGATGAACTTCCTGTTCAACGTCTAATCCCACTGGCTGGCGTTTTCGCCGCCACCGCGCAAAAAAATCCACGCAGCGGCGTGGATTTTTTTTTACCCAGGCGACACGCTACTCCACAATATGGGTATCTTCTGCCGCCTCGTAGCCATCAACGATCTGCACAATTTTCTTTAACTCGCCCTCGATGAAAGCCGGGGTGGCGCTTTCCCCTGAGGCCGGGTGATGAAGCTCCACCGAGATACCGCTGGCGGCATTGGTCAGCGACAGGCTGATCTCCTGCAGGCCCCGCGAGCACGAAGAATGCCCGATATGCTGCATGATAGCCGCCGCCGCCGCGCGCGTATCAACGTCTGCGAGATGCCCCCATCTCATTTCAACATGCCCCTGCTGCCCTGCCTTTATCACCTGCAGCGTATAGCCGCTTCTTGCCGTTGCCATGCCTTTTCCTCCGATTTAGTTGCCCGGGCGTCGCATTATCAGCCCGGTTTTATCAGCCAGGTTCGCGCACCTGCGCCTTGCCGTTAATGACTCTTTTCCACATAGGTCTGCATGTTTTCTTTGGTCACTAACTCAAACGGGATCCAGACATGAGACTCGACCTTTTCTCCTTTAATCAGCTTCAGCGCTACCGCTAAGGCCGTTTTGCCCTGACCGACGGCGTCCTGGAAAACCGTCACCTGAATCTTATCGCTGGCCAGGGCTTTCAGCCCGTCCGGGGTGGCGTCGATCCCGCCGATCAGCAGCTTCTTCTGGCTTTTCTCCAGCGCCATCGCCGCGCCAATCGCCATCTCATCGTTGTTCGCCGCCACAATATCAATCGCTTCTCCGTTGCCCGTCCAGTTCTGCATCAGATCCATTCCCTCGCTGCCGGAATAGTTGGCCGGCTGTTTCTGCACCACTTTCATTGCCGGATACTTGGCCACCACCTGCTCCACATCTTTGGTGCGCTGCAGCGCGCCGGCGTCGGTGAGATTGCCGATCATGATGGCGACGTTGCCTTTGTAGTTCGCCAGCTTCGCCAGCGCCTCCATCTGCAATGTGCCAGACTCCCGCTCGTCCGAACCGACAAACACCACGCCGGGCGGTAACGTTTTATCCCCCGGCGTCCGGTTCACATACACCAGCGGCATTTTGGCCTGCTGCGCCATCTTCGTCAGCTGCGGGGTGCTGGCGGAGTCCACCGGGTCGACGATGATCGCGTCCACGCCGGAGGCAATGAAGCTCTGCACCTGATCGGCCTGGCGTCCGGTGTTGCCGCGGGCGTCTTCAAACTGTACGTCGACGTGGCGGGCTTGAGCTTCTTTCTCAATGGACTGGCGGATAATAGTGAGAAAGTTTTGATCGAAGTAGGCCATTGAGACGCCGATCTTCTCTGCTAATGCCGAAGCGGAACTGGCCAGAAGGCCTACTAACAGGATGATTTTACAGTGCTTCATAGTATGCCCTCAGAGATCGAAATAAAATTTTCAATACAACTACAAACGGTATATTTAAATCATTTTCAGACTACGAAGGGCGTTCGGTTCTTGCAATATTGATGTAAAGAAAATGTTGCCATGCGCACACTTTATTTCACCGCCTCACTCACCGAGGGCTCACCGGTTGCGGGGAGCGCAGCGGTCGGCGACGCCGGCTGTTTTCGCTTCAGCAGGGCATACTCCACTATCAGCTGTTGCAGATGCAGCTCCGCGAGGCTTCCCCGCGCGGCTGGCCAGGGTTGATCAACGGGAAGCGCGGCCAGCTGGCGCAGCTGCTCCTCCAGCGGAACAGCGCGGTTAAACGACTGCGTGATGGCAAATACTGCGGTTTTCAGTTCGCTCACCGTCAGGTACTTCCCCTTCTGCTCGTCGAGGGCATTGAGCTGGTCGGCGAGCCGCTGCAGCTGCTGCATGCCCTCCGACCAGCCGGTAAGGTTTTCCGCGGGCAATGCGCCAGCACTCAGCTGCTGCCGCCACTGCTGCGCCAGCGGTTGCGCCTGATCCGGCCAGCGGATCAGGGCCTGGTGGACCAGCTGGTCGCCGTAGCTGACCGCCCAGTCCGGCGCCAGGCGGGCAAGCTCGCCAAGCTGGCGCTGCGTCTGTGGCAGATCAACCGGCCCCGGGGGCGTTGTCGCCGGCAGGCCCGGTATCGGTCCGGCATTTTGGGTGACCGAAATGGGCGGCAAGTCGGACTGACGCAGCGCCAGCCATCCGCCGACGGCGATACCCGTTACCGCCAGCATGGTAACCATCCCGGCGATAAACGGCTTCCAGCGCGGCGCGGCTGCCGGAGTAGACGCCGCCACCGGCGCGAGCCGCTTTGCAGGTGAAGGCGGAGCCAGCGGCTGAGCCTTTGGTCTACGTTTTAGGTCTGGTACTGGCTCAACCTTCGCCGCATCCTCTTCGCTGACCAGAGTGCCGGGAAGTTCCGCGTCAGACACCGCCACCGGCGGCGCGGTGGGAAGCGCTGGCGCAGGGTCGAGGCTCTCGAAGCGAGTTGCCGTGCTGTGCAGTAGCGCCCGCAGGTCGCTCAGCTGGTTTTCAGGAGCGATCTCAAGGCGCTGGAGTACTGCGTCGAAGCTTTGCAGCGAACGTTCAGCCTGCTCAAGCGACTCAACATCCTCTGGGGTAAGATTCAGGGTACGGATCACCTGCCGCAGCCGCTTGCTCAGGGTGCGGAAGATCTCTGTCCGGGCCGGGAGCGCCTGTGGCCACAGGTTTTTCCCCTGACGAACCAGCAGCGACTCCATCAGCGTCAGCCCCTCATTGATCCCTGCCACCCCGCCCAGCCGGGCGCGGGCCAGGGTATACCAGGCGACAGTCTGCAGGTCCGCGCCGTGATGCTCCAACAGCCCGCGGGCAAGCTGCTCGGCATACGGCCAGTTAATATCCGGCCGCGCCGGGTGGCTGAGCTTGTTCATTTCCGCACGCAGGGCCATAAAATCAGCCAGCGTGCGCGGGTCGCCACCGGCTTTATAGTGACGGTCGTGGTGTGTTGTCATCATGATGTCTTTCAGCGAGAGATTAGAGGGCGGAGCGGGCGTCAAGGTACTGCTGACGTTTGAGGTGGCGGATCAACACCCTGCCCTCGGGCATAAACTCCGTGCCGTAACGCACCAGGCCAATATCCTTCAGCTCCGCATCAATGGCATAGCGCAGTTCGCCGGGCGCATGCTGATCGAGCATCACCACCGCGATCCGCTGCAGGCGCGGTTCGTATTTCAGCAACACCGCCGACAACGTGCTCATCAGCTGGTGCGCCGACGCTGACATCCCCTGGAGGATAGCGGTCATATCCGGCAGGCCGTAGTCCGGCAGATGCGCCAGCGTTCCGGCCCGACAGTTGAGGATGCGCTGCATGTTATCGAGCACCGACAGGATGACCTGATCCGTTTCGCTGACAGTATTCAGGTCAAGCCCGCCGGCGAAATTGCCGTACAGGATGTCATACAGGGAGGGACGAGGCATTTTCACTTCTCCTTAAACGGGTGCAGCGTCAGTTGATTTTGGCTGGCTTCGATAATGCGCGGCCTCGCCGGATCAAGTTCGTCCCGGGTGAGTACCAGCCGCCAGCTGTTTTGCGTCAGGTCTGGATCGATAAACATGGCCGCCACCGCCACAAACTGCGCGCTGGTTTCCATGGGCATATCGACGGTCACCGATTCGCCCGGACGCAGGCGAACATCTTTTTCCGCCACCCGGTCCGCCTGCAGCGCCTGGCCATCGCCGGCAAACAGCGACGGGTAGTCAGTATTGTCGAACGCTTGCCGGTCCTTCAGCTGATAAATACGCACCACCGTCGCCAGGGAGGCGCCTTTGGCGTTGTTATTCACGCCTTCCCGGGCGCGAAGATCCAGATGCAGGGTTTTCACCTGGGGGTAAAAAATGGACTGGGTCACGGAAACGGCGCCGTCTTTCACGGTCTGCGTCAGGCCGCAGCCGGTTAAGAGGGTAACCATGAGGAATGCCAGCAACCTGGCGGAGGGTTTAACTGCGGTAATCGCCATCTTCATCGCTCTCCCTGCGGTGGATATTTTCCCGGACGCGCTGATAGCGCCCCAGATAAATCGTGACTCTGTCGTCAGCCTGTTTCTGCGCATCCAGCGGACGCAGCACAGCGGTACGGCCGAGCTGGACGGCATGCTCCTGCTGGCAGCAAAGTTGCGCATCCGGCAGTAAATGGCGGGCGACGCAAAGCTGCAGCCGCACGTCAAGATGAGATCCGAGCCAGACGTGCAGAAGCGCCATCAGGTCGCTGAACAGTTCGCCGCCGGGCAGCCAGCCGCGAACCTCATCAGGCTTTTCCGTGGCCAGCTGCAGCAATACCTGACCGTTCACATCCGTGGCGTGGGTTCCCATCACTGGCCTATGTTGCAGGCTAACCGGCTGACGGACGCTCATCGTTAACGGCTGCGACAAGGGGATCCGGCAGGGATCGTGGTGGTACACCGTCGCCCGGGTCCCCGGGGCCAGGAGCGCCACCAGCGCCTCCATGCCTTCCCCGGATCTCCCCGGCAGCATCATCACCGGCAGCAGCGCCAGAAATCGCGACAGCGGCGCTGCGGCAACGGCGGTACATCCCGGTATGCCCAGCCCCGCCAGGCCCAGCAGATACTGCGAGATGTTGTCCGTGCCGCCCGCCCGAAAGGTTGCCGGGTAGGAATATTTGCGCCAGATACGGTAATACTGGGCGATCAGCCGATGGTTAAAGATATCGAGGAAATCCTCGGTGGCCTCGACGCCTTCCCGCCGTTGCGCAATGTCATCGCTATAGTGGGTCGGCAGCGGGGATTCCACGCCGTAGAGTCCCATAAAAGTCACGTGAACCGCCGGCGGACGGGGCGGTTCAGGATCGTCCATTCCGCGGATTTCGCCAGCCGGAAAGCCCATCCCCGGATGCGGGCGAAAGCGTATGGGTTCATCACCTACTAGCCAGCCGCTGCCGATGATCGGCGCCTTCGGATGGTTCTTCTCCAGCAACTGGCAGAAGCGGTAAAAATTCATGTACGGCAACTGAGGCCGGAGCTGCGCCATCAGCCGGGCAGGCGCAGACTGTGATTCTCTTTCCACCGGATACATTTCCCTTCAGGTTGAACAATGAGCGTCAGCTGGTTGAACTGATTCATATCGGCATACAGTGCGAAAAAGCGGTTGAGCATATCGCCAAACAGGTGGACATCGCCCGCACCGGTAAATCCGCTACCGTCGAGCGTCACTTCAATATCCAGCCCGCGCAGCAGGAAACCCTGCTCGAAACGCTGAATTCGGTGATGGCTGACCGCCAGAATGGCGTCCAGACGGCGATTATTGAGCTCATCCTCCCGCCAGTTGTAGAGCGACAGCGTGCCGCGCAGCACCTCGGCGCTGCTCATCATGTTGAGAAAACGGGTGCCCAGATGGCTCATGACCCGCCAGTGGTAGCGGTCTTCCGCCGGGGGATAGGCCGGCAGCGTGGGCTTACAGAGATTGCAGACGGTAAGCGGCGTGGCTGATATCGACTCACAGCGATCCAGCAGCGTGCTCTGTAGCGCCCGGCGCGGCAGCTGGCCGTTAGTGCCGGTGATGCGCAAGGAGACCGTTTCCCGCGCCAGCTCCCGGTCAGCCTCCCATTGCTGTCCGCCGAGGATAAGCCAGGTATCGTGCATGCCGGTTACGCCCCGTTTTACGCGGGTGTGGTAGTAGCGCTCCGGCGCATGGCGACGCATCATTCCCCCCTGGTGACGAAAGCGGGTGAAAGGCACATAGCGTGCCTCCCCGGTGCGCCCGGAGCCGGTCACGCTGTCAACAGAATAGATTTCGGTATGCCCGTCCTGCAGGCGCTTCGGACGCAGGAGATATTCGCTCTCCAGCCCGCTGATGGTCAACGGATCGGCCTCAAGGGTAAACAGGTTAATCACCGGCACACAGTGCAGGCGCAGGCTGCTTGCGCTGACGGGTAAATCACTTTGCCAGACCTCGCTGAACACCACCTCAAGCGTGAAATGCGATATCCCCGCCGGCAGGGTGATGTTTTCCAGGCCATTTAGCTGCACGAACATAAATTTTTCGCGAAAGGTGAAATACTCGAGCAGCAGCTGATAGCCGCTGAAAGCGCTCTCCCCCTTCGGCCATAAACGATCCTCCTCGCTGAATCCCCCCGGGGAAAAATAGCCGTCGAGGCTTACCCGCTCTGTCTGACCCGGCAGACGCAGGTACAGCGCGGCCTGGCGTCGGGTCAGCCACAGATGGAGGGCGCTGCCGGTAACAGCGTCTTCCCCCAGGTACAGCGCCAGGCGGCGGAGATCGGTCTGCGACCAGTCAGCCAGCTCGCTACAGGCGAATCGTAGTCGCAGGGCCGAACGTCCGTCCGGCTCCGCCGTCATCACCGCCTCCTCTATCGCCAGCGGGTTAAGCGTCAGATCGCGGGTGGTTCGGTACCGGCACACGGTATTTTTCGGCCCCAGTGGGCGGGAGCTAATCTCAAACCCGGCGGGCACCGTTTCCGCCATCTTCATCGCCGGCAGCGTTGGGGTCAGCGCCACGATCGATAGCGATGGAATAGTGCGCAAATAGTGCGGCCACAGCATGCTGACCAGCCCCTCGGTCAGCTCCGGCAGATCATCATCAATTTTTTCGCGCAAGCGACCTACGGAAAAGGCAAAGCCTTCAAACAGGCGCTCAACGTAAGGGTCCGGCGTACCGGCTTTATCGAGATCCAGCATCGCCGCCCGATCGGGGTGAGCCTGCGCGAACGCTTTTGCCGCCTCGCGCAGGTAGCGCATTTCAGCATCAAAATATCGCAGGGTTAAATCGTCCATTATGAATATTCCATTATTCGTCTACAGGGAGACACGCAGCATGGCTGCGCGGTCAGATTAGTTGGCCGTCGGGCGGCCATGAGCGAAGGAGGCCTGGCGTTGCAGGTCAACGCCAATCAGTGAGGGAGAAGGTTCAGTATCCCTCTTCGCCGGGTATATCGTCGGTCAGCGGAACACATTCAGCAGACGCGCGCACGCTGAATATCGTCTCCGGTAGCGTAAAGTTTCGCAGCGCCAACAGCGCCAGCGGTCCTTTCCCCGCCTCGGTACGCAGCGTGTAGTTCAGCAACAGACCATCCGGCGCTTTCCAGCTCAGGCTCCAGCTGCTGCTCGTTCCGGGATAAGCGCTGACCACCGCCTTATCCAGCAGACGGATCCACCCCCAGGCGCCCGGGAAATCGCCATACTGGCGGGTGCCCGCCCGGGTACTGACCCAGCTCAGACTGGCGCCCGGCGCTTCGGTGTCAGCGGGCCAGCTGAACCGCCGCCAGACCGGCATCTGGTTCATATAGACAAGTTTCTGACTGTCAATGACCAGCTCCGTCTGCATCACGCCGTCCGCCGTGCCGGGGCGAAGCGCAAAATGCAATCCCGCTTCGCCGTTGGCGAACGCGACGTCAGAGAGATGACTCAGGGTATTCATCGCCTGCAGAAAGGCCGGGTTAAACGTCAGCCCCTGGGCATTGATACTGTCCGCCATCCAGCGGCTCCCCTCTTTATGCAGTACGCCGTTCAGCCGGGTCTGCAGAAAGCGGGCGATGCGCCCGGTCTCGCTGTCGAGGTATTTTGCCAGCAGCGGCAGAGAGACTTCACTGCTGGTATTTTTAAAGGGGTAGCGACCGCCAAAAGCGCTATTCCAGTCCTCCACCACTGCGCTGCGCCACTGGGCGTTGAGACTTTCCGCCGCCGGGGTCAGCACCTGCTGCCAGGCCTGTTCCATCGGGCGAACAAAAAGCGTTTGCCCAAATCCACTCCACTGCTGGCCCAGCCCCGCCGCCACCAGGCTGCCGTAGTCGCGCGTTTCGGTTAAATCCACGGCCTTGCCCTGGAATACCGTCTGCGCAAGCAGGCGGGTCATCGCCTGCGGGTCGGTGGCGTTGGTGACCTGCTGCAGGCGCAGACGCACCTGGGTGACGCGGGTCAGGAAGGTCTGCAGGCTAAGACGGCTGGTGGGCGTCCCGCCGTCGCGATTGTCCAGCAGCGCCAGCACGGGTCCGAAGGTGGCATCCAGAGGACCGCGCGCGCCGGACCGTTGATCGATGACGGGCGAGTTATCACGGTTAAACAGCTGCCTGGCCGATTTGACCAGCGAATCGGCGATGGCTTCCCCGGTCTGGCCGGTTCGCCCCTGCACGCTCAGGGTGTTCATCAGCGCCACCAGCGGCGACTGGCGCACATCGGCCATCAGGGTCAGCTGGTCGATAGCATCGGAGAGGGTCGCCGCGCGCTGCCAGCGCAGACTGTTGAGGAAATCCAGCCAGGCGCCGCTAAAATCAGCGAAATAACGCTCCGCCAGTCTGGCTCGCAGAGCTTCCGGCGACGTCGACTGCGCGGCAGTCTGCTTCGTATCGCTCAACACCCAGTCCATTTCATCGCGGCGTTCCGCGACCACTTTCTCAATGGCCGGCTGCACGGCCTGCTCCCAGGCCTGACGGGTAAACATGCCCGGCACCACCTCATCAGTGCTGAACAGACGCGAAGCATCGGTGTCGGCAGTCATATCCGCCAGGCGCATATCGGCATACTGATTCGCCACCTGCGCGAGCATCTTCTGGTAAAGCGTGGACTCACTGTTGCGCTGGCCCATCTGTCGAATTAACCGTGTGCGCACCTGGCTGACCAGACCGTCATCGACAGGCAGACGCCACTGCGGATGCGACGCCAGACTGGCGGCATAAAATGCCAGCAGCGAAGGGCCGCTGCCCTGCCAGACGGCGTCGGCGATGCCTGAGCGCTGCGGCCAGTCCTGCATTAGCGTAGTGGCGAACCACGCGGCGTCCATTTTTTCCGGGCGGGTCAACATCAGATATTGTTTCAGTTGTCCGTAAGCGGTCTTCGTCATCTTCTCACGCAGTGGGCTGTCCGGCGGCAGCTGCACGAAGGCGGTGAGCTGCTCTTCCAGATGATGCGCCGCCGCATCGCGCAGCAGCGGCTGCGCCCTCTCTCCGTAGCGCGGGAACAGCGCCGCCAGCAGGTCATCGTTCTGACTGAGGCCAGCGCGGAGGTACCACGGCGCTCCGTGCTGCGAGCGGTATTCCAGTTGAGAAAGCGTTTTCTGTAACGCGGAGAGCGCATGCAGGCGTACGGCCAGCGGCTGTTTCTCCGCTGAGGCCAGCCGCACCTGCTCCTGTGCGATCGCCACCAGCTCGCGGTTGGCGATAAAAGAGACTGTCATTGAGGCGGCCCAGAGTAACATCAGGGCGGCAGTGGAGGCAGAGACAGCTCTTCGCCAGGGAAAGCCGATCTTTCGTGCTTTTAAGCCGGATGGCCTGAGAGATTCCAGTAGCACGTCCCAGCGTTTATCGTGGCGCCAATGATGCTTCAGGCTGTGCGACGCCTGCGGCGATGACGGGCTGAACACAACGCCGGCTAACGGTAACGCACGATGAGGTTCCAGAAACGTCGACAGGGGAACACTAATCCGCTCCGGCTGCCGCGTGAGTTGGTCCGCCAGGCCCAGAAGAAAATGATGCTGCGGATTACCCGTGACCTGTTGTACTCCAGTCTCTAACAGTCTTGAGGGCAACGCCGAAAGTAACTGGCGCATCTGCGACGACTGACAGTCTGGCGGGAAGAGACTGCCGACAGATTGCACGATGCGCCCGGCCTGATCATCCGCCTGGGGATGCAGCGACCAGACATACAGTGGTACAGCCCACCCTAGCAGTGAGAAACGTTCAGCCAGATCATGGGCAATGTTATCTATATCCTCCATGGACAACAAAGCGGGGGATACGTGCTGATTGGCTGCGGGCAGATGATCAAACGCAGAAGTGACCCACACCAGCCCATTCACAGGGGGGCAAAAGCGTTTACGCAAAGCAAAAAGCCAGTCATTATCCGACGCGCTCTGGGGTTCCCCACCCCAAAGCAATAATGTGTCTCCATTCTCCTGCCAGTACTGGCTACTCAGGCCCGGTGCAAGGCGTTCAACATCCGCCACGCTTCCCGTGAGCATCAGAATGGTCATTTTGCCAGCCCCAAAGCGACCATTCTGGCGACGCAATGTCTGCCTCATCTCAATAACTGCGCGGTGACTCTGGGAAGCCGGCTTCAGATGCTGACCACTTGTCAATGGCGCCCCCTGCCCCTTCAGATGGCGGCCGAGTATGAACTGCACAATACGGCCGCCATAACGAAAAAGCAGAATAAGGATCCCTAAGCCCAGGCAGAAATAGAGTTTCGCTTGCAGCGTATTCAATCCAATCTTGTCGCCATAGTGATATATCCCCCACAATATTGCGCCAGCTATCAGCATCAGCACCCCAAAACGGCTACCTAAGCGCAATATGCTATCCGTTGCATTCATCCTTATTTCCTGCAGTAAGAAGATTCGAGAAAGATTCAGACCCACCACCAGGGGCTGATATGACCGTCTGATGAGATAGTGTGTAGTCACGAGGCTTGCCGCCTCTCAGGCAGCGCGAACGGGCCTGGCCTGGTGAAGCTCTGATGATAGTGGTAATGGGGTGATCACCGTGGCCCATAATGGTTGGTCGGCAAAACCGTCACCACTTACAATGAGTTGAGATTTATCGTCACCGCACCGCAGGATTGCTCCAGCGATCGCGACCCAGGGTGCTGCGACGCCTGGATAACCCAGGCTACTGTCCAGGTTGTAGAAATCACGACCGATATTGATCGGGCTCGACAACGCGATCAATCCCGTTGCGATGGGCTGATGATAGTTCATCTTGATACCCACCAACCAACCGGCAGGCACGGCCTCCGCGGGTAACGCGGCCCAGTCAAACGCGCGCGCAAAGGCATAATGAAACGCCTCGTGGCTTATCCCCTTCACCTGCTCTGGTCGGTGGAGAAGCGCCAGTGGCATAAGATCCGCCGCGACCTGAGGACTGGCAAGCAACAGGCTAACCACCGTTTCTGCCGTTCCCTCAACCTGTTTGGGAGCAACCTGTAGCGCCACAATCAGCATCAGGGATGGCTCAGTCATCGGCTGATCCAGCCAGTGGTCTATCATCTGCAGCCCTTTGCCTTCCAGATACGTCACCGGTTGCCGGATGTGACTGTTCGCCAAACACTGGCGCCAGGTCGACTGTATCTCGCTGACGGACAGACTGCCGTCGCTCTCTATGATTAATGACAGCGGTATCTCTGCAGGAACAGATGCCAGTACAGAAGTCAGCTCATTCAACGTATTGCTCATGATGCGCCTAACCAACTGTTCGGGCGTTTCGTCGCCGATACGCAACAGCCGACTATGTCGTATACCTTCGTCACTCCACCAGGAAGGCTGCGTTTTTAAAGCCGGGGTATTGTTTCGTAATGCCTCTCGCTGCCCCTTACCATCCCGATCATCCGGGAGACGTAATGCGGTGTGTAAGCTCACGCCCAGGATTGCCAGGTGACGCCGCCCTCTCTGGATTTCACGACTCAAAAGCTGTTCACGATCGTTATCCCAGCCATCAGCCATTGACAGTAATCCTTTATACCAGGCGATACGCAACGCCAGCAGAATAAGCCAGAATAATGCCGGTAATATCAACGCCGTTTGCCAAAAATCCGCGGTGTGTATTTGGAGTTTATCTTTATTGCTCATAATGGCCCAGCAGGTGCCCGCTGCCAGCCAACACAGCAAAAACAGCAACCAAACCCACCACACCGGTGCTCGAGGCCGTTGAGCAGGCGGGGGAATACGTTTTAAATCGACAGGCATCGTTAGCGCACCCTGGCTTGTGGCAGGCTCGACAGCAATATGCAGCCACAAGCACAACGGTGGCCATGGAACGCAACCGGTATACCATGATCGCTAAAAGTGGGGTGCCCTTCGGCAATCACCGTCGGACCATGGCCTTTGATCGGACAACTGACGGGATCGCCCAGCCGCGCCACGCCGATACCACCAAATTTCATATTACTGGAACCACGGAGCACTTTCCCGCCCCCGGTATGCGTATCGCCTGTACGGATAATTCCTTTCATAACTTTATTAACCTTGTAGCATTTAAGGAAAATAAATAGCTGCAATCATTAGCGAAATTCTTTGCGCAGCCATTTCCTGAGTTTCAGAGTTACAACATGCGAGAAAATTTCTCCAGCTTAAGCAGACTTAAAAGTTCGGAATCGTTTAGATGGAAAATCAGTTCCTCCGGCAGACGACGATAGAAATCTGGCAATTCAGTCAATTGATAGAAGAAATTATTTTCATTGAATTCTTTAATCCTTGTGAGTTCGGGCATCAACTCCATCATCGGCACATCCACAGAATAACCATGCCGAACTTTAGCCAGATTACTCATTTTTTTGATGCAGCCTTCACATCCTTCATTAATGCCTTTTTCCCACAAACGATAGGCATCTACTCTCCTGCCTTCCATATCGGCAAGCAACCCAAGATGATCATAAGCCTCTGCATAACCTTGCCCTACCGCACATTCCAGCAACTGCTTACCTAATGGGTGCAGTTCCTGAACCCTGACAACAATAGTTCCTCCTACTGCTGACATGGCCTGTGGACTGCCACGCTTGATGGCTTCAGCATACAAGTAGTACATTGTTTCATAATCGCGACCAAACAAATACGACGCATATTTATAGGCAGCAATAGGGATGCCCTGAGAAACGAGTTCGTGGAGTTTGGTGGAAGCAACCTTTATCGGAGTCTCCGCACTCGGATATTTTATTGCCCAGACACTATTTACATATGCGGCCTTCCAGCTTCCGGCTTTGATTGCTGTTGCAAGCAGTCCTTCACGTTTTTGCTTATGTTCAGGACTGTTCCAGAAACCCTTTATTTGATCTCCCTCAGAAGTATACTGAACCAGTTCACTGAACGCCTTTGCAGCACTCTTATTTTCTTCAGGTGTAAATCCAGACGCGTTATGACAGACAAATTTCATACTCTGAAAATACTTCATCAAACCCGGATCAGGATTTATTTGCCCAGCCGAATCCACCCACTTCGGCGAATGATTAAAATCTTCTAAATTAGACTGCCCCGCTGCTATCCCTGAGAAGAAAATAAAAAAGCCGATTAAAAATTTACGCATATGATTTGTCCTTAAATTTATAGGTATTAATGCCAGCGATAACTCGCCGTAAGAGGAGATTTATGCCTCGCCCGTCAGTCGCCAGAGCACCTGCCTCTCTCCCCGCAGCCATTTATCGCCAAGCGAGCAGGAGCGCAGGCGGACAAGATTTAATTTATCCAACGGTATGATGTCTCCCTCGCGGAAGAAACGGATGGCACGTTCGTTCAGTCCTTTACGGAGCCGCCACGCTGTCCTTCTCAAAGTCCGGTGACGTCGGCAGCGGTCTGCCCGTTGCCGGGTTCAGCTGTTTCGCTTTCGCCAGTTTCTCTATCAGCACTGCATCAGGCGCTGGCGGCGGGATATTGGCCTCCCATTCCTCCAGCCACTTCAGCTTGCCGTCCCACTCCGGCAGCGGCGTCGGGGGCAGCGGCACGATATCGTTGATTTCCGGGACGACAGGATGGGCCCATGAGTATTTCGCCAGCACAGCACCTATCTGCTCATAACGACGGGCACGCTCCGGGTCTTTCTCCAGTGCCAGATAGTACAGCCTGTCGGTCGGTGCCGGGCCTGCAAATCCATGTTCAAGGAAACTGGCGGAGCCTGAATCTCCTGCGGCCACCCCTAACTGATAGACATCTACAGCGTCCTGATATTTCTGGTCAATTGTTAGCATAATTCCTAACGAATTAGCCGCTTTTCCCTCACCTTGTAGGGCAGCGCATCGAAACATCTGCATGGCTACCTGAGGAGCTCTTTTGGCCGGAAATAGTTTTTCGCCTAAAAAAGCCTGCGCCTGGGGATTCCCTTCATCTGCCGCCTTACGATAGTAACGCAGCGCCATCTCCGGGTCCTGCGCCAGTCCTGCCGCACCGTGCTCCAGATAGATGGCAATAAAGTAGTAGCCGGCGGCCACCTTCGCATCAATCAGTTGCTGACTCAGGCGCAGACGTTCATGGCTGCTCAGCGCAAAGCGCCCGCGCAGCGCGCCATTCTGCAGATTAATACTGGCTTTATAATGACCGTTTTCCGCCGCTATCCGGTACAGACGGGCAATCTCCGCATCCACCGTTTTATCCCGGTTAATCAGATTATTTTTTTGCCGCCAGCGGGCGTATTTAAACAGGACATCGGTATCCGCAGACGCCTCAGGAATAATCTGGTGTTTACAGGTAAACGCCAAACGGGCATTAATATCGGTCAGCGGGTTCACCGGCACATCCTTGTGGATACTTTTCTGGTCGCAGCCTGACAGCAGCAGGCTGCCCAGCACTATCCATGTCGTTATCCCTTTCATTCCCTGACGCTCTCCTTTTCCTTATCATCTGCAGAGCTTACGCCTCGCCGACCCGGCGCCACACCGTCTCCTGTGCTTCCACAACCAGTCTGTCACGCAGCGGCCAGGGACGTGGCCGAACGAAGGTCACCTTCTCCACCGGCATGATGTCCCCCTCGCGGAAGTAACGGATGGCATGTTCGCTCATCCCTTCACGGGGCCGCCACGCCGGCTGCCAGTAGCCGCTTTGCGGGCAGGGCTCACCGCTGCGGCACTGCAGCCGCGCCACGCTGTCCTTCTCAAAGTCCGGTGATGTCGGCAGCGGCCTGCCCGTCGCCGGGTTAAGCTGTTTCGCCTGCGCCAGTTTCTCTATCAGCGCTGCGCTGGGTTCTGGCGGCGGGATATTGGCCTCCCGTTCCTCCAGCCACTTCAGCTTGCCGTCCCATTCCGGCAGCGGGGCCGGCGGCAGCGGCACGATATCGTTGATTTCCGGGACGACAGGATGGGCCCATGAGTATTTCGCCAGCACAGCACCTATCTGCTCATAACGACGGGCACGCTCCGGGTCTTTCTCCAGTGCCAGATAGAACAACCTGTCCATTGGTTCAGGTCCGGAAAATCCGTGCATCAGGAAACCGGCTGAGGTTGAATCTCCTGCTGCAACGCCCAGTTGGAAAACCTCAACTGCCTCCGGATATTTTTTGTAAATTGCAAGCATATTTCCTAACGAATTAGCTGCTTTCCCTTCCCCCTGTTCAGCGGCACATTGAAACATCTGCATGGCCACTTGTGGTGCCATTTTGGCCGGAAACAGTTTTTCACCAACATAAGCCTGGGCCTGGGGATTCCCTTCATCTGCCGCCTTACGATAGTAGCGCAGCGCCATCTCTGGATCCTTCGCCAGTCCTGCCGCACCGTGCTCCAGATAGATGGCAATAAAGTAGTAGCCGGCGGCAACCTTCGCATCAATCAGTTGTTGGCTCAGACGCAAAAGTTCAGTGCTGCTCAGCGAAAAACGCCCGCGCAGCGCACCGTTCTGCAGGTTAATACTGGCTTTGTAATGCCCGTTTTCCGCCGCGATGCGATACAGTCGCGCAATTTCCGCATCCACCATTTTATCCCGGTTAATCAGGTTATTTTTCTGCCGCCAGCGGGCATATTTAAACAGAACATCTGTATCAGCAGATGCCTCAGGAATAATCTGATGTTTACAGGTAAACGCCAGGCGGGCATTAATATCGGTCAGCGGGTTCACCGGCACATCCTTGTGGATACTTTTCTGGTCGCAGCCTGACAGCAGCAGGCTGCCCAGCACTATCCATGTCGTTATCCCTTTCATTCCCTGACGCTCTCCTTTTCCTTATCATCTGCAGAGCTTATGCCTCACCGACCCGGCGCCACACCGTCTCCTGCGCTTCCACGACCAGTCTGTCGCGCAGCGGCCAGGGACGTGGGCGAACGAAGGTCACCTTCTCCACCGGCATGATGTCTCCCTCGCGGAAATAACGGATGGCATGTTCGCTCATTCCTTCACGGGGCCGCCACGCCGGCTGCCAGTAGCCGCTTTGCGGGCAGGGCTCACCGCTGCGGCACTGCAGCCGCGCCACGCTGTCCTTCTCAAAGTCCGGTGACGTTGGCAGCGGCCTGCCCGTCGCCGGGTTCAGCTGTTTCGCCTGCGCCAGTTTCTCTATCAGCGCTGCATCAGGCACTGGCGGCGGGATATTGGCCTCCCATTCCTCCAGCCACTTCAGCTTGCCGTCCCACTCCGGCAGCGGGGCCGGCGGCAGCGGCACGATATCGTTGATTTCCGGGACGACAGGATGGGCCCATGAGTATTTCGCCAGCACAGCACCTATCTGCTCATAACGACGGGCACGCTCCGGGTCTTTCTCCAGTGCCAGATAGAACAACCTGTCCATTGGTTCAGGTCCGGAAAATCCGTGCATCAGGAAACCGGCTGAGGTTGAATCTCCCGCTGCCACACCCAACTGGAATGCCTCAGTTGCCTGCTGAAATCGCTTATTATTTTTCAGGTTAACACCCAGATCACTGGATACCTCTCTCTCTCCCTGTTCAGCAGCACAGCGACGCATCTGACGGGATATATCCGGCGCAATATCAATCGGAGCGAGTTTATCCCCCACATACGCCTGCGCCTGGGGATTCCCTTCATCTGCCGCCTTACGATAGTAACGCAGCGCCATCTCCGGGTCCTGCGCCAGTCCTGCCGCACCGTGCTCCAGATAGATGGCAATAAAGTAGTAGCCGGCGGCCACCTTCGCATCAATCAGTTGCTGACTCAGGCGCAGACGTTCATGGCTGCTCAGCGCAAAGCGCCCGCGCAGCGCGCCGTTCTGCAGATTAATACTGGCCTTGTAATGGCCGTTCTCTGCCGCTATCCGGTACAGACGGGAAATTTCCGCATCCACCGTTTTATCCCGGTTAATCAGGTTATTTTTTTGCCGCCAGCGGGCATATTTAAACAGGACATCGGTATCCGCAGACGCCTCAGGAATAATCTGGTGTTTACAGGTAAACGCCAGGCGGGCATTAATATCGGTCAGCGGATTCATCGGTGCGTCCTTGTGGGTATTATTCTGGTCACAGGCGGTCAGTACCACCAGGCAGAGTAAAATTAAAAGTCGTTTCATCAGTCCAGATCGCTCAACGTCGTTTTGCTGTAAAAGAATTTAATCAGGGAAGCCTCGGGACGTTCTTTTCCTGTACCTTGATACTTTTCATTTCTATCAAGAAGATAACCCCATTCCTCAAATGCCTTCGCTGGATCATCCTGCCCCCCTCGTCCGTTAGTATGCATATTCCATAACCGCCGTCGTAAATCCCGCGTCACGCTGGCCCATTCATGGGCAATATTCATTTCACTGTCCACCTGCATACTGCGCGTGTTGATATTCGCTGAACCGTGGGTGGTAAATACATTATTCACAATCATCAGCTTCGAATGAATATATACCGGCACCCATTCCTCCGGTGGTGAGTCCGGAGCCACCAGCGAGCAGATATGAACCTTCAGTCCGGGGCGTTCCTCCGGCAGGATTTCACTGCTCTGAATTTCATCGGCCTTCTTTTTAAAATCAGCAATTTTCTCACTCATCTCGCGATTACGTTTATTGATATCTCCGGGGTCGATATAACCAACAGAACCACCGAACGTTGCGTTGCTGAGTTGTCCGATCTTACGCAGTTTTGTCACTTCAGGGATAATGTTTGCCCGACCCAGCACCTCAAGCATCCGCTGGGTATTCACCGTACCCGCCCCAATGCCTTCATCGGTTACGTTAGTCACAACAAACAAATGCAGTTCGCGTCCCACTTTACTCTGTCTTTCCGCAACCTGATTAATTAACTCTGCCAGCGGCGGCCAGCGAAAATACTGATTTTCGATATAGATAAACTGCGTCGCATTATTTACGGCCTGCAGATAAAGCGTTTCAATATCATGCTTTCCTGCCTGCGCCTGAGTGCGCAACAGTTGCGCCATCACCGGCGTACCGTGTAGCGCACGCAGTTTCAGCTTTTTCGCGATGGACACGCTATCACGAATAGTCAGCAGATCCTGACCGGTTTCCTTCTCCCACGCCATGGCAAAATTATGATGCAGATGCTCCAGAATCGGGCCGGTTACCCGACTGGAGATATCCTGCCGCGGCAGCTTACCGTTAGCGCCTAAGCGGGGATCCATATTGTTGCCCGGGCGAAACAGTGCTGAATGTTTATCCGTATCCCAGTACTCATCAAGCATGTTGTGACCCATAACAAAACCAACCGCAGACTCCGGCAGTTCATAGTCAACCAGCACCGTTTTTTGATGATGGGTCACGGTACCCGCAAGAGTAAGCATCGTGTCCGGGCTGATATCCGGATCAAGCGCCATATTCGCAGCGCGATAGGCAATTTCAGCTCTCTCCAGGAAATTAAACCCGCGCCCGACAAACAAAGGAGAAAGTGAGCTTAATTTTTCTTGTCGTTGCGCTATGGGTGCGGCAGCAATTTCCGCTATCCCGGCCTGTCCCTTTTTTAACTGATGATCGGACCATTCCCCTGACAGAGAATACTGACGGAACCATTGTCGGTCATAGGCATAACGTTCATCCGTAGTACTCTGGCCTTTCCGGTCCTTATAACGAATGACTCCCTTACCCGGTAAATTGGCCTCTCCTCCCACACCTGCGGCATTACAGGGCATTTCCCAGCCCAGAATACGCACCTGGACTTTTTTTGTTTCCGCAATCTTGCAAAGTAATTCGCCGATACACAGCGACTGACCATCACGGATAAAGTACATCGAAGGCTGAAATCCCCAGCAAATAATATCCACCGTTTTCTGTGCATTCATGATGGCATGATAAACGGCAGCAAACGCTTCTTCCCCGTTTACCAGCGGCTTATAGGTCGCCGGCATCGGTGAGTATTCTGTATTCTGCACAAACCAGGGAGAGGTGATCATACATTGACGGGTGTCAACCGTGGCAATCGGGGTAATAATGTCTTCCTGAGTCATTATATTTTATCCTTTTAAGTGAGACTTTTGCCATTCAGCGAGGAAATTACCGTCGTGGCAGTCTCCTTATTTTTATCTTTCCGTTATAAGTTTTGGTTTCAGCGTCTTTATTGCAGGGCTTTCTTTCTGTTTGTGATGGTTCAGGGACCGGGCAGGAAAAAACGCTTTTTACTGGCCAGCTGACCTGTTGTATTTCCCGGAGTCCGGTGACGTCGGCAGCGGCCTGCCCGTCGCCGGGTTCAGTTGTTTCGCTTTCGCCAGTTTCTCTATCAGCGCTGCGCTGGGCTTCGGCGGCGGCACATTGGCCTCGCGCTCTTCCAGCCATTTCAGTTTGCCGTCCCACTCAGGGAGCAGCGCGGGTGGTAGCGGGACGATATCATTGATTTCCGGGACCGTGGGGCTGGCGTAGGAATAATTGCTCAGGATCTTCGCTATCTGTTTATAGCGCCTGGCACGTTCCGGATCCTTCTGCTGAGCCAGATAATAGAGCCTGTCTCCAGGTTCAGGACCACTAAATCCATTTGCTAAAAACCTCGCTGAACTCCCGTTACCCGCAGCGACTCCCAACTGGAAGGCTTCTATTGCACTCTGATAATCCTCTTTACCTTGTAAATTAATACCCAGCATTGCCGCCGCCTTCCCCTCTCCCTGCTCCGCGGCGCAACGACGCATCTGGTGCGCAATATCGGGCGCTCTGTCCACCGGCGCCAGCTTATCCCCCACATATGCCTGCGCCTGCGGATTGCCCTCATCCGCGGATGGCGCGGGAAATGTCTCATGTTGGCAGGCAAACGCTGGAGGGGTGCTGATATCGGTCAGCGGCTCTGAAGATGCCTCCATATGGACGCTCTTCTGGTCGCAGCCTGACAGCAGCAGGCTGCCCAGCACTATCCATGCCGTTATCCCTTTCATTCCCTGACGCTCTCCTTTTCCTTATCATCTGCAGAGCTTATGCCTCACCGACCCGGCGCCACACCGTCTCCTGCGCTTCCACGACCAGTCTGTCGCGCAGCGGCCAGGGACGTGGGCGAACGAAGGTCACCTTCTCCACCGGCATGATGTCTCCCTCGCGGAAATAACGGATGGCATGTTCGCTCATTCCTTCACGGGGCCGCCACGCCGGCTGCCAGTAGCCGCTTTGCGGGCAGGGCTCACCGCTGCGGCACTGCAGCCGCGCCACGCTGTCCTTCTCAAAGTCCGGTGACGTCGGCAGCGGCCTGCCCGTTGCCGGGTTCAGCTGTTTCGCTTTCGCCAGTTTCTCTATCAGAGTCGCATCAGGCGCTGGCGGCGGGATATTGGCCTCCCATTCCTCCAGCCACTTCAGCTTGCCGTCCCACTCCGGCAGCGGCGCCGGGGGCAGCGGTACGATATCGTTAATTTCCGGGACCGTGGGGCTGGCGTAGGAATAACGTCCCAGAACATCACCTATTTGCTCGTAGCGTCTGGCTCGCTCAGGATCTTTCTGCTGGGCCAGGTAATACAGTTCATCAGTGAATTCTGGACCACTAAATCCATGTTCTAAGAAACTCGCTGAGCTCTCATCACCAGCTGCAATCCCCATTTGGAAAGCTTCTATTGCTCTCCGATAATGACCTCCGCCCTGTAAGTTAACCCCCAGCATTACCGCCGCCTTCCCCTCTCCCTGTTCCGCGGCACAGCGCCGCATCTGGCGCGCAATATCGGGCGCTCTGTCCACCGGCGCCAGCTTATCCCCCACATATGCCTGCGCCTGCGGATTGCCCTCATCCGCCGCCTTGCGGTAATAGCGCAAGGCAAGCTCTGGATCCTGCTGCAGCCCAGCAACGCCCCGTTCCAGATAGATAGCGGTCAGGTAGTAACCGGTCGCCACCCCGGCGGCGATCAGCTGCTGGCTCAGCCGGAACTGCTCATGGCTGCTCAGCGAAAACTGCCTGCGCAGGGCGCCGTTCTGCAGGTTAATGCTGGCCTTATAGTGCCCGTTCTCCGCCGCTATCCGGTACAGCCGTTCGGTTTGCGCATCGACGCTTTTATCCTGCTTCAGCAGGTTATTTTTCTGCAGCCAGCGGGCGTATTTAAACAGAACATCGGTATCAGCAGACGCCTCAGGAATGATTTGGTGTGCGCAGGTAAACGCCAGGGCGGCGTAAGTATCGGAAAGTGGAGTCACAAATAAGTCCCTTTTAGCAGATGATGCGCTGTGCTGAATGCATGCTACCAGCAACAGGAATAATATTAACTGGCGCATCAATCCAGATCCTTGAGTTCATTTTTGGCATAATAAAATGCAATGAGCGGGGCAACCGGTTTCAGTTTACTCTGTTGGCACTCTTTGTTTTTATTGATAATATCCGCCCATGCCTTAAATGCTTTTTCTGGATTATCCTGAGAGCCTTGCTTATTTGTATGCAAATGCCATAAGCGCTTTCGCAATGCCTTCGTCACACTGCCCCACTCATGTGCAATATTCATTTCACTGTCCACCTGCATACTGCGGGTATTAATATTCGCCGAACCATGTGTTGTGAAAACGTCATTAATGATCATCAGCTTGGAGTGGATATAAACTGGCATCCAGTTATCCACGGGAGAGTCCTGAGCCACCAGTGAGCAGATATGTATTTTCAGGCCGGGTATTGGTACCATTGGAATATCGCTATCTTTTAACTCTTCTGCTTGTTTTAGCTTTGCTTCATATTCTTTCTGCCGGCGGATAAACTCTTCATTAATCTGCGGCTGGGTGGCCGGATTGCGGGACCAGGCGAGAGAGGCGAATTTGCCTGGATCTTCCTCCCTGATCTTCTCTATCATTCGGGACCGGGTCACGCCTGGAATCGTATTGGCGCGCCCCAGGCTTTCCAGCATACGCTGGGTATTTACCGTACCCGCCCCAATCCCCCCTTCCGTGACATTGGTGATAACAAATAAATGTAACGATCCGTCTTTTTCTGGCGTTCGTCCTTTATCAATCTGCACGTGCGCCGCTTTTTTTATAACTTCCGCCAACGGTGGCCAACGAAAGTACTGGTTCTCAATATAGATAAACTGTGTGCTATTGTTGACTGCCTGCAGATAGAGTTTTTCGATATCACGTTTATTCTCCTGCGGCTGCGTGCGCAGGAGCTGGGCAAGTATCAGGGTACCACACTCTTTCCGCGGTTTAAGGCGTTTCGCCATCTCAAGGGCCTGACGCTTTTTGATAAGGTCCTCCCCGGTTTCCTTACGCCATGCTTTGGCAAAATTTTCGTGCAGATGTTCAAGAATGGGTCCCGTCACCTGACTGGAAATATCCTGCCGGGGTAAAAAGCCGCGAGAGCCTTGATCAGGTCCCCAGGGGGCCGGGCCCCCGAGCCGATTCTGGGAAGAGTGCGCATCGGTATCCCAGTACTCATCGAGCATATTGTGTCCCATGACAAAACCGATGGCGCTTTCAGGTAATTCATAGTCCACCAACACCGTTTTCTGATGATGGGATGGCGCTAGCGTCATTATCCCCACCGAGCTGGCACTGAGCCCTTTATCGAGAGCCTGATATCTCGCCCGCCAGGCGATTTCCGCACGTTCTACTTTGTTAAACCCGCGGCCCACAAATAGGGGATTGACAGTCCACTGATTGAACTGCTTATTGATTGTGCTGGCTAAAAAGTTGCTGGAATCCAGCAGATCGTCACTATATGAATGACGGGTAAACCAATCGAGGTCAAAAGCATATTGTTCGTCTGTCGCGCTCTGCCCGGCGCGATCCTGAAGATGCAGGATCCCCTTTCCGGGAAGGTTTGCCTCGCCGACAACCCCGGCGGTATTAAACGGCGCCTCCCACCCCAGTATACGCACCTGAACCTGTTTTTCCGCAAGCAGACATAGCAATTCCCCGATGCGCAGCGCCTGTCCGTCACGAATAAAATACATGGATGGTTGAAACCCCCAGCAGATAATATCCACCGATTTTTGTGCCTTTTCGATGGCTCGATATACCGCCGCAAAGGCCTCCTCGCCGTTTACCAGCGGCTTATACGTTGCCACTGCCGGTGGGTATTCCGTATTCTGAACAAACCAGGGCGAGGTGATCATACATTGGCTGGTATCAACCGTAGCAACCGGGGTAACAATATCATTGTGACTCATTGACTTTCGTCCTGTTCAATATGGCCATCGAGCAAATCCGCGTAAGTATTACGGTGCTCCGTATGTGAGGAGGGGGGGTTAATATCAGATGCAGCCTGCGAGGTATGGTGGTGAAAGCCGCGATTAGCGAGTTCCCCCTGCTCAGGGCGACTGTACGCTTCGGCAACGGGTATCTGATAGCTGACGCCATTAGCCATCTCCAGCTTGTAACTTCTGGTCACGACCTGGTGATCGACTGATATCTGACCTCTTTCATCCAGCACCCCTTGTTTCAACAATGCGCCATCGGCATACAGGGTATATGGCATTCCGGCCCAGCTGCTGTCCGACGCATTTGGCGACTGCGCCACGTGCAGATTCAGCGATTGCTTTACCGTTGACTGAAGCGGCGGATAATCCGGATGATCGGCCTTCATGCTGGCGGGTCCGCTATAGGAAAAATCCGCGGCCTTGACGTCGACATCACCGCCAGTACCGAGCTCAATCCGATAGGGATCGAGGGTGATATAGCTTCCTCCAGCGTTAATGACGATTTTTTTCTTTGCCACAATGTGAATTTCGCTATCAGTACTGACAATCTCCAGATCCTTGCGCGCCAGGAGCTGCAACTGATCGTTTTGCGCCTGAATCGCCACGGGCCCCTGATTGGCGATTAATTTCATCCCCAGCTTGCGGACAAACAGGCTCAGCCCTTCCCCCACACCAATAAACAGCCGTTTCATAACGCCCATATCGGCATCTGCCCCGGCATTGAGCATCAGATTGCGACGTGAGGTTAGTTGCAGATGCTTGCCACTGGCGAGAGCCACACCATTTGGTGCGCTGAGCACGGCAACCGCCTCCCGTAGCTGATCAATTTGCTCACGCATAAAAGCTAACTGTTGTTCAACCTGGGCTGGGTCGGCTTTAGCCGACTGGGCATCACGCGATAGCGAGTCCATCTCATCACCTGCCTGCTTAAGCCTGTTCAGGGTATCCTGCATTGCAAGTATCTTGCCGCTGGCGGTTGACTGTTTATCTGCGGTGATAAAGATCCCTTTCCCCGCCCGTATCGCCCCCCATTTATCCGTCCGGAGCTCAAACCCCTCGCCCCGCAACTCCCTTTGCGCATTCACGTTATGCCCCAGGTTCAGCTGCGTCTTGCCGCCGTACTCGGTGCTGAGCTTGATATGCTCCTCGCCGCGCTTATCCTCCATTCGCAGCTTATTATTGGCCGGAGTACGAATCACATTGCGGGTGCTGTTTTTCTCCGTCACAGGGTCGACATGCCGCGAGTCGTGCAGCGCATGCGCAATATACGGCCGGTCAGGGTCGCCTTCGTGGAAAGCAATCGCCACCTCCGTGCCCTGGATCAGCGGGAAGTGAAAGCCGTACACGTCGCCGCCGTAGGGTTTGGCGAGACGCACCGGCATGCTTTCCTGCCCCTGCCCTTTCTCATCTCTGTCAGGGTCAAATTTCACCCGGTACAGGCCGGACGCATCTTGCCAGGCATAGATATCATTCGCCTTCGCGCTGGTCACCCGCGCCGTCATGGTGCCAGTCACCTTCGGGCGCGGCAGCAGCGGCGGACGCCAGCACAATGTTTCGCTGTAGGGCACCGCCAGCAGGGACACCCGCAGCGCCTCCCGGCGGCTGGCGGTAAAACCGGTGCCGGTGATTAACAGCGGATCCTGTACGGGCGCAGGCAGGGTCGACGGCAGGCTGTCGGTAACGGTCAGCACCTGGGCCGGAGCCAGCCAGGCTGCAGTACTGCTCGCGGTAATAAGCGTCTGGTGAGCCAGAAAACGCTCATGGTCGAGGCGGGCATAAAAGTTGGCGGTCTCCGTCTGCGGGTCGATTTTATCGCCACGCTCCCGGTGGCGAAGCTTATAGTGGTATACCTCACCGTAAGTGAGGCCTTCACCATTTCCCCGGGTCATATCCGCTGTTGCCGACTGGAGAACGCTCTGCGCATCGCGGGGGTTATAATCCCGGGTAGTAACGTTCGCCTCTACGACGTTGTGGGTTATGCTCAGACCCCATATCGATTCCGCACCGCTGTCGCTCATCCCGGACGGGCTGTTTACAGGAAGTGTCTTATCGAACATCAGCGCCCGCTGCGCGTCGGCGAAGTGGACCACTTCGCTCTGGGCCTCTTCCTGCAGGGTGAAGAAATAAAATATCCCCACCTCTGCCAGCAGGCGCTGGATAAACGCCAGGTCGCTCTCCTGATACTGATTAATTTGCTCGCGCCGTGGATAGTGTTGCTTGAGATTAAACTCATACTCCCAGTCATGCAGGTGATGTTCCTGCAATACCTGCTCTACCACCTCCGGCACCGATTTATTCACGAAAAAACGGTGGCTGCGAAACTGTTTATCCAGTAAGGAGAGGAAGGGTTCGAGGGTTATCTGATATTTCGACTGATCTTCTGAACTGCTGATACGCCGGAAGGCAGTCACCACGCCATGGACGCGTTTGCAGTCCGCCAGCTGCTGCAGTGCGCCGCCGCCCATCGTCAGCATGGCGGGTTTGCTCAGGAGCTGTGCGGCATCAATATTTTTCTCTGCGCTGGTAAACGTAATAGTGTAATAATAAAGTTCACTCAGTTTTTCTGCCCCACTGAATTCTTCCACATCCAGCGATGCGGTACATGAAGGAATATCCAGCTGGTAACGGTTAAGGGTGGTGCCGGTAATTATTGAAGAGGTATCCATTATATTCCTGTTTTACTCCGCTGTAATGACCATCAAAAATCAATTCACAGGACGCCCTGTTTAATTTTGTTTAATGATAATCATCTCATTCATCATAAATATATTTATGTGCATATCGATATATCAGATACCCCACCAGGAGTTTCGTAACTAAAAGGTAACCCCAGGGATATTTATATTCACTGACTGAGAAATAAAAAAAGCAGCCAGAAACCGGAGCCTTCAACGTTTATCGCCGCCAGCATTTCTCTGCCACTGTCCTTAGCGCTATCCATAATGATCTCCTTTATCCATCCCCTTTCCTGCGCTTCATCCCCGCAGAGGCCCCGCTTTGCCCACAAGTTTGACTGGCTGCAGGCACGCTACCGCCCATCGCTGTTTCCTGTTTATCAGGGACCCGTAGCGCACAAGGTCAGGCAGGCAGATTGTTGTTCAACCTCCGCGATCGGGGTCGCGGATTACTCGGTTTCGCTTTTTAATCCGTTAGTCTCTGCTCCTGAGGTATTGGCCGTGCCCGGCGTCAGACAGGCGTCCTTCTGCGGGACCAGACTGATCTCCACCCGGCGATTTTGCGCCCGCCCCTCTGGCGTCTCGTTGCTGGCGACAGGACGGCTTGCGCCGTAGCCCTGCACCGCAAAACAGCTCTCCGGCACATCGCCGGTATCGCGCATCCAGTCGCGGACCGCCTCGGCACGCTTCAGGGAGAGTTGTTGATTGGATTTATCGTTGCCGATGCTGTCGGTATGGCCTGCCACCACGATCAGCCAGCCGGGTTTGGCCTTAATGCCCAGCAGCGAGTTCACCAGCAGCTTTGTCGAACCCGGTTTCAGCGTCGATTTGCCGGTATCGAACAGCGCCATGCTATCGAGGCGGATCGTCTGCGGCCCCTGCACAACCTGCTTGATGACCGGACGCGGCGGCGGGGGCGGCGCCCAGTCATTGATAGCGGCTTCCACGAAGGGGATCAGCCGCCCCCCCTGATACAGCCCCAGCCGATAACGCAGCGGCTCCCCCCGGCGCAACCAGTCATCCAGCAGGCGGCTGTCGGCACGCAGACGCTGCTGCGCCTGCAGCTTCGGCGTCGGCGGCGTGCCGCTGAGGCGGTGATACACCGCCAGATGATCGCCGACGCTGCGCACCAGGCGCTGGTTGTTGATAAAGGAAGCCAGCATCGCCAGCGCCAGAAAGAGGAAGCCCACCCCAGCGGCAAGACCGGCATCGCGCATCCGGCGGCTGACCCCGTGGCGGTGCGGCAGTGACGACAGAAGAAGATCCGGCAGCGGGTGAGGACCTGGCGCCGCGTCGTTGCCCGGGGAGAGCGTGGTGATCCCGGCGATTTGCTGTTGCCAGAGGTTATTCGCCACCGCCGCTACCGGTGTCAGGCAGATGCCCGCGGCACACAGGTTCAGCGGAGGAAGTTCCGCCTGCCGGGCGCGGAATGGCCGGAACAGAGCGTTTTCGGCCAAGGTCAGGATGCTCTCCAGCCACAGCGTCTGATGCAGGCGTGAGGCAGGGCTGCCCTCCCGCTGCCACCCGGCAACCGACTGGGGCGCTTGTCCCTTCTGCTGCACCTGGAGCCCAGCCCTCTCCGGCGTGATGGTAAACCAGCGGCTTTCCCCTGCCTGGCCGCCTGGCGGCGTCACCCAGAACACGCTCCACACCGGCGGCAGACCGTTTAGCCAGGTTCGGCACTCAACGATACTCCGCCGCCAGTCGCGCAGCGACTGCGCCAGATGCTCCCCGGAGGGGTGGTGCTCCGGTACCACCGCCAGCAGCACGGAAACCTGCGATACCAGCGCCGGACGCGCCGCCGCCAGGTACTGCGCCAGCCGCGGCAATTGCTCCGCGCTGTCACCCCGTAGATACCAGCCGTGACGGGTTTCGCCGTGCGCCGAACGCCCGGGAAACAGACCGTCGGTATCCCCGCAGACCAGAACCACTGCCCCCTGAAAATCCTCGGGCGGCAGGACGATTTCCGATCGCTGACGGCTGACTGCCCGGCGACGCTGACGCCAGAGCGCCGCGCCGCCCGCCAGCAGGATGCACAGACTGAAGATCACCTGGTTGCCGATGGACAGCGGCCAGAAGCCCAGCACCAGCCACAGGGCCAGGATGACGGTCAGTATCGTAAGCAGACGACGAGCGTTATCACGCATCTCTTATCCCTGCCCTGCTATCTGCGCCACCATCTGTGACAGCATGGCGGAGCAGGTCAACCACAGCGCCGCCAGCGCCACAATGCCAGCCGCCCAGCCGCACCAGTACATCCGCCGTCCGCTGCGCAGCCGGGAGGCACGAACCACCACCGGCGCCTCCTGGGTCAGGCTGAACGGCGGGACCCGCGCGCCAAGCGCTTGCGCCACGTCCTCACGCCGTTCGTCATCCTCGGCGCGGTACTGTCCGACAAATCCCAGCTGTAAAGTACGAAAGAAGCAGGTCAGCACTGCCGCATCCGCCGTGGGCTCTCGCAGCAGCTGGCGGATCCGTTCCCAGAGCTCTTCCCCGGCGTTGAGAGTGCTGAAAAAGCGCGCCTGCAGCGGATCCTTGCGCCACCTGCGGTAGCCATCATCCTGACTGGCGCGGTTGAGGACGCTCTCATCGAGCAGCGCGCAGTAGGCATAGAGCATCTGCTCAGCGCTGGCTTCACTGACTCCCCCCGCCGTCAGCGCCTCGCGCGCCTCGGTCACCCATCGACAGGCCTGGCGATAGAGCGCCTCGCCATCCGTCACCGGCTGGCCGCAGCGTAACTGGCTGACCATCAGCCAGCCCGGGTAAAAAGTTTTGTTGATCAGATCGCTTTCAGAGGTATTCATGAGCGCAGTACCGCAAAGAGTTCAAGTTTCACGTCGCCAAGCGATTCCGGGGTATAGAAGGTGCAGTTGCCGGCCTCCAGCATCGCGCGGGCGGCGTCGGTGGAGAGATCCAGAGCGAAATATTGGTTTTCCAGACGTAGCGGAATGGCCGCCGGCACATGGCTCAGCGGTTTGATCGCGATGCCGCTGAGGGCAATATTGACGACCTCGGCGACATCATCATGGCTACCCGCCTTACAGAGCTGCGGAAAGCGGCTCTGTAGCTGGTGAGGGGGGAGTGAAGAGCGCACCGACAGATAAAAATCCGCCCCCTCGCGCAGCCGCGCATCGTGCAGCCTGCCCCGCCAGATCTCCCGGTCGGCGCCCTGCTCCAGAACGATGGCGATCACCCTTGAGGGCAGGCTGACTTCGAGCAGCGTATCCAGCAGGGCAAACAGCGGTGGGAATACCTGCTCTGGCGAGGCATGCCGGTAGCGGGGGATTGCTTCCAGATGATGTTCAAGGGAGAAAGTCAGCAGACTGCCGGCCAGCCTGGCCAGTTCGCGATAGAGCAGCTCCGGATGGCGCGAAGGGTCCTGATGCAGCTCGCTGAGCACCGGTTCAGCGCTGTTCAGCGCGTTGAGCAGCCAGAACAGGGAAACATCCGCCACGGCAAAATCAGCCATCCGCGCATTGCTTTCACGACGCATGGCCATCAGGCGTCTGCGTCGGGCCTGCAGGCGATGTAACAGCTCGCCCAGCTCGCTGACCAGCGTCGGGCTTGCCGCCAGCGACAGCAGCGGCGGGATGAATTCCGGGTCAACGATCCACTGCCCCTGGGCGTCGCGCACCAGACGCGCTACCGGGCAGGTGAGAAAGGCTGCATTTTCCTCGGTGGAGAGACGCAGCGTTAGCGCGTGCCGCAGAACGGCCAGCTCGCTGCGTTCATGGCCGGCCAGCTCCTGGACGGTCACCTGCTCGGCGCGCCAGCGGCGCGGGCGGGCGCTCTCCTGGCCGTCATCAAGATTGCCGCCGCTGGCGCTGAGCAGCGGCAGAGCGAGCAGAACCTCCACGCTGTCCTGCATCACGTCCGATACATCGCGGACCGGTGGCAAAATATCCGCCAGCTCGGTGTCAATCAGCGTTCCGTCGGCGAAACGCACGATCAGCCGGGTAGCGTTGAGCCGGGAAAGGGTGAGCGCGCTCGCGTCAAACTCCGCGCGCAATACCCCCCACGGGTGGGCGAGCGCCATGCGGGAGACCGTATCGGCGACGTGCGCGTCCCAGCGGGCCTGTTGCTGAAACTGCTGCGGGACCAGAAAAGCCCCGTCGCGCCATAATGGGCGGAAAATCTTCATTGCACCTCCTGTGCCTTTCACTTTCATTGGTCTGCAGACAGGACCAAATGCCCGGACGGATATCCCTCATCCGCCGTGTGTTCGGCTGGATTTATTACCTGCCGCTTCAGGGAAAGGAAATATCTCCCCTGCCCGCGAGAGCTTAGGGAAGGTGCGAACAAGTTCCTGATATGAGATCATCATATTCATCCGGAGCGC
>OJYK01000219.1_pt1 | contig 24998 bp, 29 predicted proteins | sample 1600931 | NCBI WGS metagenome assembly OJYK01 (sample SAMN04436819, study PRJEB24849) | human gut metagenome | biome: human gut; feature: NICU; material: stool | host: Homo sapiens | place: USA: Saint Louis, MO | collected 2011-05-21
ACCCGGCAGACGACCCCCACCACCTGATAGGCCACGGGCAGGGTGGAATGGGTACCAAAGCGCATGACCTGTTTGTGATACCGCTGTGCAGAGCGCATCACGACGAGTTGCACGCTGATCCTGTGGCATTTGAAGCGAAGCACGGCGACCAGTTGGTGCTGCTGTTTCGATTTTTAGATCGTGCGCTGGAAATTGGCGTATTAGCATGAACAGTGGAGAAAAGATGCGTGATATTCAGATGGTTTTAGAGCGTTGGGGTGGATGGGCTGCGAGCGATAGTTCTGGCGTGGATTACTCACCAATCGCTGCTGGCTTCAAAGGACTTCTTCCTCAAACAAGAAAATCCCGCCTGTCATGTACTGATGACGATGCCCTAATTATTGAGGGGTGCTTAGCTCGACTTCAAAAACGCAAGCCAAATGAGCATTCGCTTTTAGTTGCGCATTATCTCTATGGAATCTCAAAGCGGAAAATAGCGAAAGCGCGAAAGAAGGACGAGAAGTTGATACGCATAGAGATCCAGATGGCAGAAGGGTTTATTGACGGTTGCCTTAGCATGTTGGATGTGGACTTAGAGATGGATGTCGAAGTGAAATCGTGAAGCAAAAGCCCGATTATTCGGGCTTATTCTCAACATCTTTGACGTATAAAATCACAGCTGACTTGATATCACCGTCAACATGTTTTGCATTGATACTTAAATGAACAGGTTTTCTTTCCCATTCTGCTCGTTGGAGAGCTTCTTTGTTTCCCGACTCGTCGAGGAAAATGTCCTGCACTACACAAGTCAGTCGCTGGTCAGAATCGACTCTACGAACTTTTACTTTGAAACACTCTGGGTCCGTATTATTCACTTCCTCAATGCGGTAGATACCGTCTATACGCATTTCGACAGAGCGGCGACGTGCATTTGTGACCAATTCTTTTGCAGTTTCAGAATCGATGGTTACTCCATCAATTTCAGCGGTATCTGAGCGTACGAATGACTTAACCATGGTTGTCTTAGCGTCGTAAGACATGCGATCCATGTTGTCGAGAAGAGGCTTTTGGGCCACCATTTCAGAGATGATCTGAAGGCGTTTCGTTTCTTCTTGAGTCATCACCTGCATTGCGCGCAGGTGTTCTTTATCGCCTTCTTTAGCAATCTCAGCTAGGCGAGTATCTTTACGGTTATCTAAAAAGCGTTTAAAGACGGTTACACCGCCCCATATGACGGCAGCACCGAGAACTGTGAATACAATCTCTGTGGCGTTCATTTTTCCTACCAATTCTTGCGTAAGCTTGCTCAGGAATCCATCAATGTTGATCTCAACAAGTGACGAACCTTGCTCTACTGTAACTTCAATTTCTAAAGCATCAAGCTCTTCTTTAGTTAGCCTCCGAACATCTGGAGTGCCGTATTTAGCAAGCGCATAAGACTTGTTGATCTGCGATTGCATCTCAACGAAGCCCTTCATTACTGAGGGTGTAAGTGATTTGTTGAATTTATCACCGGTTAGCCTGATAGTTAGGCTAGGCCAGCCATTGAACGTAATTTTTTCTGGTAGGCCTTGCCCACTCAGATAACGTTCGAGCAATTCAAAAGCTTGCTGCTCGGACTCTACATCATACTGTATGTCACCCAAAGATAATCCCTCATTCTAAGCCCCGCGTTAACTGAGTAGTTAGGCAAGAACTGCTTTCTTATTTTGCTGTGCGTAGGAAAAATAAAGCAAAACTCATCAAAAATCACTAACGCGGTCCGCATTTTCTCGTTTACTGTGTTAAGAGTGGTTTCTACGCCACGGACTTAAAACGATTCTTAAACCTCGCCTAGCCGGGGTTTTGTCAATTTTAGAGGCTGCCACGGGCGGCCTTTTTGGTTTCCCCTCGTTCTGAGAGGACTCATGGCGATGATGTATTGACCGCTAGAATGGATTAGTTGTAACTTATTATTGTGGTGAATCCTTTCTAAGCGAAAGGGCGTTCCAGTCAACTGCTATCTGCAGGTATGCGCGCGGCTTTGCTGACTGGGGTAGAGTCACCGGGAGGCACCCGGCACCATGACAACAACAATACAGTTTCAAATTCCTTGAGAGCCTGCCGTAAAAAGCAGGCCTTTTTTATGAATTTGCAAACTGCTGCTACGCTTGAAATGTGTGTTGAAGGTAATTGCCTGATGGTTCTCCTGAACCGTTGTGAACCAGCCCGATACTGTCTCACTCAGGTCAGTTAGCAAGACTCACGACTACCTACCTTACTTACTAATAGTCACTCATTAGCCCGCCTTCAAAACGGGCTTTTTTTATTCCCCTCATCACTGAGAGGATTCACGGCAATAAGAGGGGGACTAGATGTCCGATCCTGTTTCTGGCACGACAGTAGCGGCTGGTGGTCTGATGGGGGCCAGCATGTTCGGCCTGGCAACCGGCATAGATTACGGTGTGGTGTTTGGCGCATTCGCTGGTGCGGTGTTCTACGTCGCTACGGCGGTTAATATCAGTCGCCTTAAGCTGGTGGGCTACTTCATCACCTCATTCATCTTCGGCGTTATCGGCGCTCCACTGCTTGGCTCTTACTTCTCCAAATGGACGGGGTATAGCGACAGGCCACTTGATGCGCTGGGCGCGGTAATCGTAGCCGCTATTGCTATTAAGCTGCTGACGTTCGTCAACAGTCAGGATTTGGGTAGCCTGTTTGGAATTCTCTCGCGTTTACGTGGTGGAGGGGCCAGCAATGGTAACAAGTGATCCGAGTGCGATGGCAAACGCAATTATCTCTGCTGTGATCGTTATTGCACTGATGTTCTACCAGCGCGGCGGGGCGAGACATCGCCCTCTGATATCGCTGATGGCTTATTTCACGGTGCTGGTATACGCCAGCGTCCCTTTCCGTTACCTGTTCGGCCTGTACCATGAATCGCACTGGTTCGTGGTGCTGGTGAACTTCCTGATATGCGCCGCCGTTCTATGGGCTCGGGGAAACGTTGCGCGCTTGGTTGACGCACTGAGGCACTAATGAACCAATCACAATTTCAAAAGGCGGCTGGGCTAAGCGCCGAGTTAGCTGCGCGCTGGTTTCAGCCAGTCATTGATGCGATGAAAGAGTTCGGCATCACCAGGCCGGTAGACCAGGCGATGTTCATTGCTCAGGCAGGGCATGAATCAGCTGGCTTCACTCTGCTCGTGGAAAGCTTCAACTACCGCATTGCAGCACTTGTTAACTTCATCCGTGCAGGACGTCTCACAGCAGACCAGGCAAATGCGCTTGGCCGCCGTCCTGAGGAACGAACATTACCGATTGAGCGCCAACGCGCCATTGCTAACCTGGTATACAGCAAGCGCATGGGTAATAACGCTCCCGGAGATGGCTGGTTATACCGTGGGCGTGGGCTTATCCAGATAACCGGCCTCAATAATTACCGTGATTGCGGGAACGGCCTGAAGGTTGATTTGGTTAAGCAGCCTGAGTTATTGGCCGAAGATGTTTATGCGGCCAGAAGCGCAGCGTGGTTCTTCGCTACGAAGGGATGCCTGAACAATTCAGATAATCTGCTGCAGGTGACGAAGATTATCAACGGTGGAACGAACGGATTGGAAGATCGTCGCACTCGATTCGGTCAGGCCAAAACGGTACTGGTGTGAGGTTGATATGGGATTAGAAACAATCATTGGTCTTGCTGCTCTGGTCATGGCTGCTATCGCTGGTGCTTTTGGCATTGGTCATTCACGCGGCACCAGCAAAGCGGAAGCCAAAGCAGACCAGCAGCGTACCGAAGAAAAGGCCGCAGCCACTCAAGCAGTAGCCGAACGCCGGGTAGAAACAACCAAAGAGGCCAGCAATGTACAGCAGACTGTTAACCGCATGCCTGATGACGATGTTGATAGCGAGCTGCGTAACACGTGGAAGCGTCCCGGTGGTGGTTGATACCGCCTGTGACTGGGTAAAGCCAATCTACCTGACTGATCACGACATCAACGTTATGGACCGCCAGACGAAGAAAGACATCCTGGCGCATAACAAAGCGTGGCAGGCGAACTGCCAGAAGGTGAGCCCATGAGTTACACGCGATGCACCTTTTGCGGCTCTGGCTTACACACCCGCGAGAACTGCCCGCATACATGGAGCGGCAACGCTCGCCGGGTAAATCTGCGCTGTAGTTACTGCGGCGCAACTGGTCATAATTCTTCCGCCTGCCCGCATAACGCCAGCAGTGCGAACCGTCGTCGTCTGAATGACGATTACTATCTCGATTGAGGTTCTAAAATGATTGCAACCATCGGGACTATTCTTGTTTGGACTTTAATCGTTATTGCGGGAGCTGCTGGGCTGCTATTCGCATTCATCGGCTTTATGTTTTTTATCAGTTGGCCGAAGTGACGCTGACCCTTAAGGCATTACAGCAGGCATTCCCCGAGTGCCTGCGATAATGCAAAAAACATTTTTGACATAACCCATTTGGTGGGAGGATAGCATTCCACACAAACAGGAGGTTTTATGTTGAAAGGTATTAGTGCTTTAGATAAATGGCTTGCTCGCTCCACATGGCATACAGGGCATCCTATCGATATGGAAATATTTTATAGTGCTGTAAAAGAAATTATTTCCCAAAACCCAAATGTCCTACTGCACGAATCCGAGATTGCCGCTTACATCAAAAGCTCACAGTCCGGGAAAATCGAAGCGAGTGAGCTTGAGCGCTTGGCAAAAGAGTATTCGCAAAAAGCAGAGTTAATTTCTGATTATGTAATTCTCGCTAAGTAATCCATTTAAAAATTAAGTAGCCACTGGTATTCGCCGGTGGCTTTTTTATGCGCATCGCACGCGCACATCTAAGAAAGTCTTTCAGCTGTGAGCCTGGGCAAACCGTTAACTTTCGGCAGCTTTGCCGTGCGACAGGCTCACGTCTAAAAGGAAAATCAAATGCAGGTCACTATTGATGGTGTCCCGTATGCACCTTCCAGCGCAATGTCATCGCGGATCGGGATTGCAATAACGACATATCAGCGCGCCGACGTTTTGAATCGAGCTCTTGAACAGCACATGAAGCACCTGCCAGCAGGTGCGCTGGTGGTGGTTATCGATGACGGTTCAAAGCCTGCAGCGGTAGTTCCCGGCGGCGTGCAGCTGCTTCGACATGAAACATCACTCGGCATTGTTGCTTCGAAGAACGCCAGCCTGTCAGCTCTGATGGATGCCGGGTGTGAGCATCTTTTCCTATGGGATGATGATGCCTGGCCCATCGCCGATAACTGGCATCTTCCGTATATCGAATCACCAGAACTGCACCTGGCTTATCAGTTTCTCGATCTGGCTGGCCCGCGAAAAATTAACGATATGACCGTTCTGTACCGGGATAATAAGCATATTGCTTACACCGGGCAGCGTGGCGTGATGTTGTACTACCACCGCAGTGCTATCGAGAAAGTGGGCGGGTTCGATCCGGTGTATGGCCGGGGCATGTATGAGCATCCTGATTTGGCGCTTCGGATATATAACGCTGGCTTAACGTCATGGGCGTTTGCTGATGTGGTTGGCTCTGAAAAGCTGATTCACTCAATGGACGAGTACGAAGAAGGTGCTCGCAGTATACCGAGGCCTGAACGTGAAGCGTTAGATAAGAAGAACGCTGTGATTTATGGGCAGCGCCGGGATTCAGGGTATACAGGCTATGCTGAATATCGATCTCAGCGCGACGTGGTAATAACAACGCTGCTTACCAGCCAGCCAGACCCGCAGCGCGGCACGAAAATGGTGGCCGCACCTGACATGCTGACCAAGTGGGCTGCCTCGCTTCGGAATTGTGGCCGTATCGCGCTGGTGGATGAACTGCAGACGGCACCGGCAGACGTTGAGCTGTATCGTGTTCCTGACGTGAAGATGAATGTCTACTTCCGGCGCTGGCTGCACATCTGGCAGCATCTGCGAGACCACCCTGAATACCGGTTCGTCTGGTGTACCGATGGTACAGACGTCGAAATGCTCCGCGCACCGTGGGAAGAAATGCAGCCCGGGACTGTTTACGTCGGTTCTGAACCGAAGACCTACGCCGACACCTGGGCGAAACAGAATCATCCTGAGCGTATCTATCAGGAATTCATTGAAGCGCACCGCAACGATGTGATGCTTAACGCTGGCCTGCTTGGCGGTACCCGCGCTGATGTTATGGCCTTTGCTCACGGCATCATCCGTCTTTACTACCGCATAGAGAGTTATCGTTTCTGGAAGAAAGAACAGGCTGGCTCTGCGGTGGGTGATATGATCGCTTTTGGCATAGTCGCGATGTCTTTTGGCGATCGCATCGTTACTGGGCCACGCATCCATACCGTGTTTAAGACTGATGGACTAGGGAAGGAAGTAGCTTTCTGGCGCCATAAGTAACCTCTATTAAATTTAATTTATTCCTTTTCGTGGAAGGTATTCCTATGCCTAAAAAAAGACCGATTGAGGAAAGGTTCTGGGAAAAGGTTGATAAGCTTGGTGAAGATGAGTGCTGGATCTGGCTCGGAGCAACCATTCAACCCGGTGGCGGAAGACATGTTAAGCCTCAGATATACGGGAAAATAGCGGGGCCGAGAACGCCTGCCGGTCGTGTTTTTTGGTCTTCTCATCGCCTTTCTTGGATTCTGAAGCATGGTGACATCCCGCATGGCATGCTCGTTGACCATAAGTGTCATAACACTCTATGTGTCAATCCCTCTCACCTCAGGCTCGTAACTCCAAAGCAAAACAGCGAAAACCGAGAGGGGCCCGCTATCACAAGGAATTCATCTGGAAAGCGCGGTGTTAGATGGAATCCTCAGGTCGGAAAGTGGCATGCGTACTACAGCCACAACGGGAAGGCGCACTGTGTAGGCTTCTTCGATGATCTTGAGGAGGCTGCTGAAGCTGCACGGCGAGCACGTAATAAGGTGTTTACCCATAATGATGCAGACAGATATTAAGTTTGTTGTGGTTGCCCATCACACCCGCATAGGTCATGCGCAACGCCTTGCCGCGCTGCTGGATGCTCATCTGCTTATTGATGACGGTAACCGCGGCGCGAACTGGAATCATCGTCGCGCTATCGAATGGGCTGCTGAGCAACCTTGCCGGGTAGTGGTGTTGGAAGACGACGCGCTTCCTGTGCAGGGCTTCACCGATAAGATAACTGAATGGCTGGTGCGCTTCCCTGATGACATGCTGAGCTTTTATCTCGGTACCGGCCGACCGCCGCAGTATCAGAAAGAGATAGCCGACTGGCTGATTGTTGCAGATAAGTCACGCGCAGACTTCATCACGCTTCAGCGGCTGATACACGGGGTCTGCTACAGCATCCCGCCTCAGCACCTGAACCGTGTTCTGTCTCGATGGCACAGCAGCAAGCCTGCTGATTATGCCGTTGGTGATGCCTATGGCGGCGCTGTGGTTTATCCGTGTTACTCGCTGGTGGATCATGCAGATGGTGAACCTGTTGAACGTCACCCTGACTCAGCGCCACGTACAGAACGCCGACGGGCGTGGAGGTTACATGTCTAAACTCACAACGTTAAAGCCACGCCTGAAAGCCATTGATACGCGTCGCATCAAGCCAATCTACGGTGAGCAGCGCCGTATAAGCGGAAGTGTAAGGGTGAGCTTGAAGCGTCGTATCTATGCGCGTGACAGTGGTCACTGTTGCATGTGCAATCGGGTTGTTGATCTGACTGACAGCGAACTCGACCACCGCATTGCTCTTCAGTTCGGAGGTGATAACTCCGAGCGCAACCTATGGACACTCTGCACTGAATGTCATGCAGGTAAGTCTGCACGTGAAGTTGCCACCGGACAGCCTGATGAGCAGGCCCTGAAGCATGAGGTGCCTGAAGGCAATCAGGCATCAGGATTTGTAGGGCTCTGACGCCTGCCAACCCCGGGGGGGTATCATCCAGAGTAAACATAGATCGCCCTGGACACCGCCCCCCCTCTCATTCGCAGAAAAAATCCCCCTCTGGAGGGTGTAAACATGTTAACAGCGCAGAAGCGGAAATATGCTCTCGCGCTGATGTCCGGGATGTCTCAGAAGGATGCGGCAATAAAGGCGGGATATTCTGAAAAATCCGCGCGTTCCAAGGGGTCGCAGCTTGCTAAAGACCCGGAGGTCATCGCGTTTATAGAGCGAAAAAAACGAGAAAAAGTTGAGGTGGATGACGAACCTGCGTATCGCAGGAATGTTTACACCCCAGCAGTAAACACGCCTGAAGAAAAACGAACTCCTCCGGCTTCGTCCGCCGGTGAGTATGAAGATCCTCTCGACTTCCTGAAATCGGTTATGAACAACGTTGGTTACGAAATAGAAACCAGGAAAGATGCTGCGAAGGCCATGCTGCCTTATATGCATCAGAAGAAAGGTGAGGGCGGTAAGAAGGATGCAAAAGCTGAGGCCGCCAAAAAAGCGGCCAATAAGTTCGCCATCCAGCAGCCCCCGAAACTGGTGGTTAACAATCGCAGGAATACATGATGCCTGAGTGGACAACTGCCTGCCCTGACTGGGCGGAGCGCCTGAAGAAAGGACAGTCTATTATTCCTGCCCCGATTTACCCGGAGCAGGCTGAAATAGCCCTGAACGTTTTCAGGCAACTGAAAATCGTTGATGCTCCAGGATCGCCAACGTTCGGTGAATCCTGCGCGCAGTGGGTTTTCGATCTCGTAGCAGCGCTGTTCGGCTCCTATGATGCCGAAACTGGCCGCAGGCACATTACAGAAGTGTTTGTGCTCATCCCCAAAAAAAACTCCAAGTCTACGCTGGCCGCCGGGATCATGATGACGGCGTTGCTGCTAAACTGGCGTCAGGCTGCTGGGTACACCATCATCGCCCCGACCGTAGAGGTGGCGACAAACGCCTTTAACCCGGCGCGCGACATGGTAAAGCGGGATGATGATCTGGATGACCTCTGCCAGGTGCAAACACACATCAGGACTATCACCCACAGGGGAACGGACACGACGCTGAAAGTGGTGGCCGCCGACCCCAACACCGTTTCGGGGATTAAATCTGTCGGCACGCTCATTGACGAGTTGTGGCTTTTTGGAAAGCAACATAACTCCGAAGATATGCTGCGTGAGGCAGTCGGTGGCATGGCATCACGACCGGAAGGCTTTGTGATGTACACCACCACGCAGTCTAACGAACCGCCGGCAGGTGTGTTTAAGAAGAAGTTGCAATACGCCCGTGACGTTCGCGACGGAAAGATTCACGATCCGCATTTTCTTCCGGTGATATTTGAGCACCCACCGGAAATGGTTGCCAGCGGTGAGCATCTTCTTCTGGATAACCTCGCGATGGTTAACCCCAACCTAGGTTACTCCGTTGACGAACAGTTTCTTTACCGCGAATACAACAAAGCGAAAGAGGCCGGGGAAGAAGATTTCCGTGGCTTTATGTCGAAGCACGCCAACGTTGAAATCGGTCTCGCCCTGCGCGCTGACAGATGGGCAGGGGCAGATTTCTGGGAGCAACAGGCAAGGCGCGTCACTTTTGACGATATTTTGCGCCGTTCTGAGGTGGTCACAGTTGGTATTGATGGCGGTGGGCTCGATGACCTTCTCGGCCTAGCTGTTATCGGGCGCGATCGCCAGACGCGCGAGTGGTTATGCTGGTGCCATGCGTGGGCGCACACCATCGCCCTCGAAAGGCGTAAGAGCGAAATTTCAAAATTAAAGGATTTTGAGAGAGCCGGTGACCTGACGATCGTTAAGCGGGTAGGCGAGGATGTCGAGCAGGTTGCAGAGTATGTCAGCCGGATTTATGAAGCCGAACTGCTGGATAAAATTGGCATAGACCCCTCAGAGGTAGGACAGATACTGGATGCGCTGAGCGAGGCTGGTATTCCGGAGGAGTCCGTGACGGGTGTCAGCCAGGGCTGGAAACTCGGTGGCGCCATTAAGACCGCTGAGCGTAAGCTGGCTGAAGGTGTTCTGCTTCATGGCGGCCAGCCTCTGATGGCCTGGTGCGTGAGTAATGCAAGGGTTGAGCCTAAGGGTAACGCCATTCTCATTACCAAACAGGCCAGCGGGAAGGGGAAAATTGATCCACTGATGGCCACATTTAACGCCGTTACGTTAATGGCCCTTAACCCCGAACCGGTCAAAAAAGACTACCAGGTATTTTTCGTTTAACACACACGTCAGTTAATGACCCGCGCATGCGGGTTTTTTCATTTCTGGAGGACAGCAAATGACGCTTAAACGCGCCTGCACCCTCATGACGGTGAAGTCGGTAAATGAGGATGAACGGATTATCACCGGCATCGCCTCAACGCCTTCTCCCGATCGTGACGGTGACATCATGGAGCCGGAGGGGGCGAAATTCCGCAGCGACACGCCGTTCCTCTGGCAGCACGACCGCTCCCAGCCTATTGGCACCTGCACGCCCAAAATGGTGAAAGAGGGTTTGCAAATCACAGCAAAGCTCGTGAAACCAACCTCCGACATGCCATCACAGCTGATAGCACGTCTTGATGAAGCATGGGCTTCGATTAAGGCGGGGCTGGTACGAGGCCTGTCGATTGGGTTCCGACCAATTGAGTATTCCTTCCTGGATGAAGGCGGTATTCGCTTTTTGTCCTGGGACCTGCTTGAGGTCTCGGCGGTGACAATTCCGGCCAATGCCGAATGCTCCATCCAGACCGTTAAATCTTTCGACCGCCAGTTTCTCGCCGCGTCAGGCAATGAGAAACCGGTAGTGAAAACCTCTAAAACCGCTGGCGCTACAGCACCCAAAACCAAAAAAGGAAACAATTCGATGAATATCGCAGAACAAATCAAGAGCTTTGAAGCGAAGCGTGCAGCGCTGGCCGCATCACTCGATGAAGTGATGTCAAAGGCGGCTGAAGAGGGACGCACCCTGGACGCTGAAGAAGAAGAGAGCTACGACAACACGTCCGCAGAAATTAAATCCGTTGATGCGCACCTCAAGCGACTGCGCGACATGGAAAGCAATCAGGCATCGACTGCAAAGCCGGTATCTAAAGCAGCCAGTGGCGAAGTCACCACCGTTAAAGCAAACGCACCGGGAATCATCCGCGTTGAGCAAAATCTGGAGAAAGGCATCGCCTTTGCCCGTTTTGCCAAAGCACTGGCGGCGGCAAATGGCAGCCGTTCTGAAGCGCTGGAAATTGCACGTAAGCAGTACCCGGATGATGCGAAACTTCACCATGTGCTGAAAGCCGCTGTTGGTGCTGGCACAACGACCGATCCTCAGTGGGCTGGTGCGCTGGTGGAGTATCAGGAATATGCAAATGATTTTGTTGAATACCTCCGCCCGCAGACCATTATCGGTCGTTTCGGTCAGGGTGGTATTCCTGCCCTGCGTCAGGTCCCGTTCAACATCCGTATTCCGGCACAAACTTCCGGCGGATCTGCAAACTGGGTAGGTCAGGGTAAGGCCAAACCGCTGACCAAATTCGACTTTGAGTCCATCACGTTCAGCTTCGCCAAAGTCGCAGCCATTGCGGTCCTGACCGATGAGCTGATCCGATTCTCCAATCCGGCAGCAGATGCACTGGTGCGTAATGCGCTGGCAGAAGCGGTCATTGCACGCCTGGATACGGACTTCATTAACCCGGCGAAAGCCGAAGTTGCTAACGTCTCTCCGGCATCAATTACCAACGGTATTGTGGCTGTTCCATCCACTGGCGATCCGGATGCAGATGCTGAAGCGGCATTCTCTCAGTTTGTCTCCAATAACCTTCAGCCAACTGGCGGCGTGTGGATCATGTCCAGCACCAACGCGCTGGCGCTGTCCATGAAGAAAAATGCACTGGGCCAGAAAATGTATCCGGAGATGACCCTGCTTGGCGGCACATTCCAGGGGCTTCCGGCTATTGTTTCCCAGTACGCCGGAAGCAATCTGACCCTGCTGAACGCACCGGATATCTATCTGGCTGACGACGGTGGTGTGGCAGTGGATATGTCACGTGAAGCCTCTCTTGAAATGGAAAGTGATCCTACTGGCGATAGCGTCAGCCCAACCGGAACGGAGCTGGTTTCCATGTTCCAGACGAACAGCGTGGCTATCCGTGCCGAGCGCTGGATCAACTGGAAGCGTCGCCGCACGGCAGCGGTGGCGGTTATTTCTGGTGTGAACTACGGCTCTAACCAGGGAAGCTAATCGCGGAAGGAGGGCGGGGGAAACCCCGCCATGTTGCATGGCAAAAATCAGATATCTGCAACGCACTCATGACTCAGTTACGGGAGACGTAAAAACCGTGGACGATCGGTGCGCAAGGGTGCTGGTGCTGCTCGGTAAGGCTGAATATTTCACCGAGGTAAATACCAGGGTGAGGAAGAATAAGCGTAAAGCGGAGAATGGCTAATGTGGAATCCTTTCCGAAGAAAAGAGGGACAAGTCAAAAATCTACAGCAGCCTGTCAGCCGTGGCGGCTGGACACCAATGTTCAGTTATGTCCATGAATCCTACGCTGGGGCCTGGCAGCAGAACATGGAAATTAAGCCCAAAACGGTTCTCTCCTATTATGCTGTGTTTTCCTGCATATCTCTGATCGCAAGTGATATCGCTAAAATGCCTCCGCGCCTCATGAAACAGGATTCAAATGGCGTTCGGAAGGAAATCAAAACCGGGAAGATAGCCGCGCTGTATTCCAGGCCAAATGCCTTTCAGAACCGCATCCAGTTCTTTGAGAACTGGCTGAATTCCAAGCTATGCGAAGGCAATACAGTTGCGCTTAAGATCCGGAACAATCGCGGTGAGATAATTGAGCTGAGGCTGCTGGACTGGAACAAGGTCACGCCACTGGTAGCTGATGATGGCTCTGTCTTCTACCAGATCAACCCGGATAACATGGCGGGCATTGATTCAACTGTGACAGTACCGGCACGAGAGGTTATTCACGATCGTTTCAACTGTCTGTTCCATCCCCTTATTGGTCTTTCCCCGATTTATGCCGCTGGTCTGGCTGCAATGCAGGGTCACCATATTCAGGAAAGCTCGGCGTACTTTTTCCGCAATGGCGGGAAACCCAGCGGGGTTATAGAGGTTCCTGGCTCAATCACGGAAGAGAACGCCAGGAAAATTAAAGATAACTGGGACACCGGGTATACCGGGGAAAATGCGGGTAAAACCGCCATTCTGAGTAATGGCGCGAAATATGTCCCCAGGACGGTATCAGCCGCTGATGCGCAGACTGTAGAACAGCTTCGTATGACAGCGCAGATTGTCTGCTCCGTGTTTCACGTGCCGGCTTATAAGGTTGGTATCGGTGAATTACCCACTCATGACAACATCGAGGCACAGGATCAGCAGTATTACTCTCAGTGCCTTCAGTCTCTGATTGAGTCCATCGAGCTGCTGCTGGATGAAGCGTTTGAGCTTGAAGGCGATACGGGTACTGAGTTTGACGTTAATGCGCTGCTGCGTATGGACAGTGAACGCCGTATCAAATCCCTGGGCGAGGGGGTGAAAAATACCATCCTCACACCAAACGAAGCGCGTAAAAGTGAGAACCTTCCTCCGCTGGCTGGTGGTGATTCTCTTTATCTTCAGCAGCAGAATTTCAGCCTTGAGGCGCTGGCGCGCCGTGATGCTTCGGATGATCCCTTCGGTAAAAGCAGTTCGTCACAGTCGTCACCCTCCGCGAATGAAGGAAAGGCTTTAACCGACGCTGAGCAATTGGCGGCCAAAGCCATGATCAGAGGATTTCTTACAAAATGAACGAACGCGAACTATCCCTGATAAAGGTGCTGGGCGAGGAATTCGGTCAGGTTCTCGCCGAAATGCGTGACAACTTCAGTAAAAACCTTCAGGCGCAGCGAGAGCAATATGAAGAGAAGCTATCGACGCTCGCAAAGCAGGTTGAAGAAATCAGCAATGCGCCCGATCCAGACATTGAGAGCATGGTAAAGGCGGCCATCGCTCATTTACCTGCACCGACAGCACCAGAATTGCCGGATATTGCCGCCATGGTCAGCAATGCGGTAGCTGCAATCCCGGCACCGCGCGACGGTAAAAGCGTCACGCCTGAAGACGTCCAGCCGATGATTCAGGAGCTGGTCAGAAATGCCGTGGCAGAAATTCCTACGCCGAATGATGGTAAGGATTTTGACCCTTCCATGCTTAAACAGCTCGTTGAGCAGGCCGTAAGCGATGCGGTATCCGCAATGCCAGCCGCTGCACCGGGTAAGGATGGCGCAGATGGCCGGGACGCGCTGACGCTTGAAGTTCTCCCTTTTATTGATGAAGAGAAAAGCTATCCGCGTGGCAGCTATGCAACGCATAACGGCGGCCTGTGGCGCGCTTACGAGAAAACCCATGGCATGCGCGGCTGGGAGTGTCTTGTTGATGGCGTGGCAGGCATTGATATACAGCATTCTGAGCAGCGTACCCTCACCCTGACGGTTAACCGCACCAGTGGCGCCAGCGAAACCAAATCCTTTGACGTGCCTGTGATGATTTATCAGGGCATATTCAAATCAGGTCAGGAATATCTGCCTGGCGACACGGTTACATGGGGCGGTTCGCTCTGGCACTGCGACGAGCAGACCCAGGACAAGCCGGGTGAGGCAGGTTCGAAAGGCTGGACCCTGGCTGCCAAGCGTGGCCGCGACGGGAGGGATAAAACGTGATTGAACTTGTGACACTGGATGAGATTAAGGAACACCTGCACATTGATCATGATGCTGACGACGGCCCACTTAAGGAAAAAATACAGGAAGCCAGTTCGGTGTTGCTGGCTTTTATTCAGGGAAGCCGGGACAAGGTCGTTGATGAGACAGGAAAGTTAATAGAGGGTGAGGCGCTCAGTCGGATGAAGGCTGCCACGATGCGTCTGGTGGGCATGCTGTACCGAAATCCTGACATGGCTGACAAGGAAGATTTACTCCATGGAGAGCTTCCTTTCTCTGTGTCGTTTTTAATTCATGATCTCCGACTTCCGACAATTATTTGAGGGCATTCATGGCTATATCCGCTGGTAAGCTCATACAAATTATTGTGATACAAAACCCCGTAAATATTCGTGACGCATCAGGCCAGCCAGTTGAAACATGGGTGGATGGTGAAACCATCCGCGCAGATATCAGAGGCCGAAGCGGAAGAGAATTAATGGCTGCCGGTGCCGAAATTGCTCAGGCTGACGTCAGGGTATGGGTTCGCGGAAAATCTGGCGAAACTATAACAGCGGCATCCAGACTAAAGGTTCAGAGTGGGGCATACCGAGGCAAAATCCTTAACGTTATAGGCCCGCCCATCCCCGATGAAAAGGGGGAACGCCTGGAGATATTGTGCAAGCTTGGAGTTGAAAAATGATTGAGACGAGTCTCGATTTTTCTGGGTTGAATGACATCGCAAAGGATCTGGAGGCGCTAAGCCGCGCTGAAAACAACAAGGTTCTGCGTGATGCTACGCGCGCCGGTGCCGAAGTCCTTAAGGAAGAAGTTATCGCACGCGCGCCGGTGCGCACCGGGAAACTGAAAAAAAACGTGGTGGTGGTGACCCAAAAAAGCCGCCGCCGCGGGGAAATTTCTTCCGGCGTCCATATTCGTGGTGTTAACCCGCGCACCGGGAACAGCGATAACACGATGAAGGCGAATAACCCGAGAAATGCCTTTTACTGGCGATTCGTCGAAATGGGTACCGTTAACATGCCGCCGCACCCGTTCATTCGTCCCGCGTTCGATGTTCGCCAGGAGCAGGCGACGGAGGTCGCAATCAGGCGCATGAACCAGGCCATTGACGAGGCATTAAGCAAATGACGGAAGACGATCTCTATCCTCTGCTGGCGACGCTGGCCGGAGGGCAGGTTTATCCCTACGTTGCGCCGCTCGGCAGTGACGGGAAGCCTTCAGTCTCTCCGCCCTGGGTAATTTTCTCGATTATTACCGACGTGGCCGCAGACGTTCTTTGCGGTCAGGCTGAATCTGCCGTTTCTGTGCAGGTTGATGTCTATTCCAGCACCATCGCTGAAGCGCGCACGATCAGGAATATGGCGCTTGATGCACTGCAGGTGCTGAAGCCGGAAAGCATTGTGAAAACGCCGGGCTATGAGCCTGATCTGCGCTATCACCGGGCAACGCTCGAATTTCAGGTAACCGTTTAACTTTACCCACCATAACAGACCGCTCCGGCGGTCTTTTTTTTTAACTGGAGAAACCATGACCAGTAAGTATGAAGTCACAAAGGGGATGACCTTTGCCGTCTCCGACGCACCCGTAACCGCCGAGGATTTTAACGCCTCAGGTTTCCCGGGGGCTGGTGTTACCTGGCTGGAAGCAGCCTGTGCAACAAAGGAGATCACCTTCACCGGCGGGCAGAAAGGGGATATCGACGTAACCACGCTGTGCTCAACTGAACAGGAGCAAACCAACGGCCTCGCCGCGCCTGCTGAAATGAGCATTACCCGTAACTGGGTTGGCGATGAAGCAGCACAGGAGGCACTGCAGACCGCTTACGAAAATGACGAACTGCGCGCGCTGCGCGTGGTATTCCCGTCTGGCAACGGTTTCTACGTGCTGGTTGAGGTGCGCCAGAGCTCATGGTCTGCTTCAACCTCTTCCGTTGTTGGCGCTACCTATTCTCTGCGTGTACGCGGCAAACCTAAACGCATCTACGCGTCTGGTTCCTGAGCGGCTTCGGCCGCTTTTTTTTATCCCTCCGATCATGTAACAAGAGAAAAATGAAATGCCGCAAAAAACATCACAGAATTCATTACGCAACGTGGCGCTTACAGCATCGAAAGCCTATCGCACCAAAGAAGGTATCACGGTCCCTGAATGGGATGGCGCAAAGGTAACGCTGCGTGAACCCTCTGGCGATGCCTGGGTGAAATTCCGGGAGATCGTTAATCCCCAACTCGCCGAGGGCGAAGAGGCACCGACGCTGACGGAGGCGGAAAAGTTTCTGCGTAACAAAGAGGCTGATGTGGTTCTGTTTATTGACGTTCTGCTGGATGAAAACGGCGAACGAGTATTCAGCGATGAGGATCAGGAGCAGGTATCTAAAATTTATGGTCCTGTGCACTCCCGCCTGCTGGCTCAGGCCCTCAACCTCGGAATGAGCCAGGAAGAAGCGGGAAAGCCGTAAAGCAGCCGCTGACCTTCTTCCTGATGTCGCTGGCGCTCCGGTTGGGGCGTACTCTCCACGAACTGCGTCAGACCATGACCGCCAGCGAGCTCAAAATGTGGATCGAGTTCGACCGCATCAGTCCGATTGGTGACTGGCGCGCCGATGCTCAGGCTGCGCAGATCTCCGTTGCAATGCTGAACTCTCAGGGCGGGAAATTCACTATCCCTGATGTGATGCTGAAATGGGGTGAGCAGGAAGAGATAGCAGAAGTCTCAGAGCTCGAAAAATGGATGTCTGGTCTTTGACGCCCGCGGCTGCGGGCTTTTTTTATGGGTGAAATATGGCAACGCTGCGCGAGTTAATCATCAAAATTTCTGCGAACTCGTCTTCTTTCCAGTCTGAGATCGCCAGAGCGTCCCGTATGGGGACGGATTACTACCGCACTATGGAACAGGGCGGGAAAAAAGCTGCAGCGGCCACGCGTGAAACTCAGCGGTCTTTGGCTGACCTGAATTCTCAGCTTGCAACCGTGCGATCCTCTGCTGCCGGGCTTGCCGGTGCGTGGGCTGGTGCATTTGCCACGCATCAGCTGATTCAGTTTGCCGACACGTGGAATCAGTTGAATGGGCGTCTTCGCCTTGCGTCCTCTTCCAGTGAGGATTACGTGCAATCCCAGCGCGTGCTGATGGAAATTAGCCAGCGCACCGGAACATCCCTCGAGGCAAATAGCAATCTGTACAGCAGAATTGCACAGTCCCTGCGTGATGCCGGTTACGCTTCTGCTGACGTCGCAAAAGTTACGGAAACCGTAGCAACCTCACTGAAGCTGTCTGGCGCCAGTACCGAAGAGGCGAGCTCTGTTATCACCCAGCTTAGCCAGGCGCTTGGCTCAGGCGTTTTGCGAGGCGAAGAATTTAACTCCATCATGGAGAACGGCGGCCGCCTGGCGAAACTGCTGGCTGATGGGCTGGGTACCACTGTTGGTGGCCTGCGAAATATGGCCAACAACGGAGAACTGACGACAAACAAGATCGTCCCGCTGCTGACCAATGTCGAGATCCTGCGTAAAGAATTCGACACCCTTCCTGCATCCATCAGCGGATCTGCACAGAAAGTGCAAAACGCCTTTCTCGCATGGGTTGGCGGGGCGAATGATGCTGTCGGCGCATCATCCACGCTTTCTGGCGTGCTGGATGGTCTGGCGAATAACATCGATGATGTGGCAAATACAGCCGGTCTTCTGGTTGGTGTTGGCCTCGCTCGTTATTTTGGCAACATGGTCGGCAGCGTTGCTCAGTCAACCCGGGCAGTGCTCGCTAATACGGCCGCCGAGGTCGCGCTGGCGCAGGCTCAGGTTCGCGGCGCTCAGGTTAGCGTTGCTGCTGGTCGCCAGGCTGTTTACCGCGCTCAACAGGCGCGCGCAGCGGCGACGAGTATTGAGGCTCAGATTGTCGCTGAGCGTAATCTTGCTGCAGCTCAGGCATCATTGAATATGGCGCTGGCTGGCAGGACCTCTGCAGCTAACAATCTCACCAATACAGCCTCAGTAATGTCCCGGCTGGGTAGCGGGGTTCTGGGTATTCTCGGTGGCTGGCCTGGAGTGATCATCGGTGCCGGCGCTGCGATGTATGGCCTTTATCAGCATACCCAGCAGGTGCATCGTGAGGCAGTCGGCTTTGCCAACAATCTTGACGAGATCAACACCAAGCTCCAGCAGATGTCGGTGCTTGGCCTGCGTTCGACCGCGGCTGATGCCCGTACATCTTTACAGGCGCAAAAACAGGACCTGGCCGACCTCGACTCTCAGATCGCGAAGGTGAAAGACAGCCTTAAGGCGGTTGACCAAATCCAGCAGGACTACAACCGCCATCCGACGCTGACCCTGATCAACACCTTCATGGACCAGGCCGACATCACGGCCAAAAACATCGAGCTGACCGATAAGCTGAACCAGCTGGAGTACCAGCGCGAACAGGCAGCTTCAAAAGTCGAGCAAACTCAGAAGCTGGTTAACCAGGCCAGTGATCTGGCCACGCAAAAGGCTATCGAACAGGCTGGCGCTGTCTCAATCCTGAAAGGTGCGTATGACCTGCTTAACCGCTCAATGTCAGCGACCGCTGGCGCCAAGCCGCCACAATATGCTGGGCCCGTCGTTTCACTGGCGAACGCAACACCGCAACAGCAAACCGCACTGGAGCGCTCGCGCCGCGATAATGAGCTGGCCAGCTTAAGCGGATTAGAGAAACTCCATCAGCAGCACGTGTATGAAGCAGAAGACCTGAAGCTGACGGGAGCACTTTACACCCAGTACATCTACAACAAGGATCAGGCAGCCAAAAAAGATGCAGCGGCTGCGGAGGCAAAAAAAACCTCTACCGCCGCCTCGAAAGCACAGAGTAAAGCCGAGCGCGAAGCGGCCAGCACCGCCGAACAGTATTCCCGGAAGATGGCCGATCTGAGTGTGGCTATCGACGTGCAACGCGTCAGGGCGACGGAAGGCGAAAAAGCCTCCGAGCTTTACGCGGCATCGCACCAGGCAGGCACTAAATGGACCGACGAGCAGCGCAGGGCGATCCAGGCATCATCAGCAGAGCTGGCAAAATGGACGCAAAAAGCCGACGAGAACGTGCGCAAGCAGCGCGAACAAGCTGATGCCCTGAAGGATTTAACTGAAGCGGCCCGAAAGTTCAGGGATGAGGCGACGCTGACAACCGAAACCGCAGGCATGAGTGATCGCCAGCGCAGCCGGTTCGACGAGACGCAACAGATCGACCGTGTTTTTGCTAAAACGGACGGCGGTACCGAGGCCATCGCGCAGCGCGCCGCAGCCCTCGATGCTCTGGATAAGAAATACAAGGCTATAGCAGCAGCTGAAGCGGACTGGATGTCCGGAGTATCACGCGGCTACGCCAACTGGTTTGATGAAATCAGTAACGTATCCGGCACGGTTTCTGACGGGGTTAAAACCACACTCGACAGCGCGTTTGGTAACGTCACCTCAATGTTAGAAGGCAATAAGGTTAGCTGGAAATCGTGGGGTATTTCTGTCCTGCAGATTATCGAAAAAGTGGCTCTGCAGATGGCGGTGGTTAGCGCGATGGGTGGTGCCTCTTCCGGTTCTGGCATCTTTGGCTCACTCATCGGCAGTGTAGGCAGCTTCTTCGGAGGCGGGGCGGGAGCATCAGCCAGCACCGGTACGGCGGTTTCCAGTTACGGATCGAACTTCCAGTTTAACGCCAAAGGCGGCGTTTATGACTCCCCATCTCTGAGCGCTTTCAGTAATGGGATCGTCAGAAACCCCACCATGTTCGCTTTCGCAAAAGGCGGGGCCGGAATCATGGGAGAGGCTGGGCCGGAGGCAATCATGCCGCTTACCCGCGCGCCGGATGGTTCTCTCGGCGTTCGTGCGGTCGGAGGTGGCGGAGGTCAGTCTGTATCTTCGGCGCCACAGGTTTATATCACCATCGATGGCAACGGCAACACTCAAACACAGTCCTCGCCAGGCCTTGAGCAATTTGGTGCCGAGGTCGGGGAATTTGTTGATCGACGTTATAAGCAGAATGTGATGCGTGACATTCGTCCCGGCGGCGACATCTGGAACGCAATGAAAGGAACCCGATAATTATGGCCATTGAAACTTTCACCTGGTGCCCACGGATTAACGCGGAGGCTGATACAAGTTTCCGCGTCAGGAAAGCCCAGTTTGGTGATGGATATGAGCAGGTTTCAGGGGATGGATTGAACACCAGAACTCAGCAGTGGACGCTTAACTTCACTGGCAACGAAACCTACATTTCTGCCATTAAGTCTTTTCTCGACAGGCATGAAGGAACGAAAGCCTTTCAGTGGAAGCCGCCGCTCGAGCCTTTGGGTTTGTATCGTTGCGAAACGTATAAACCCACCGGGCTGGGCGCGGGGAAATTCAACCTTGAAGCAACATTCATCCAGGCATTTAAACCATGAGCTTAAACGCTGACTATCAGAAGCTTGAATCCGGAAACGATGTTCGTCTGATTGAGGTGGACGGTTCTTCCTTTGGGCTAACGGACGTTCTCCGCTTTCACAATTACCGCATTCCCCACACGGAAGCAGAAATCATCGCCGCTGGTGGGGATGAGTCCAAGCTTCCGGCGAAACCAATCTGGTGGCAGGGAAATGAATACGCCGCCTGGCCGTATCAGCTGGAAGGCCTGGAAAAATCAACCAGTGGGAGCAATGCAACGCCATCACTGACGGTTGCGAACATCGAAAGCTCCATTTCTGCCCTGTGTCTTGCGTATGACGATCTGCTGCAGGCGAAAGTCACTATTCACGACACAAAAGAGAAATATCTCGATGCCAGAAATTTCGCGGACGGCAACCCCACAGCAGACCCGGCTCAGGAAAAGCTGCAGGTCTGGTATATCGACGGGAAAACGGGCGAGCTTGCCGGTGAAACCGTTGAATTTGTTCTGTCCAGCCCGATGGACCTGCAGGGGCAAATGATCCCGACGCGACAACTTCATTCCCTGTGTACCTGGTGCATCCGGAATAAATATCGTACCGGCGACGGCTGCGACTATGCCGGCACCCGCTATTTCGACAAAAACAACAACCCGGTAAACGATCCGTCGCTGGATGAATGCAACGGCACGCTGACGGCCTGCAAACTCCGATTCGGCGAAAATAACGAACTCTCGTTTGGTGGCTTCCCGGGCACGTCTTTGATCAGGAGCTGATATGCGGCAGAAAACCATTGATGCCATTATGGCGCATGCTGCAGCTGAATATCCTCGCGAGTGCTGCGGCGTGGTAGTGCAGAAAAGCCGTGTTGAACGTTATTTCCCGTGCCGGAATCTTGCCGCGGCGCCGGAGGACAATTTTGTCCTTTGCCCGGAAGATTACGCAGCTGCTGAGGACTGGGGTACGGTGATCGCCATCGCTCACAGTCACCCTGACGCCACAACCCAACCGAGCGAACTGGATAAAGCGCAATGCGATGCAACGCTTTTACCCTGGCACATCGTGAGCTGGCCTGAGGGGGATTTACGTACCATCCAGCCGCGTGGAGAACTTCCGCTGCTGGAGCGCCCGTTTGTTCTTGGTCACTTTGACTGCTGGGGGCTGGTAATGAGCTATTTCCGGCAAACGCATGGTATCGAGCTCCACGATTACCGTGTGGATTATCCCTGGTGGGAAAACGACTATCCGGACAACTTTTATCAGGATTGCTGGTATGAGTGCGGATTCCGTGAATTCGACGGGCCACCGAAACCCGGCGATATGGTGATCATGCAGGTCCAGGCCGATAAGTGGAATCACGCGGGAATTCTGCTTGAGGGAAATATGCTGCTGCACCACCTTTACGGACACCTGAGCCAGCGTGTGCCGTATGGTGGCTACTGGCAGGAAAGGACGATGAAGATTTTACGTTACAAATCTCTGTGCTAACCTTTTGCAAAACCAAAGGGGATAGGGATATGAAAAAAACATTATTGGCATTTTCGTTGTTAATTTTGGCTGGTTGTTCGACTGAGCCAGTTCTCCCGCAGTATGCAAAAGAAGTGTCAGCACCGAAAGAATTTCAGCGGTCAACAAACACAACTGCCGTAACTATCATTCGCGATAAAGGTTTCGTTGCTGGTGGATGCGCTATAACAACCTATATCAATGGTAAATATTTGGCTGAACTTGATACAGGGGAAAAAGTCACTGCTTACTTAAACCCTGGCGATGTATTGATTGGGGCTGGGTTTGCCGGGAAAGGCCTATGTAATGGTGCACCTAAAAAAGAACGGGAGTTTTCAATAAAAGAAAATACTCCTCGAGTTTTAAGGATATTTATCGATCAAAGTGGGAATGTAGATATACTTCCGATGTCGATAAATTAGAGTTGATATTTAACAGGAAAAGGCCACCTTCGGGTGGCTTTTTTATTGGGGTGATTCATGTCAGATGTAATGACTCGCATTGAACTTGGCGGCATTCTTGGAAAGACTTTTGGTAAAACACATCATCGCTCAATAAGCACAACCAAAGAAGCTTGCAAAGCCTTATCTGCTACGATTAATGGTTTCGAAAAATTTATGAATACAAGTAAGCAAAGAGGGCTTTCTTATGCGGTTTTTCGCGGGAAGAAAAATATTGGCGTTGATGAATTAGGATTTCCTGTCAGGGGTGAGGTTATAAGAATCGTTCCAGTGCCGATTGGAAGTAAAAAAGCAGGTGTATTACAAACTATTTTAGGTGCTGTATTGGTGGCCGTTGGGGTGGTATTAAATTTCACGCCATTTGCTGGAGCTTCACCATTTTTCTATCAGGCTGGTGGCGCTCTGATCCTTGGTGGCGTCGTCCAAATGCTATCACCCCAACCAACCGGTTTAGCCAGCAAACAAAGCGCAGATAACCGTGCATCCTACGCATTCGGTGGTGTAACAAACACCGCAGCGCAAGGCTACCCGGTACCGCTCCTTTATGGCCGTCGGCGGATAGGCGGAGCGATTATTTCTGCCGGAATTTATGTCGAAGATCAGCAGTAGATAACTAACTTTTTTCTGGCCGCCTTCGGGTGGCTTTTTTTATGGGCGCAATATGGCTACAGATAAAGTGTTAAAGGGCCGCAAGGGCGGCAGCTCAAGTTCCCGAACCCCTACCGAACAGCCTGATGATCTGCAATCTGTAGCGAAGGCAAAAATCCTTGTTGCGCTTGGGGAAGGGGAGTTTGCAGGGCAGCTAACCGGCAAAGATATCTACCTGGACGGAACGGCCCTGGAGAATGCTGACGGCTCCCAAAACTTCAGCGGCGTGACGTGGGAGTTTCGCGCTGGAACGCAGGCGCAAAAATATATTCAGGGTATTCCCGGTACCGAAAACGAAATCAGCGTGGGAACTGAGTTATCAAGCGCTACAGCCTGGACGCGCACGTTTACCAATACGCAGCTTTCAGCAGTTCGCCTGCGTCTGAAATGGCCCTCGCTTTTCAAACAGGAAGACGACGGCGATCTGGTGGGTTACTCGGTCAATTATGCGATTGACCTTCAGACGGATGGCGGCACATGGCAGACGGTACTCAATACCAGCGTGACCGGCAAAACGACCTCCGGTTATGAGCGCAGCCACCGTATCGATTTACCGCAGGCTGGCAGCACCTGGACAATCCGCTTGCGTAAGATTACCTCTGACGCCAACAGCGCGAAGATCGGCGACACGATGACGCTGCAGAGCTTCACTGAGGTGATTGACGCCAAACTGCGCTACCCCAACACCGCGCTGCTCTACATCGAATTCGACTCAAGCCAGTTCAACGGCTCTATTCCTCAAATTTCATGCGAACCGCGCGGCCGTGTTATCCGCGTTCCAGATACCTACGACCCTGAAACCCGTACCTACAGCGGCACATGGACCGGTGCGTTTAAGTGGGCATGGACGGACAATCCGGCGTGGATTTTTTACGATCTGGTTGTTTCTGACCGGTTCGGCCTCGGGCACCGTTTGACCGCTGCGAATATTGATAAATGGACGCTTTATCAGGTTGCCCAGTATTGCGATCAGATGGTACCAGACGGCAAGGGGGGCAACGGTACCGAACCACGTTATACCTGTAACGTGTACATCCAGGACCGGAACGACGCCTACACAGTCCTGCGTGATTTTGCTGCTATCTTCCGTGGTATGACCTACTGGGGCGGGGATCAGATTGTTGCCCTGGCTGACATGCCGCGCGATGTTGATTACAGCTACACGCGCGCTAACGTTGTTGGCGGTCGCTTCACCTATTCGAGCAGCACCACGAAAAGCCGTTACACCACAGCGCTGGTATCATGGTCTGATCCCGGTAATGCTTACGCCGACGCGATGGAGCCGGTATTTGAGCAGGCTCTGGTGGCGCGGTACGGTTTCAATCAACTGGAAATGACAGCCATCGGCTGTACCAGGCAGTCTGAAGCAAACCGAAAGGGGCGCTGGGGAATTCTCACCAACAACAAGGATCGCGTTGTTTCGT
>OJYK01000305.1_pt1 | contig 17605 bp, 20 predicted proteins | sample 1600931 | NCBI WGS metagenome assembly OJYK01 (sample SAMN04436819, study PRJEB24849) | human gut metagenome | biome: human gut; feature: NICU; material: stool | host: Homo sapiens | place: USA: Saint Louis, MO | collected 2011-05-21
TAAAAGAATAAATCACTCCGTCTGGTTTCATAAACTGGTCGGTTTCTTCAAGATAATTCCAATTACAGGAATTATTAGGACTGTTCTTATATTTCCTCGTTAATTCTTTTTGATACATGCCATAAGGGATTAGAGGTGTTTTTCCAGCTCATCCATGATAAAAACATAGTTTTCTTCACTTCCATAACCTGCATCGGCTACAATATGTTGGAATAAATCCAGAGTTTGGATAGAGTTTAGGAATGGCTCTAGAGTTCTAGTATCTGTTGGGTTTGGAAAAATGTCATTCAGTGGCATCATTTTCAATTCAGGCTTGGAAGGTGTCAGCCTTGCAGCCTATGGACAAGCTTGGCTAACAAATTTTGTTGTCGCATTACCATATAATTTTGTCGTGGTTGGTCCGATCGCTCGTTATTTCCTAGGTGAAATCCAAAAACAAACTGTACTAGCCTAAACACCCCCTAAAAAAGCAAGGATAACTCCTTGCTTTTTTAGGAGTTAAAAAGAAGTTTTGTCATTAAAACAACTTATCTTTATCACTTTTTCAAAAAAGTAGTATAATAACGGTAAGAACGATGTAACCGTTTTTAGAAATTGAGGAACAAGTTATGACTGATAACGTAAATGAAAAAGTTAATCAACTTGAACTTGAAACTTACGCAGCTAACGACGTTTACCAAGCTGCTAATACGCAAAGTTCTGGGTTAAAGCAACCACAAGTTGAAGAACGGCAAAAACGGTATGGAATGAATCAACTGAAAAAAGCTGACAAAGAACCTATTGTACTTACCTTCATTAAAAATTTTACAAGTCTAATGGCAATTTTGCTTTGGGTAGGTGGTGGCATTGCTATTCTGTCTCATAGTTTAGAACTTGGGCTTGTCATTTGGTTTGTCAATATTGTCAATGGGATTTTCAGTTTTGTACAAGAATACCGTGCCAGCCAAGCGACAGAAGCTCTCAAAAAAATGTTACCTTCCTATGCGCGTGTTATTCGTGAGGGACAAGAAGAGAAAATCTTAGCAGAAGAATTGGTACCTGGCGATGTCGTCTTGATTGAAGAAGGGGACCGTATTTCCGCAGATGGTCGGATTGTCTTTGCGACTGATTTGCAGGTTAATCAATCAGCGCTGACAGGCGAATCAAATCCCGTTTTTAAAACGAGTGAAGCTGATAATGACCCACAAAAGACAGCGCTTGAATACGATAATATGGTCTTTGCGGGAACGACAGTCTCATCTGGTTCTGCGAAAATGATTGTTTCTGCCATTGGCATGGCAACACAGTTTGGACAAATTGCTCACTTGACCCAAAATATGGCTGATGACAAGAGTCCGCTTCAAAAAGAACTAGACCATTTGACAAAGCAAATCTCAGTTATTGCGATTACAGTTGGTGTCATTTTCTTTATCGCAGCAACCCTGTTTGTTCATGAGCCATTTGCTAAAGCATTCATTTTTGCGCTCGGTATGATTGTTGCCTTTATCCCTGAGGGTTTGCTTCCGACCGTTACACTTTCTTTGGCAATGGCGGTGCAACGTATGGCTAAATCAAATGCCTTGGTTAAGAAATTATCTTCTGTTGAAACCTTGGGAGCAACTTCTGTCATTTGCTCGGATAAAACGGGAACATTGACCCAAAATGCCATGACAGTTAATCACCTCTGGCAAGTTTCTGGAGCTTATGAAGTAACAGGGCTAGGATATTCAGCAGAAGGAGACATTCGTAATAGCGGTGGTAAGAAAGCTTCGCTTGTCGAAAATCAATCGCTTGAACAACTTGTCCGCTTCGCTCACCTTTGTAGCAATGCACAAGTCTTGCCACCTGATGACGAGAATGCTTCTTATACTGTTCTTGGCGACCCAACCGAGGCTTGTTTGAATGTTCTTGCCGAAAAAGCTGGAATTACTCTTGAAAATAATAATCGCTGGGCACCGCGCGTGAAAGAATTACCTTTTGATTCTGTGCGCAAGCGAATGACAACGATTAATCGCATTGATAGTTTGATTGATAGCAGTTCTTTGGTATCGATTACCAAAGGGGCTCCAAAAGAAATGACTGAGCTCTGCCATTATTATAAAGACCAAGAGGGCTTGCATGAAATGACTGCCGATATCCAAGCGCGTATTTTAGCAGCAAATGATGACTTTGCTAAAAATGGCTTGCGTGTGTTAGCTCTTGCTTACCGTGCTTTGGAAAAGGAGAATTTGGTTCAAGAAAGTCAATGGACTCAAGAAAATATTGAACAGCACATGGTCTTTCTTGGCTTGATTGCCATGAGTGACCCACCACGTGAAGGTGTGCGCGAAGCGATTGATAAATGCCATAAAGCTAGTATTCGCATTATCATGGTGACGGGAGACTATGGTTTGACCGCACTTAGTATTGCTAAGAAAATTGGTATTGTTCGTGGCGATGATGCACGTGTGGTAACTGGATTGGAACTTGAAAAGATGTCTGACGAGGACCTTAAAGAAGTTCTTACTGGTGAGATTGTATTTGCGCGTGTGGCGCCTGAACAAAAATATCGTGTCGTAACAGCCCTTCAAGAATTAGGCGAAGTTGTTGCGGTAACTGGTGATGGTGTTAATGATGCGCCGGCCTTGAAAAAAGCTGATATCGGCGTGGCCATGGGTGTTACGGGAACGGATGTAGCTAAAGAATCTGCTGATATGATTTTAACGGATGACCATTTTGCTTCCATTGTTGATGCAGTCGAAGAGGGGCGAGCGGTTTACCATAATATCAAGAAATTCTTGACCTATATTTTCAATTCAAATACGCCAGAAGCGGTGCCGTCTGCCTTTTTCCTCTTGTCCCGCGGTTTTGTCCCACTCCCTTTGACGGTTATGCAAATTTTAGCGGTTGACTTGGGAACGGATATGATTCCTGCTCTTGGTTTAGGAGTTGAACCTCCAGAACCCGATGTGATGCAAGAACCTCCGCGCAAATTATCAGACCGTCTTTTAAATAAATCACTTCTTGTTAAAGCGTTTCTATGGTATGGCTTGATTGAGTCGGCACTTGCCATGGGTGCTTTCTTTATCACTTATTTTTTACATAATGGTAATTTGGCAGTACTTGCTAGTTCAGGTCAACTTTATCGTGAGGCTACAACCATGACTTTGGGGGCTATCATTTTCTGTCAAATTGGTATGGTGATGAATATCCGTACCTCTGACCAATCTATTCGTAAATTGTCATTATTTGGCAATTCCTTAATCAATATTGGCTTGGTAGTTGAATTAGCTATTTTTATCCTATTAGTTTATGTGCCTATTTTCCATAATCTCTTTAACATCGCGAGTTTGGGTGTGTGGCATTGGATTTATCTTATACTTTGCCCATTTGTCATCATTGGTTTAGAAGAAATTCGTAAGCGGCTGATGACACTTTAGAGACGATAAAAACAGTAACCCTAGCTTTTACATACGAGCTAGGGTTAGTTTTATTTTAAGGACGTTTGGAGCGTTGGAAAATTCTTAATGTAACAGCTTGGCTTTTTCTTGACACTCTTGGAAAATGCTTGTAAAATTCAAGAGAGTAAAGAGGACGATATGGCAACAATTAATGATTATCTAGCAAAACATAAAAATGAAACGTTTGAGCAATTTCCGTTTAACGAAGCAGATATTCTTTGTTTAAATGAACTGGGATATTTTTGCTTTGAAGATTTAGATAATACGCTTGATTTTTCAAAAGAATTAACATTACATGACATTCTGATGCCTTACGAGGCTGGTGAGAGGGTATTCAATCATAGTTTTTTGGTAACCAAGGCGCGTGTTGAATTGCTAAAAAATGTAGCCTCATCACGACGGTTTGCTGATTTGCATCTGTCAGCTTATGTTAATGATGTTGATTCCGAATATGAGAGACAATTCTCTGCTATGGTCTTTAGTTTACCTGAAATTGATCATTATCAATTAGTTTTTCGTGGGACAGATGATACCTTGATTGGCTGGAAAGAAGATTTTAAACTAACTTATGTTCGTGAAATTCCTGCTCATCGTGCAGCGGTGACTTATCTTGAGCGTTACTTAGCGAGTCATCCAATGCCTATCATGGTATCAGGGCATTCTAAGGGTGGGAATTTGGCTTTGTACGCTGCAGCTCATGTTAAGGAAAAATGGCGTCCGCAAATCAAGCAAGTTTATATGCTTGATGCACCAGGTTTGCAAGAAAAAGAACTTGAGCGAGTAGGATACCAAGCTATTCGTGAGCGTGTGCGTGTCATTCGCCCTGAAGGATCCATCGTTGGTATTATGCTTTATAATGACATTGATCCTGTTGTGGTTAAAAGTCAGGCTTCTGGAATCATGCAACATGCTTTGACGACATGGCAATTTGATGCTGAGACGGGGCAGTTGATTTTAGCAGAACAGCCAACCGATTTAAGCCGTAATCTTGAAAAAACGTTTAAACAATGGACGGATGAATTGTCCAGTCAAGAATTGAAAATTCTTTTTGATACCCTTTTTGATACCTTGATGTCAAGCGGTATCAAAAGCATTAACGATGTGACGATTGACCGAGAATTTGGCGCGAAATTGGCAACAAGCATTGCTTCTTTTTATTCTATTGGAGCGGAGAAGAAGTTGCTCCTTGCCAAATCAGCGAAGTTATTTCTTGAAGCTTTTGTCGGACATAGTAAACTGGGAAGTCTGGGAAAAGATCGCATTGCCCTTAATTTTCCTGATTTTAATAGCTTGTTGAGCTATTTGAATACTAAAAAATTGAAATAAAAATGGCTTTTTCAGTCTAAGAAGGAGGTTGCCGGCTTGCCGCGGAACAATCACACGGGCGAAATTATTGCCCCTGCGACCATCTTCGATAACGGCTTGTCGCTGTTCAACTATGATGCAATGCCGGATGATTTCAAAAACCTGAGTGTGTATGCAAAGACTCGTTCCAATCCCTACCGCATTTCCTATGAGGATGTGTGTAAAGAGGTAATGGGTGCAAAGCAGAAAGCGCAGCTACGGCGAATGGTGGACTTCAAGTTCCCCCGCCATCCGTCCCTGAATCTGCTGGAGGAACGGCTGACAGCCATTGAAAAGCAACTCGGAGAGCGCACAAGAGAGCTGCTCTCCATTTCGGTTCAGAGAAGCACAAAGCGCAAAAACGAGCCGGAAAGATAATCCGTCTGCGATATGGGAGTAGCCCCATACCGCAGATACTTATCAGCTACCCATACAGACCGGTATGAGATTCCCGTAGAAATCACCACCTATGTTCTTAAAACAACCACCTATCGAGAATCGGTAGAAATCGGTTCTTGATTTTCCTATACTATAACTGTAGCAAGGAGATGAATCGATGCAAATTGAAATCAAGATAGAAGAAAAATACAAAGAGCCAAAAATCATCGTGATGACGGACAAAATGACCGATGAAGTCAATGCAATCATAAAAAGATTGTCAGACGAGCAACCGCAGGTTATTGCCGGATTCAGGGAGGATATGGTCGAGGTTCTGGAACCGTCTGAGATCTACCGTGTTTTTGCCGAATCAGGTAAGGTGTTTGCCGAGACAGATCACGGCGAGTATGCGCTCCGTCTGAGGTTATATGAGGCGGAACAACGGCTTGACAGCAAGATTTTTGTCCGAATATCAAACTCGGATATTATCAATCTGAGAAAGGTCAAGAGCTTTGATTTGAGCTTTGCTGGGACAATTTGCATTACGCTTTCAAACGGTACGGTTACTTATGTTTCACGGCGATCCGTTGCCAAAATCAAACAACTGTTAGGACTGTGAGGTGGTAGAAATGAAGAAAAAACTGATTGGACGAGGACTACTTGGTTTCCCTGTCGGCATTGCAATCGGATATGTCATTACGGTGATTATCTCAATCTGCATTGGGGATGGTTTTTTCCATCCGGTCACTCCGGAGCTTGTGAATAAAATGGGGAACGTATTAAATGCGGTTATCATTCAAACCGCTCTGAGCGGAATAATGGGCACAGGCTTTGCAATGGCTTCGGTTATTTGGGAGATTGATTCGTGGAGTCTTGCAAAGCAAAGCGGGATTTACTTCGCAATTGCTTGCGTGATTATGTTCCCTATCTCTTATTTTGTCAACTGGATGCCCCATTCGGCCGCTGGAATTCTGTCTTATGTAGGCATATTCGTAGCGATCTTCCTCGCTGCTTGGGTAACTCAGTATTCTGTGTGGAAAAGGAAGATTAAGAAAATGAACGAAGGTATTAAGGATAATAACGATATGAATTGATCCCTCCGATCTGCATCCTGCGCCTTGTTTTAACAACAGAATAAACCACATACATAGCCGCTTGGTTTTCAAAAGAAATCAGGCGGCTATTTCTATTTTGAAGGAGGTGTTCGCTATGAGCGAAACAGATTACAACGCTCGCCTTTATGAGAAAATGAAAGCCGAGCAGGACAAATACCGAGACTGGCTACTGCATCAGGAGCTGTCCGAAATCATCAACCACACCTACGAATACACGATGCGGGAGGACATCGTAATGTGTATGGAGGAGCTGGAGCTTGAGCCGGAAAAGGCAAGGGCTTTGCTTCGTTCCCTTGTCCTCTGAGTGATGTCTATAAGGAGTTCCGGGACAGAGAAACCGAGCATATGGATACCATCCGGGACTCCATCGAAACGGCAGCGGATAAGAACCTGCAACGGCAGGAGAAGAAACAGCAACGGGAAGGCAGGTGATTTTAGCGACGTTACTAGGTTGCCAAGGCATTGATGAATTTCAAACTATTGAGCCAGCAGCGCTAAATTTTGGCGTTACACCAGTTGAAATCAAAGAAATTGTCTATCAAGCGGTGGCTTATTTGGGAATTGGGCGTGTCTTTCCATTTCTAAAAGCAACCAATAAAGTATTGGAAGAAAAAGGCGTTACATTGCCACTTGAAGGACAAGCAACCACAACCATTGACAATCGTCGTGAAGCTGGTACACAAGCGCAAGTGGATATTTTGGGTGAAGGCATGCGTGATTTTTGGCAATCAGGTGCTAAGGAAAGTACCCATATCAATTATTGGTTGGCTGATAATTGTTTCGGAGATTATTACACACGTAAAGGTCTTGATGATAAGCAACGTGAGTTGATAACATTTTGTTTCTTGGCAGCTCAAGGTGGTGTTGAGCCACAATTGACTAGCCAGGCAGCAGCAAATATGAAAATTGGCAACGATAAAGCATTTCTAATCGCAGTTATTTCAAATGCCTTACCATTCATTGGTTATCCACGTAGTTTAAATGCTCTTCGTTGTGTCAATGAAGCTGCCGATAAGTTAAAGTAAAAACAATCAGGAGGAAAGATAAATGACAAAAGATATTATGTTAGTAACAGGTGCTGGGCAGATTTCAATGGCGATTGCACGCCGCATGGGATATGGTAAAAAAATTGTTTTAGGTGACCGCTCACTTGATAATGCCAAAGCAATTGCTAAGACCTTAACAGAAGCTGGTTTTGATGTCGTGACATTTGAAATGGATTTGTCATCATGTCAATCAATTAAAGAGATGATTGCTTATGCGCAAACTTTTGGTGACATTAAGTATTTGGTTAATGGTGCGGGTGTTTCGCCATCGCAAGCTTCGATTGCAACCGTGCTAAAAGTTGACCTTTACGGAACATCTGTTTTACTAGAAGAAGTTGGAAAAGTCATTGCAAAAGGCGGTGCAGGTGTCACTATTTCTAGCCAATCAGGTCACCGTATGCCTGCTTTGACTGCCAAACAAGATCTGGCACTTACCATGACACCAACGGAAGAATTGTTGATACTTGATTTTCTACAAGAAGATAGAATTGAAAATAGCCTTCATGTTTACCAATTGGCAAAACGTGCCAATGAAAAACGTACCATGTACGAAGCTGTTCGTTGGGGAGAACGTGGTGCCAGAATTAACGATATTGCACCAGGAATTATTGTTACACCACTTGCTATTGACGAATTCAATGGTATTCGAGGTGATTTCCACAAAAATATATTTGCCAAATCACCAGCTGGACGTCCTGGGACAGCAGATGAAGTAGCAGATGTCGCTGAATTGCTTATGAGTGAACGTACGCAGTTCATTACTGGCTCAACCTTCCTTATTGACGGTGGCGCAACAGCTTCTTATTTCTATGGACTATTAAATCCAAATACCAAAACTGGTGTGGCAGAAGGAAAAGATTAAATGATTGAAGAAATCCTAAAAAATCGTTATCGCCAAGTCAACGATGCTATGGTCGCAAAGGACAAGAAAACCTTGGCTGAATTGATAGCACCTGATTCGGTTCTCGTTCATATGACGGGTTATGTACAACCTGTGAAAGAATGGCTAGCGCAAATTGAGAGCGAAGAAATGCGCTATTATGCATGGCAAGAAGATGCCATAAAAGCCATTCATATCACTGACAATACAGCCAGTCTTGTTGGGCAAAGTCGTGTTAAAGCACGAGTTTGGGGAGCAGGACCAGCCACTTGGCGCCTGCAAATTAAAATGGATTTTGAAAAGATTGACGGTGATTGGAAAATTATCAAATAAAGTGCAAGCACTTACTAGATTAGAAAGGCAGATATGATGACAAATGTAGCGATTATTGGTGTAACTGGTTCATTAGGACGCAGTTTGCGTGAAGAATTAAAAGATAAAGCTGACTATAACGTAACACTTTTCTCACGTCGTGCAGAAAGCTTAGCTTTGGCAAGTAATGAAAAAGCTATCAATGGGTCAGCAACATCTGGCAATGATTTAGACAAGGTTTTAGCCGACCAAGATATTGTTTTTGTAGCTCTATCAGGTGATTTACCCAAAATGGCAAGAGAAATCGTTGCTAATATGAAACGTATTGGTGTGGCTAGAATTGTCTTTGTCTCATCAATGGGCATTTATGGGGAAGTGGCAGGAGAACCAAAAGGTGTTGTCGCACCGATTCTTAAACCATATCGCAAAGCGGCAGACATTGTTGAACAGTCAGGACTTGATTACACGATTTTGTGCCCAGGGTGGTTTGACAATGGCCAAGATAGCACATGTCAGATTACGCAAAAAGGTGAGACTTTCTATGGACATGACGTTTCTCGCAAAGCAATCGTGACACTCGTAAAACACATCATTGACCAACCAGAAACTTATCTTAACACCAGCCTAGGCTTGTATCGCTAAAAAATCGACGATTTTTCAATAAATTTGACGTTTTTTGCTTGACTTGGAGTTAGCTCTAAGGTATATACTGAGAGTGAAATAAGAAAGGAGATGACGTATGAATATCAAAAAAGTAAGCGAACAGACAGGAATTTCAGCAGATACCATTCGCTATTATGAACGAATTGGCTTGCTTCCTCGAGTAACGCGTAATAAATCAGGAGTCCGTGATTTTTCAGAGCGTGACATCGCCACTTTGGAATTTGTTCGTTGTTTCAGAAAAGCAGGCATGAGCGTTGAATCTTTAATTGAATACATGGCCTTGGTGGAAGAAGGTGACGGAACTGAAGAGGCACGCATGACTTTGCTTGAAGAACAACGTGATAAATTGGCAGAACGTATTGCTGAATTGCAAAGTGCACATGATAGGCTCAATCACAAAATTGAAAATTATCAAAATATCATCCTTAAAAAAGAACAAGCTCTGTTTGAAGGGAATGAAAACGAGTAAAGGAGAAGCAAATGGACTACAAAACGTTATCAAATGGCGTTAAAATGCCGATTTTAGGATTTGGTGTGTATCAAGTGCCAGATCTTGACGAATGTGAGCGCGTGTTTAGTGATGCGATTTCGGTTGGTTACCGCTCAATTGACACCGCTCAAGCTTATATGAATGAAGAAGCTGTTGGAAATGCTATCCGCAAGTCTGGTATTGCGCGTGAAGAATTTTTCATCACAACTAAAATTTGGATTAGCAATTATGGCTATGAAAAAGCCAAAGCTTCTCTGGATGCTTCTTTAGCGAAACTTCAAACAGACTACATTGATTTGATGCTTTTACATCAACCATTTGGTGATTATTATGGTGCTTATCGTGCCATGGAAGAATATTACAAAGCTGGTAAAATCAAAGCAATCGGTATCAGCAATTTTGCACCAGACCGTGTAGCAGATTTGGCTATTTTTGCGGATGTCACTCCAATGGTTAACCAAGTTGAAACGCACGTTTTCAATCAACAATTAAATGCTCGCAAAACAATGGACGAATATGGTGTTCAAATCGAATCTTGGGGACCATTTGCAGAAGGGCGCAATGATTTCTTTACCAATGAAACACTTGTTGCGATTGGACAAAAATATCATAAATCAGCTGCGCAAGTTGCCCTACGTTACTTGATTCAACGTGATGTTATTGTTATTCCTAAAACAGTTCATAAAAATCGTATGGAACAAAATTTTGATGTCTTTGACTTTATTTTAACAGATGATGACATGGCAGAAATTTTGAAACTTGATATGGGTGAAAGCCAATTCTTCTCACATGCAGACCCTGAAACAGTTAAAATGATTAGCTCGTTTAAGATTTAAATTATGCTTAAAAGGCATAGAACACTATGTCAAATAAGTATTTGTTATTAAAAACGAGAAGCGTATAACGGCAGTATAAACCCTATTAAGAAAGGAAAAACAATGACAATTAAACAAACAGCAGGACGTGACCAATTGGGGGAATTTGCGCCAGAATTTGCACATTTTAACGATGATGTGCTCTTTGGTGAAAATTGGAATAATAACGATATTGATTTAAAAACACGCTGTATCATCACAGTTGTGGCACTTATGGCATCAGGCATTACAGACAACTCACTAAAATTCCATTTGCAAAATGCGAAAGCTAACGGTGTTAGCAAAGAAGAAATTGCAGCAGTCATTACACACGTGGCTTTCTATGCAGGTTGGCCAAAAGGCTGGGCAGTCTTTAACCTTGCCAAAGAAGTTTGGAATGAAGATTAAGAAAGATATGAAATGAAAGGATAACAAATGACAGATAAAGCAACTTTTGACAAAGAAAATGTACTCGGGCAAGGACAACCAAATGACGCTTTTGCGCAATATTTTGACGGACAATCATTCTTGAACCCATTGGTTGATCCTGACTCACCTCTTCATTTGGCGAATGTCACTTTTGAACCTGGTTGTCGCAACCATTGGCATGTTCACAATGCTGATAAAGGTGGCGGACAAATTTTGATTTGTATAGCAGGTCAAGGTTGGTATCAAGAAGAAGGAAAAGAAGCTGTGAGCCTTGAACCAGGGAAAGTTATCGTGATTCCAGCCAATACAAAACATTGGCATGGCGCTAAAAAAGATTCATGGTTTAGCCATATTTCAGTGGAAGTTCCTGGCGAAAACACGTCAAATACTTGGCTAGAAGCCGTTAGCGACGACGATTACAACGCCCTTTAAACTATTCTTTTACAATTACATTTTACTCATACAATCAAAACACAAAACAATCTCATTTCGCTTAACGCCCAGCTGAAAACGGTTTGGGCGTTTTTTATGTGACTACCGTGACAATTTTATCTAACCATGCTAAACTAAATTTATGACTCACATCACTCATAAAAGAATTGTGCAAGCTGGTCATTTTTTACAACTTTTTAAAAATGATTCTCAATTTACAACACCGATTTTTAGAATTGACCACAAGCGAAAGCACCTTCATTTTGTCATTGTTTTTAAATTAGATGACGACGAGGCATTTTACGCCCTCAATCGTTCAAAACTTGGATATGATCATGAGTTGAAACGTCTCAAACGTTTTACCAAATCGACACTTTATCAAGGGATTTTATCCGTTCCGCTAAAGGCACGTCAGACGATTCAGATTTTGCAGGTACCAAGTGATAAAAAGTTGCTGAAGGCTTACGTGACCTATTACGATAAGGCAAGCATTGATTGGTTGTGCTTTGGCAAGAAAGCCAACCTAGACGATGTTTATGATCCCTTTCGTGATGCGCACTCGGCGCTTTTTCACTCAGATGATTCTGACAATGCCATATCTTATGATGATTATCAGGGTATTCAGGATTTCCATCCTTTTTCACTTTTAGATAATCAAGCCGTTGCTACTCCATGTTTTTACCAAGACCCGAAAAAAAACAAGCAAATTGCTCTGCAATTGATGGGCTGGTATTATCATGGGCAGCAGCTCAAAATCAGTTGGAAACCCGACAATCAGCACAATGCACGCTGGCGCTCGTCGGTTGTAGCGATTGACCGAAAGACTCGCCGTTATTTTTTTCAAGGAAATATTTATCAAGAAAAAGGAACTGACCCCGTCTTTTTAGAGAATCTTTTATTTGATTGTGATTTGAAAAATAGCAGAGCAGCAAAAGCAGAATTTGACAGATTTATTCAAGAGATAAAAGAACAAGAGCGCGAGGCTTTGCTAAAGCTGCGCTGACAATCAAAGAGGTTTTTGAGTCCGCTTTTTATTTGTGCTATAATATTTTCTGACTGAAAACAATATTAGAAAGTATGAAAATGACAGATATTGACATTGAACGTTATCATGAACTAGCTCAACAAAAACAAAAAGAACACCGCAAATTTTTAGCAACACTCAAGAAAAAAGCTCCTAAAAATCTTGATAAAATTACTCAAGAAATTCACACAGAAGTTTTTAACGAGATTGATTGCACAAAATGTGCTAACTGCTGCAAAAGCTTAGGTCCTCTGTTTACAGAAGCAGATATCACACGCATTTCAAAAGTCTTTCGCATGAAACTTGGCGTATTTGAAGACATCTACCTTCGTGTCGATGAAGACGGCGACAAAGTCTTTCAATCAATGCCTTGTCCATTTTTAGGCGATGACAACCTTTGCACCATTTACGACGTTCGACCAAAAGCATGCCGTGAATTTCCGCACACAGACCGCAAAAAAATCTATCAAATTAATAACCTAACCATCAAAAACACCCTTTTCTGCCCCGCAGCCTACCTCTTTGTTGAAAAACTCAAAGAACGATTGGAAGGGAAATAAAGATTTAGAAAGCATCTCATTTTGAGGTGCTTTTTTCCTATCCCTTACTACGTCTGGTTTTTCATGAAAGCGGTAAAATTTACAATCAAATTAATGTACTTTATTTGAAAATAATAGTAAGCTTACAGTATTCGAAATAGAGGAGGGCAGTTATGTTTTTAGCATGGAATGAAATGAAACACTCGAAGCTGCGTTATGGATTAGTGGTTGGAGTGATTTTCTTGATTGCTTACTTGGTCTTTTTCCTAACGGGTTTGGCTAATGGTTTAGCCCAGACCAATCGCTCGGCGGTTGATTCTTGGAAATCTGATTATGTCATTTTAAATGAGCAAGCTAATAAAAATCTGCGCATGTCACGCTTTTCAGTCGACTTAAAAAATGATGTTAACGCTGATAAAATGGCAGAATTGACACAAGCTTCTACGACAATTAAAGACAAGGGAAAAAATAAAATTAATGTCAATTTATTCGCGATTAAGCAGGATGAATTTCTACGTCCGAAGTTGAGTGAAGGAAAGCTTTTCTCAAAAACAGGAGAAGTCGTCGCTGATAGTAGCTTAAAAAAATCATATCAATTAAAAATTGGTGACAAAATTACTCTTGGAGATAGTACTAAAAAGCTAACTATTACTGGTTTTACAGATAATGCGAGCTTTAATGTTCAGCCAGTCCTTTACATGACAAAAGAAACACTGGCAAGCGTCCTTGCGGATAATGCTCAAGTAAATACAATCAGTGCTCTAGTGATTCGTGGCAAGGTAAATCAGGTTCCTAAAGAGCTTGAGAGCATGACCACATCAACGTTTATTGAAAATCTTCCAGGTTATAAAGCTCAGAATCTGACTTTTTCCTTTATGATTGGCTTTTTGATTGTGATAGCAGCGATTGTCATTGGAATATTCATCTATATTTTGACACTGCAGAAAAAAGCAATCTTTGGTGTTTTAAAAGCGCAAGGCATTTCTAACGGCTATCTATCACGGATGGTTTTCGCACAGACCTTTATTTTAGCCATATTAGCGGTTAGTCTCGGCTTAGCGTTAACCCTGCTCAGTGCCGTTTTTCTACCAACATCAGTTCCGTTTCAGGTAAATCCACTCTTTTTTGCAGGAATTAGTGTGCTGATGGTTCTTATTGCCGTTTTTGGTGCACTTTTCTCAGTGGTAAGCATTGTCAAAGTTGACCCTTTAAAGGCAATCGGTTAGGAGATAATTATGACAGCAATTGAATTAATCAATATCAAAAAATATTTCAAAGATGGTCCAGATCAAATTGAAGCTCTGAAAGAGACAAATTTGACGATTAACAAAGGTGAATTTGTTGCCGTTATTGGCCCGTCAGGTTCTGGAAAAAGTACTTTTTTGACCATTATTGGTGGCCTGCAATCACCGTCACAAGGTGAAGTGAGATTGAACGGCCAAGCTTTTAGCCAGAAAAAAGAAAAAGCGCGTGCTAAGATGCGTTTTGACCAGATTGGCTTTATCTTGCAAGCTTCCAACCTAGTACCCTTTTTAAAAATCAAAGATCAGCTACGCTTGGTTGACAAGGTTGATAAGAAAAAACAGCGCGAATCGATTGACAGCCTTTTTGACCAGCTGGGTATTGCCAGTATCGCAGACAAATATCCTGAGGAAATTTCTGGCGGGCAAAGGCAACGAGTGGCGATAGCCAGAGCCTTGTATAATGACCCAACGATTATCTTGGCTGATGAGCCAACAGCGAGTTTGGACACTGAAAAAGCCATGGAAGTTGTCAAAATTCTAGCCGACGAGGCCAAAGAAAAGAATAAAGCAGTCTTAATGGTTACGCACGACAGACGTTTAGTCTCTTATTGTGACCGATTGTTGGTCATGGAAGACGGCGTTTTACGAGAAGAAGAGATTGCTGCTTATCAGTAGTAATTTGTCTTGAGATGCGATGTGTGATATAATGAGGTCAAATCTTACCGATTCAAAAAAGGGTCGTTAGTAAAGGAGACGTCATGATTACTTTTTTCTTACAAATGCGTCGGACATTGCGTGTCTTGTGGTCAATCTTTAAGGATGATGAAACCAGAGGAATTGCTGGTGTCACTGCTGTTTTATTGCTCAGTGGGACACTTTTTTATGCAAATGTAGAACATTTTACTTATTTGGATGCCCTTTATTTTTCATTTACAACTTTAACAACGATTGGCTACGGGGATATTTATCCCGTTACAGCAGCTGGAAAGATTTTTACCATGATGTATTCAGTTGTCGGATTAGGGGTTATGGGGAGTTTTCTAGCTGTTGTGGTTAAAAAATTGGGTCAATTGGATAAAAAAAAGTGAGAGAAGACCTGTGATTTATCGTGATTTATTGTTTGATTTGGACCATACTTTGCTTGATTTTAACGCGGCAGAAGATGTTGCTCTGACAGAACTTTTGACAGAGGCGCACGTGGATGATGTTGAAACTTACAAAGAAGTTTATATTCCCATGAATCGTAAACTTTGGAATGATTTAAGTTTGAAAAAGATTACCAAAAAAGAATTGGTTGACACCCGTTTTTCTCGTTTATTTGCGCATTTTGGACATGAGGTTGATGGACATGCCTTTGCTATGCGCTATCAAGATTTTCTTAGCCAACAAGGTCAGACTCTTCCTGGGGCAGATCAGTTGTTAGACCAGCTAAATCAAGAAGGTTACCGCATTTTTGGTGCAACAAATGGCATTACCAAGATTCAAACTGGTCGCATGGCTAATTCAGGGATTAAAGATTATTTTGAACACGTCTTTATCTCTGACGAAGTTGGTTATCAAAAGCCAGATAAAGGCTTTTATGACGCCATTTCTGGAGCCATTTCACGATTTAATCAGGAAAAAGCTTTGATGATTGGTGATAATTTGCTGGCGGATATTCAAGGTGGCAATAATGCTGGCATCGATACTGTCTGGTATAACCCAGATAAAAAAATCAATCACACCGTAGCTAACCCAACCTACACCGTCCATAACTATCAAGAATTGCTAAAATTATTACGATAAAAACCAAAGCTAGAAGTTTTAACTTCTAGCTTTTATCTTTAATAATCGATTTTACGTTCTTCTGTGATAAGTTTAGCCATTTGTTCGGGGTTAATAATTTGAATCTGATGGTCAGTTTTTTCAATCATTTCTTCAGCGCGAAGTGCTTTTACCATTCGTGCAATAGTCACTGAGTGCATGCCTAGGTAGCAGGCGATTTCTTGATAGGTAAAGAAGGTATTTAAAGCTAAATGACCTGATTCACATGGCTCAGCTTGGTCAAGTAAGAAGCGGCAGAATTGGACCAAAGCAGGTTCATTTTTACTGCTGTGAAAATGTTCCATGAGATAAATATGATTTTCGGTCAATGTATTTAACATCAAGCTAACAACTGATGGAAATCCTAGCAAGTCTTGAAATTGACGATTAGAAATGCGGTAAGCCACGCAAGGCGTTTTGGCAACAATTGAAAATGATTTTTTCCCGTAATAGTTCAAATGCAGATTGTTCATCAATGGAACAAAGCCGACAAATTGTCGCTTTTTAAAGTATAGATAAGTTGTTTCTTTGCCATCACAAGAAATAGATGAAAGAGCACAGATGCCTGAAGATAGAATATAAATATCACCGCTTGTTTCGCCAGTGACGGACTGTGCGAGATTATCTCCCTTTTTAAAGGTCACACGTTCGCCGTATTGATAAAGTTCTGTAATATCTAGTGTAGAGTGCATAATTACCCTTTCTAAAATTAACATAGGCTATATAACTATATAGTTTACGTTAAAAAAGCGTTTTTATCAAGCCAAAAAATCAGAAAAAGAGCTTAAAAATATCTTGATAATGATTTTTAAAATGACTATTTTTGCGCCAAATAAAGGTAAAATCATGACTTATGGCAGGAATATCCAAATTAATTTTTTGGAGTTTACCTGCAGAAATTTCTTTTTGAACCACGCTTTGATAAACAAAACTAATTCCCAGATTTTTTTGGACTAGCTCGCAAATGGTATTTAGATTACCAATTTCAGTGATTTTATGGAAATCAGAAATGGTTAGATTGGCCTCTTTGAGCATGATTTCAAGTATTTCACGGGTACCTGACCCTTGCTCGCGTACGATGATAGGATAGGCTAGTAGGTCTTCTAAAGAATAGCTTCCGCTTGCTAGGGGTGAGCCGGGAGAAGCGACCGCGATGAAAGATTCTGTGCGATAAGGCAGAAAATCGTATTTTTCTTTTGAAAAGAAACCTTCGATCAAGGCAAAATCAATCTGTCCATTATCAATAGCTTTTAACAGTGTCTCGGTATTATCCACCAGCATTTTGACTTGGAAATTCGGGTGATTTGCCAAAATATCCACTAAAGAATCGGTCAAAACATACTCGCCAATGGTTAAAGTAGCCCCAAAATTTAGCGGCTGTAAATCTTGCTTGAGCTGTGTCTTGAAATGCTTAATATCTGTGTCCATAGTCGTCAGCAAATCAAGCAATTCTTTGCCACTTTGTGTCAGCTGACATTGCTTGCCAGAAAAGGTAAAAAGCTTAGTTTGATACTCTGTCTCTAAAGTTTTGACATGCTTAGTGACTGCAGGTTGAGTGATATGCAATTCTTTAGCAGCTTGGGTAAAATTAAGCGTTTCGCAGACTTTCATAAAGGTAAAAACACGGTAATCA
>OJYK01000369.1_pt1 | contig 14777 bp, 9 predicted proteins | sample 1600931 | NCBI WGS metagenome assembly OJYK01 (sample SAMN04436819, study PRJEB24849) | human gut metagenome | biome: human gut; feature: NICU; material: stool | host: Homo sapiens | place: USA: Saint Louis, MO | collected 2011-05-21
CACAACCCGCTACGGGGGAGACTTACCCGAAATCTGATTTATTCAACAAAGCCCCCGGACTCCAGATCACCTGGGCCAGCTTCAAGGCAGCGCCGCAGATACTCTGACCGATTACCACCTGAAACCAGGTCTATATAGGCCAAAAGTTCATCTGATACTTTTGCGGTTATTGTTGGCATTCAGTCCTCACTTTGTGCATTTTTTAAACGAAAAAAGGGTGTCTAATACGGTGAAATCATAGTATTACCAAAGTAATAAATAAAAAATGTTTTAAATCAGTAAGTTAGATTAGATTTGTAATACCTGGGTAATACCGCAGCATGGTTAAATTTGGTTTTTTTCTTTTAAATCAGTTAGATAGCGTGATTTATCACGCTGCGTTAGGTGTATAGCAGGTTAAGGGATAAAAAATCATCTTTTTTTGGTAGGGCGATCTCCGTAGGTTAAGGGTCATTTGGCTAAAAAGCGTCCTATTCTTTGATGGTCATGCTTGCATGACCATCTGAGCAACCAAAAACTACAGATAAACTACAAAAAACGTTTTGCCTTAGTGTTGGAAGACTACAAATAGACTACAAGAAAACTACAGATAAACTACAAAACTCGATTGACCCCTTCTTACGAGTGTTGTAGAGTCATTTTCATACAACGGAGGGGGTTATGAATAAACCAGCAGATCTGAAACCCCGCAACTTATCGGCTGCTGTCAGATTGCGCCTAAATGAAATCGAGAACTGGCTGGACAGAGGGCTAACGCGGCATGAAATTGCTGAAATCCTCGACAGCGAATACAGCTTTTCGGTAACAGCCAAAGGGCTTGAGATGGCACTGTATAGAACGCGGCAAAACCGAAAAAATGTATTGCACAATACACATGATAAGAGTAGCGCGAAGGGTGCAGCGGAAAGTGTATTGCACAATACACAACCGTCTGAGCCTGAAGCGCAGGAAAGTGAAAAAGCAGAGAGTCCCGGCATTATTGATAAAGAATTCTTCAATAAAATCGGTGAGAATTTCGACCCTAAGAAGTTCAACAAAAAATTCTGAGGTGATTTATGAAAGTAGCGGTAATTAATTACAGTGGCAGTGTTCGTAAAACCTTAATTTCATCTTACCTGTTAGCCCCGCGCCTGACTGGTGCAAGTTCTATGCGGTAGAGACTATCAACCAGTCTGCTTCCGATCTGGGTATTGAAAATGTGACCAGTTTTAAAGGTGACGACTTCTCACGTTTGATTGAGGGGTAATGACTCCAACTTACTGGTAGTGTTTTATGTTCAGATAATGTCCAATGACTTTGTCATGCAGTTCTCCCTTCAGGCGTGATTCATAAAGCGGCCAGTCATCCGTCATCCATACCACGACCTCAAAGGCCGACAGCAGGCCCGGAAGACGCTCCAGCGTGGCCAGAGTGCGTTCACCGAAGACGTGCGCCACAACCGTCCTCCGTATCCTGTCATACGCGTAAAACAACCAGCGCTGGCGTGATTTAGCGCCGACGTAACCCCACTGTTCGTCCATTTCCGCGCAAACAATGACGTCACTGCCCGGTTGTATGCGTGAGTTTACCGACTGCGGCCTGAGAGGCGGTGTAAGTGAACTGTAGCTGCCATGTTTTACGGCAGTGAGAGCAGAGATAGCGCTGATGTCCGGCAGTACTTTTACCGTTACGCACCACGCCTTCAGTAGCTGAGCAGGAGGGACAAGTGATGGAGATGGAAGCCACTGGAGCACCTCAAAACCACCATCATACACTAAATCAGCAAGTTGGTAGCATTACCCAGAACTGGACAGAATAGGCTGTATGTCTAACTTCTGGCCACAGATATAATCGAGCCAGCAGTGCTCGCCGCAGCCGAGCGACAGGGCGAAGCCCCGAGTGAGCGAGGAAGCACCATGGAACAGTACTCATAAATTCTGCATACGCTCAATGCCTGCAAAATCACCTCCCATAGGGGTTATCCACTTATCCACGGGGATATTTTTATAAGATCTTTTTAAATAGTTGTTAGATTTTTATTTTTAGAATGCCCACAGGCCTTTATCCATGCGGGTTCCAGAGAGGGATCTGTGACAAAACGCCCTTTCAGTGTGACAAATCACCCTCAAATAGCCGCCATTTCTGTGACAAGTTGCCCTTAACCCTGTGACAAATTGCCCTCAGGAAGCGTTGCTTTTCACAAAGTTATCCATCCCTGTTGACTCTGTTTTATGAAGTGTGACAATCTTAAAGTCTGTCACACTTCGCATGGACCTGTCATGGCGGAAATAGCGGTTATAAACCATAAAAAACGTAAAAATAGCCCGCGGATTGTCCAGTCTAACGAGCTGACTGAGGCGGCATATAGTCTCTCCAGGGATCAAAAGCGTATGCTGTATCTGTTCGTTGACCAGATCAGAAAATCCGACGGCTCCCTGCAGGAACATGACGGCATCTGCGAAATTCACGTTGCTAAATACGCTGAAACATTCGGGCTGACCTCCGCTGAAGCCAGTAAGGATATACGACAGGCTTTAAAAGGTTTTGCGGGTAAGGAAGTGGTTTTCTATCGCCCTGAAGAGGATGCCGGCGATGAAAAAGGGTATGAATCCTTTCCCTGGTTTATTAAACGTGCGCACAGCCCATCCAGAGGGCTTTACAGCGTACATATCAACCCATATCTGATTCCCTTCTTCATCGGGTTACAGAACCGGTTTACGCAGTTCCGGCTCAGTGAAACAAAAGAGATTACCAATCCGTACGCCATGCGTTTATACGAATCTCTGTGCCAGTACCGTAAACCTGATGGCTCAGGTGTCGTGTCCCTGAAAATCGACTGGATCATGGAACGCTACCAGCTACCTCAAAGTTACCAGCGTATGCCGGACTTTCGCCGCCGTTTCCTGCAGGCAAGTGTTGACGAGATCAACAGCCGGACACCAATGCGCCTTTCTTACATCGAGAAAAAGAAAGGCCGCCAGACGACGCATATCGTATTTTCCTTCCGTGATATAACCTCCATGACGATTGAATAGTTGAGGGCTATCTGTCACAGATTTAAGGGTGGTTCGTCACATTTGATCTGGAAAGTTGAGGGTGATTTGTCACAGTTTTGCTGTTCCCTCCCTGGCATCCTGCGCTTACTCATAGTTTTTTTGGCTGTAACCGGTAGTGGAGTCAGAATTGAGGGCAATTTGTCACTCTATCCTGAGGGTAGTTTGTCACACTAGATTTTCTCCCTCTTCCCGGGTAATGGTGCCAACTTACTGATTTAGTGTATGATGGTGTTTTTGAGGTGCTCCCGTGGCTTCCATCTCCATCAGTTGTCCCTCCTGCTCAGCTACTGAAGGCGTGGTGCGTAACGGTAAAAGTACTGCCGGACATCAGCGCTATCTCTGCTCTCACTGCCGTAAAACATGGCAGCTACAGTTCACTTACACCGCCTCTCAGCCCGGTACACACCAGAAAATTATTGATATGGCCATGAATGGCGTCGGATGTCGCGCCAGTGCACGCATTATGGGCGTTGGCCTCAACACGATTTTACGACACTTAAAAAACTCAGGCCGCAGTCGGTAAACTCACGCATACAACCGGGCAGTGACGTCATTGTTTGCGCGGAAATGGACGAACAGTGGGGTTACGTCGGCGCTAAATCACGCCAGCGCTGGTTGTTTTACGCGTATGACAGGATACGGAGGACGGTTGTTGCACACGTCTTCGGTGAACGTACTATGGCCACGCTGGAGCATCTTCTGAGCCTGCCGTCGGACTTTCAGGGTGCGTGGTTCCTTTTAAACATCAGCTCTGTATCTCTTTTAAAAATCCTTTAATAAATCCTGTAAACACATAACCTGTTCATCGCCTGCCCTGTGGACAGGCTGCGGAGAATGCCCGCCCTTGCAGCGACCTGACGGTCGCGCCGGTTCGGCAACACCAAAGAGAGCTCCCATCGCTTCGCGACGGGCCCCGGCCGGAGAATTAAATTAGTTACAGCATTCATAATGAGATTCATCATAAAACAAGCGCTGGTTTGCCGGCCAGGAGCCCCTCCCCACCACTGAAAAGCGCCGCCGCCCCCGGCCGAAGGCCGGGGAACACCATCGCTTTTAATGATGGGTGTTGTAACTACTCTTCTTCATCGCTGTGGGTGGAGCTGCGGTCAGTTATCTGGTACACGCTCGTAAGCGGCCCTGCGGCCCGCTAACGCGGAGATACGCCCCGGCTGCGGCTGTCGCCTTGCCGGGACCACTCCGACCGCGTACAGAGGCGTCTGAGACGTTTTTAGCGGGTATAGCTTTGCAACTACCGTGTTAAGTTCCCTGGTGTCGCTGAAATAACTGAAGAACATCCCCCTAAGCGTCAGCAGCAAGCTGCCGCCGCTAAGGCCCCGGAAATCACGCCCTTTACGTCGTAAACGCCGTAAAGCCCGCTCACCGGGGTTAAAAGGGATTACTTTGACTTCTTCATTGCTGTTAGCGGGTTAAGGCTAATCAGGGCAGGGGGTAGGGTGGCAGAATTTATAGCCCGGTAACCGGCTACGCCGGGCTTTCGGCGCCATTTGACTCCACAGACACATGTAACCTCATCTGGCGCCTCCATGCCGCTGACGCGGCATCCAGAAGTTTCCCGATGCTGTAAGTCTTAACGTCTGCTTTGTGCCAAAAGCGGAAGTAACTAACAGCAGTCTGTGTGAAAATACGGGGAGCAGGTTAAAGGTGCCTGGCCGTTGTTGAGGTGGAGTTGCAGGGCCGCACCTTCTATATCCTAGAAGTCGATACATCTGACGGTGTTTGTTCTCTATCAACTTTGCTATTACGGCTGAAGTCGCCTCTGGATTGGCCCAAGCAGCTTACGCTGTTGGCAGAAGAGTTAACCCAGAAATCACTGCACTGGCCAAATCAGCGGTTAAAAATGCTCTGCGGCAAGGATGGCTATTCCGGCATTCCTCACCCGCAGACCAAATCCGTGGATAAGGGCAAGTTGCATGAGGAGTCGATAGAGCACTGGGCGGCAAGATTTCACAGTTGGATGACATCAATCTAACGTATTGAAGAGATTTAATACAAGACGAACTATGTCTACGTTTGAGGCTTTATATCTTGTTGTTATAGTAAAGATGGTGCATGATTGTAATCAATTTGATGATAACAATAGCGCTATATGGATCACATCACTACATTCTCCTTTCATTTCATAGCTGCGGCACATGATTAGTTCTCCCTCTAAACGGGTCGAGGATTTGAGCCTTGCCCAGCGCGAGCGGCTGGCCTACATCGACTTCCAGCTCTACTTCTTCGGTGATATTGGGCGCCCAGACCTGATTGAGCGCTTCGGTGTGGCGCCGGCAGGGGCAACTCGCGATCTGGCTCTTTACCGGGAAATCGCACCGCAGAACATTGAATTCGATGGTAGCAACAAGATCTACCGCATAGGCAAGGCGTTTGTTCCAATTTTCGAGCACTCGACGCAACGTGTTTTGTCGACACTCGCGCTTGGGTTTGGAGATGGTGTGAACGTCGACTCGCGGCCGCTGCTGCCATGCGAGTCTCCAGTGGCTTTGAGCTGCCCACGGATGGATGTGCTGGCCCCAATCTGCCGGGCTATCCACGCCAAGCGGCCAGTAGCCATCCGCTACCACTCAATGAGCAGCGGTGAGACCGAGCGGATCATTGTGCCCTTTGCGCTGGTCGATACCGGCCTGCGCTGGCACGTCCGAGCTTTTGATCGCAAGAGTGGCGAGTTCCGCGACTTCGTTGTCACCCGCATTGAAGCGCCTATCCTGCTTGATGAAGAACCCAAGGCTAACGAGCGTTCGGACAACGACATTCAGTGGACTCGGATCGTGGAGTTGGACTTAGTGCCTCATCCGCGCTTTGCGCGTCCCGAGGTCATCAAGATGGACTACGGGATGACCAACGGGTCGATCAAGATGCGCGTGCGGGCTGCTGTTGCGGGCTACATGCTGCTGCACTGGAGCGTGGACTGCTCGCCTGACCATCGCCTCAAAGAAGAACAGTATCGCCTATGGCTTAGCGATCCGCTGGTGCTGTACGGAGTCGAGAGCGCCAAGCTGGCTCCAGGATACCAAGCCCTGAGCAGTTCCAAGGGATCATAGGAAAGAGGAAAACAATGGCCAAGACACTTGAAGCCCACGACAAACTGATCCGCGAGATCTTCGAAGGCAGCTACCAGTTCGAGATTCCGGACTACCAGCGTCCCTATGCCTGGACAACCGAGCAGGCCACAGAGCTGTTCGATGATCTGCACTCGGCGATGCTGGATGCGCGTGTCTCCGGTGCAACCAGCCAATACTTCCTCGGCAGTATCGTTCTGATCAAGAACGACCGAGAGCCCAAATCGTCGGTGGTCGATGGCCAGCAGCGCCTGTCGACGCTGACGATGCTGTTTGCAGTGCTGCGCGAGGCCATGCCGCACGCAGCCGACGACATCACCGATTTCCTCTACAAGAAGGGCAAGGTCAGCCTCGGCGAGAAAAATGAATACCGCCTGACCGCCCGCGAGGAGGATGTCGACTTCTTTCGCACCAACATTCAAGAGCCGGGCGGCATCGCACAGTTGGTCACTAGCACCGACAAGCTGGAAGACAGCCGACTTCGATACCGCGAAAACGCCATGCTGCTGCTTGCCAAAGCCAAGGCGCTACCGCCCGCCGATCTGATCGCACTGTGGCAGTTCCTGGCCAACAACTGCTCGCTGGTTGTTATCTCCACGCCCGATCTTGAAGCTGCCTACCGCATCTTTTCCGTGCTCAATAATCGGGGGCTTGACCTCGCGCCTATCGACATCATCAAGGCGCAGGTTCTGGGCCTAATCCGCACCACGGCAGGCGACATTAAGAGTCGGGTCTATGCCAAGGAGTGGAGTCGCATCGAAACCTCACTGGGCCGTGACGCCTTTGGTGATCTGTTCGGTCACATCCGTAGCATCTATGCGAAGAAGAAGCAGAAGTACATTTTGGTCAAGGAATTCCAAGAGCACGTCACCGAGTACAATAACCCTATCGCCCTGATCGACTCCGTCATCAAACCTTATGCAGAAGTATGGGACTTCGTGCGCGACGCTGACTTTGAGGCGACCGAGCACGCCGAGACGATCAACGAGCACCTGTTCTGGCTCAACCGCGTGGACTTTAAGGACTGGGTACCCCCGGCACTGGTGTATTTCAAGCGATTCCGGCAAAAACCAAAATTGCTCGCAGAATTCTTCGAATCACTAGAACGCCTTACCTATTTCATGTTGGTCACAAAGGTGGGTATCAACGAACGCATCGAAACCTACGCTGCGCTCATTAAAGACATCGAGTCCACAGCCTTCGACGGCGCTCTAGTCACCTTGGGCACTCTGGCACTTACAGACAAACAGAAGCGAGATTTCGTGGCTGCTCTCGACGGAGATATCTACCGCAACCTGCCCAAAGCCCGCATGGCACTGGTTTTACGTCTCGAATCTCTGGTTCGAGCCCCTGGAGTGCAGCTGCAAAACGCCGTGTCGCTGGAGCATGTGCTGCCGCAAAACCCGCCTGACGGTTCGGACTGGATCAAGTGGTTCCCGGATGAAGACGAGCGAGATTGCTGGACGCACCGTTTGGCCAATCTAGTTCCGCTGGATAGGAACAAGAACTCATCTGCCAGCAACTACGACTTTTCCAAGAAGAAGGATGCCTACTTCAGGGGTAAGGGCAAGGCGTCTCCCTTCGTGCTAACGCAGGAAGTTAGGTCAGAAAACGAGTGGACACCCAACCTTCTGGCTGAGCGTCAGAAACGCCTGATGGGAGAACTCAAAAATCATTGGAAACTCGCCGTCACCACAGACAATGCCAGCGCCTCAGCGGCGAATTAAGGTAAGTATCGATGCATAAGAAGCAACAACAAGACCAAAGCCAGATCAAGTGGATTTCCGATTTCATCTGGAACATTGCCGATGACCGCTTGCGCGACGTCTATGTACGCGGCAAGTACCGCGACGTGATCCTGCCCTTCACCGTACTGCGACGGCTTGATGCCGTGCTAGAGACGACGAAGGATGCTGTGCTAGAGCGCAAGAAGCTCCTTGATGCCCATAAAGTGGTCGAGCAGGACGGCGCTCTGCGTATGGCAGCAGGCCAAGCCTTCTACAACGTATCGGAATTTACTCTGGCCAAGCTCAAGGCCAGTGCCGCAGGCCAGCGGCTGCGTGATGATTTTATTGCGTATCTGGATGGATTTTCGCCCAACGTCCAGGAAATCCTCACCAAGTTCAGTTTTCACAACCAGATCCAGAAGTTGGTGGATTCGCACGTTCTGGGCTATTTGATAGAAGATTTCCTCGACCCGGAGGTCAATCTCTCGCCGTTGCCGGTTAAGGATGCCGACGGCCGCATCAAGCTGCCGCCGCTGGACAACCATGGCATGGGCACGGTGTTCGAAGAGCTGATCCGCCGCTTTAACGAAGACAACAACGAAGAGGCTGGTGAGCACTTCACACCGCGCGATGTGGTGAAGCTCATGGCCAAGCTACTGTTCCTGCCTGTGGCCGAGCGCATCGAGTCTAGCACCTATTCGCTCTACGATGGCTCCTGTGGCACAGGTGGCATGCTCACAGTGGCCGAGGAATCGCTATATGAGCTGGCCGAACAGCACGGTAAAGAGGTATCAATCCACCTGTTCGGGCAAGAAATCAGCGACGAAACCTACGCTATCTGCAAGGCAGATCTGCTCTTGAAGGGCGAAGGTGAGGGGGCCGAGAACATCGTCGGTGGCGCTGATAAATCCACTCTGTCTGCCGACCAGTTCCGTTCGCGCGAATTTGATTTCATGATCTCCAACCCGCCCTACGGCAAGAGTTGGAAGACCGATCTGGAGCGCATGGGGGGCAAGAAGGAATTCAATGACCCGCGCTTCATTGTCAGCCACGGGGGCAATGCCGAATTCAAGCTCCTGACTCGCTCCAGTGACGGACAGCTCATGTTCCAGGTGAACAAGCTGCAAAAGATGAAACACCACACGCCGTTGGGCAGCCGCATCGCGTTGGTTCATAACGGCTCCGCATTGTTCACCGGCGATGCAGGCCAGGGCGAGAGTAACATCCGCCGTTGGGTACTGGAGAACGACTGGCTGGAGGCCATCATCGCCCTGCCGCTCAACATTTTCTACAACACCGGCATCGCCACCTACATCTGGGTGTTGGCCAACAAGAAAGCCGAAGCGCGTCGTGACAAAGTGCAGTTGATCGATGCAAGTGGCTGGTTCCAGCCACTGCGCCGCAATCTCGGCAAGAAGAACTGTGAACTCTCGGATGGAGACATCCAACGAATTATCGACCTCTACCTCGGCGAGGCGCAGGAAACCGCCGAGTCGAAATGGTTTGACACTCAGGACTTCGGTTACTGGAAGATCACCGTCGAGCGCCCGCTGCGCCTGAAAAGCCAGCTCTCCGACGAGCGAATCGAACCTCTGCGTTTTGCCACCGGCGACGAGGCGATACGCACCGAGATCTACGCCACCCACGGCGAGGCGCTCTATACCGATTTCGCCAAGCTCAAGCCGACCATCGAGGCATGGCTGAAAGGCGAGGACGAGAACGAAGAGGACGAGAACGAAGACAGCGGCGATGACAGCGAGACTCCCGCCGCGCGTAAGGCCGTGCCCGCCAAGCGCCGCAAGAAGCTGCTCGACGCATCGACGTGGCTGCGCGACAAGGCGCTGATGGTGGTTGCGCAACGGGTGCAAAAAGCTCTAGGTAGCACCGTGTTCGATGACCACAATGAATTCCGTACCCGCTTCGATACTGCCCTGAAGGCACAGGGTGACAAGCTCGGAGCGCCGGAGAAGAAAGCCATCTACAAAGCTGTGAGCTGGCGTGACGAAACGGCCCCGCCAGTCATTGCCAAACGCAGCAAACTCAAGACGAGCGACTTCTTTGAACCCGGCTTCGATGGCGCGTACCTGGAGACCGTGGGCAAGGATCGGTTCATGGTCGAGTACGAACCCGACAGCGAGCTGCGCGATACTGAGCAGGTCCCGCTGAAGGAGCTGGGTGGTATCGATGCGTTTTTCGAGCGTGAAGTGCTGCCGCATGCGCCGGACGCCTGGATCGCTACCGACAAGACCCAGATCGGTTATGAGATATCGTTTGCCCGCTACTTCTACAAGCCAGCACCACTGCGCACGCTGGAAGATATTCGAGCCGACATCCTCGCGCTGGAGCAGCAGAGCGAAGGGTTGCTGCACAAGATCGTGGGGGGCGCGTAATGACAGTGGCGAGTGTGTACCCGAACTACCGACGGCCGAAAATGCGCTGGTTGCCTGCTGTGCCGGAACACTGGAACGAGCAACGTGCCAAGACATTCTTCCGCGAGGTGGATGAGCGCTCGAAGACCGGACAGGAGGAACTGCTGTCGGTGTCTCACCTCACCGGCGTTACCCCGCGCAGCCAAAAGAAGGTCACGATGTTCAAGGCTGCGAGCTACGTTGGCTCCAAGCTGTGCCGCCCTGGCGACATCGTCATCAACACGCTGTGGGCGTGGATGGCGGCGCTTGGTGCGAGCAAGCACGAGGGCATCGTCAGTCCCGCCTATGGTGTGTATCGCCCGCATCACGCCGATAGCTTCAATCCGGCGTATCTCGACTACCTGTTGCGCACCCGCGCCTACGTGGCCGAATACATCGGACGCTCGACCGGCATCCGATCCTCGCGCCTGCGCCTGTACCCGAATCAGTTCCTCGACATTGCGCTGATCCAGCCCCCGCGCCCTGAGCAGGACCAAATCGTCGCTTACCTGCGCGCTCAGGATGCGCACATGGCCCGCTTCATCAAGACCAAGCGCGATCTGATCAAGCTGCTCACCGAACAGAAGCTGCGAATTATCGACCACGCTGTCACGCGCGGCCTTGATTCATCGGTGGCTCTGAAGCCGTCCGGCATCGAATGGCTGGGTGAGGTACCGGAGCACTGGGAAGTGCAAAGGCTGAAGAACGTGGCCAACGTGGTCTTGGGCAAGATGCTGACCACGGAAGCCAAGGCTGGCGATGGGGATTTCAAGCCCTACCTGCGCTCCACGAATGTGCAGTGGATTAAGCCCGATGTGCGCGACGTAAAGGAAATGTGGGTAGCCAAAGCTGAGATGGCGCAGCTCCGCGTCCGCAAGGGTGACTTGCTGGTCAGCGAAGGCGGAGAAGTTGGTCGGGCCTGCATGTGGAACGATGAACTGCCGGAGTGCTACATCCAGAACTCTGTGCATCGGGTTGCGGCCAAGCCGATGATGCTGCCGGAATTCCTGTTTCACCAGTTTTTCACCTATGGCAAGCGTGGCCGTTTCAATGCCATCGTGAACCGCGTCAGCATCGCGCACCTGACGCGCGAAAAGCTCGTGACGATTCCGTTCACCGTCCCTCCCATCGAAGAACAAAAAGCCATCTGCCGGTGGATCAGCGACGAATGCCAGCCGCTGGACGACGCCATCGCCCGTACCGAAGAAGAAATCAAGCTGATCCGCGAATACCGCGACCGCCTGATTGCCGATGTGGTCACAGGCCAAGTGGACGTGCGGGGCTGGCAGCCCGGCCCGGACGACGTGGTGGACGACACGGCGCTGGCTGCGCTCGGCGATGACCCAGATGATGTGACCGAGGAGGAGGATGGCGATGGCGAAAACTGACACCAGTGAGCGCTGGTTCGAGGCGCGCGTGGTACGCAGCTTGACCGGTGTGCCGCAGCCCGAGTACAGCCATGAGCTGGCTCCCACGGACTTCGCCGCCACCCACAACGGCTACGTGCAGGGCAAGCCCACTGACTACAACCGCGACGTGGCGCTGGATGTGACACAGCTGCTCGCCTTCTTGCAATCCACCCAGCCCAAGGCAGTAGACACGCTGGAACTGGCGGCGGACGGCATCAAGCGCACTCAGTTCCTGCACCGGTTGCAAGGTGAGATCACCAAGCGCGGTGTGGTGGATGTGCTTCGCAAGGGGGTTAGCCACGGCCCCGTACACGTCGATCTCTACAAGCTGCTACCCACGCCGGGCAACGCAGCAGCAGCAGACGCCTTCGGCAAGAACATCTTCAGCGTTACCCGACAGGTACGCTACAGCAACGAATCCGGCAACGAGTTAGACTTGGCCATCTTCATCAACGGTCTGCCGGTGCTGACTTTCGAGTTGAAGAACTCGCTGACCAAGCAGACCCTGGCCGACGCCATCGTCCAGTACCAGACCACGCGCAGCCCGCAGGAGCTGCTGTTCCAGTTGGGGCGTTGTGTGGCGCACATTGCAGTGGATGATGTGGAGGCTGCGTTCTGTACCGAGCTGAAGGGCAAGGCCTCGTGGTTCCTGCCATTTAACCAGGGCTGGAACAGCGGCGCTGGCAACCCACCCAATCCGGATGGTCTGAAGACTGATTACCTATGGAAGCAGGTGCTGACTCGCGAGTCGCTGGCCAACATCATCGAGAGCTACGCGCAGGTGGTAGAAGAGGAAGAAGTGGACGCTGGCGGCAAGAAACGCAAGAAGCGCAAGCAGATCTTCCCACGCTTCCATCAGTTGCGCACGGTGCGAGCCCTTCTGCGCCGCGCCCATGCGGATGGGGTGGGTAATCGTTACCTAATCCAGCATTCGGCAGGAAGCGGCAAGAGCAACACCATTGCCTGGCTGGCGCACCAGTTGGTGGAGCTGCGCCGCAAGGACGATCCGCTGACGGTGCAGTTCGACTCCATCATCGTCATCACCGACCGGCGTGCGTTGGACACACAGATCGCCCGCACCATCAAGGGTTATGACCATGTGGCGGCGATCTTCGGCCACTCCGACAACGCGCAGGAGCTGCGCGAGTATCTGCGCCGGGGCAAGAAGATCATCGTCACCACGGTGCAGAAATTCCCGTTCATCCTCGATGAGCTGGGCGACCTCTCAGGCAAGAGCTTCGCGCTGTTGATCGACGAGGCGCATTCCAGCCAAGGCGGCAAGACCACGGCGCGGATGCACGAAGCCCTCGGCGGCAAGGTTGCTGCGGAGGAGTTCGAGGAGGACAGCACGCAGGATGCAGTCAACGCGGAAATCGAGAAGCGTATTGCCTCGCGCAAACTGTTGGCCAACGCCAGCTACTTCGCGTTCACTGCCACACCTAAGAACAAGACGTTGGAGTTGTTCGGCGAGAAGACCCTGGTCGGTGACAAGGTGCAGTCCCGCTCGCCCGAAGAACTGACCTACACCACCAAGCAGGCGATCCAGGAGAAGTTCATCCTCGACGTGGTGGAGAACTACACCACCTACGACAGCTTCTATCAAGTGGCTAAGACAGTGGCGGACGATCCGGAGTTCGATAAGGTGAAGGCGCTGAAGAAGATCCGCCACTACGTCGAGTCGCACGACAAGGCCATCCGCCGCAAGGCCGAGATCATGGTCGATCACTTCATCGCACAGGTTGTGGGTAAGCAGAAAATTGGCGGCAAAGCGCGGGCCATGATCGTGTGCAACGGCGTTGAGCGGGCCATCGACTACTGGCGCGAGGTGTCGGATTACCTCACACAGATCAAGAGCCCGTACAAAGCTATCGTGGCATATTCGGGTGATTTCGAGATTGGTGGTCAGAAGAAGACCGAGGCCGATCTCAATGGGTTTCCAAGTAAGGACATTCCGGCAAATCTCAAGCAAGACCCGTATCGCTTCCTCATCGTTGCTAACAAGTTTGTCACCGGCTTCGATGAGCCCTTGCTGCACACTATGTATGTGGACAAGCCACTGGCGGGCGTTCTGGCGGTGCAGACCCTGTCACGTCTGAACCGGGCTCATCCGCAAAAGCACGACACTTTCGTGCTCGACTTTGCTGACAACGCCGAGGCGGTGAAGGCAGCGTTCCAGGACTATTATCGCGCTACCATCCAGACTGGAGAAACCGACGCCAACAAACTGCACGACCTAAAGGCTGAACTCGACGGGCAGCAGGTGTATAGCTGGCAACAGGTGGAAGAATTGGTGACCTTGTACTTGAGTGGCGAAGACAGGGACAAACTCGACCCCATCCTCGATGTGTGCGTGGCCGAATACACCGACAAGCTCGGCGAGGACGATCAGGTCAAGTTTAAGGGTAAAGCCAAGGCCTTCGTGCGCAGCTACGGCTTTCTTGCTGCGATTCTGAGCTACGGCCACCCGACGTGGGAGAAGCTCTCGATCTTCCTGAATTTCCTCATCCCCAAGCTGCCAGCACCCAAAGAGGAAGATCTCTCCAGAGGGGTGCTGGAGACTATCGACATGGACAGCTACAGGGTGGAGGCCAAAGCGGCGCTGAAGATGGCAATGGCCGACGCCGACGCCACGGTCGAGCCAGTGCCGCCGGGCGGCGGTGGCGGCAAGGGCGAGGCAGACATCGACAAACTTTCCGCGATCATCAAGACCTTCAACGACCTGTTCGGCAACATCGAGTGGAAGGACGAGGACAAAATCCGCAAGGTCCTCACCGAGGAAATCCCTGCGCGAGTAGCGCAGGACAAGGCTTACCAGAATGCGCAGGCGAACTCCGACAAGCAGAACGCCAAGTTGGAGCACGACAAGGCGCTCAACCGCGTGGTGCTTGAGCTGCTTTCCGACCACACCGAGTTGTTCAAGCAGTTCAGCGACAACTCCAACTTCAAGCGCTGGCTGACGGACACAGTGTTCGATGCGACCTACCAGCGGGGCGCGGTGCCGCCGAAAGCACCGCCGCAGACTGGGGCGTCGGCATGAGAAGGTGCTGGTGCGGGAGGGTGCGATGATCTTGCCCCTCCATTTCCGGACAGCTTTTGTATCTTAAGTTAACGATGCCCG
>OJYK01000390.1_pt1 | contig 14028 bp, 9 predicted proteins | sample 1600931 | NCBI WGS metagenome assembly OJYK01 (sample SAMN04436819, study PRJEB24849) | human gut metagenome | biome: human gut; feature: NICU; material: stool | host: Homo sapiens | place: USA: Saint Louis, MO | collected 2011-05-21
AACAGTCGCTGATCACCGTAGAAGGCGACAAAGCCTCTATGGAAGTCCCGTCTCCGCAGGCTGGCGTCGTGAAAGAGATTAAAGTCTCCGTCGGCGACAAAACCGAGACTGGCAAACTGATTATGATTTTCGATTCCGCCGAAGGTGCAGCCGCCGCTGCACCTGCGCAGGAAGAGAAGAAAGAAGCCGCTCCGGCCGCCGCTGCTCCAGCGGCTGCCGCGGCAGCGAAAGAAGTTCACGTCCCGGATATCGGCGGCGATGAAGTCGAAGTCACTGAGATCATGGTTAAAGTGGGCGACACCATCGCCGCTGAGCAATCCCTGATCACCGTAGAAGGTGATAAAGCCTCTATGGAAGTTCCGGCGCCGTTCGCCGGTACCGTCAAAGAGATCAAAATCAATACCGGCGATAAAGTTTCCACCGGCTCCCTGATTATGATCTTCGAAGTGGCGGGCGCTGCGCCTGCAGCCGCTCCGGCACAGGCTGCCGCGCCGGCTGCTGCGGCTCCGGCTGCCGCAGCAGGCGTGAAAGATGTTAACGTCCCGGACATCGGCGGCGACGAAGTTGAAGTCACCGAAGTGATGGTTAAAGTCGGCGATAAAGTCGCGGCGGAACAGTCCCTGATCACCGTAGAGGGCGACAAAGCCTCTATGGAAGTTCCGGCGCCGTTCGCGGGTACCGTTAAAGAGATCAAAATCAGCACCGGCGATAAAGTCAAAACCGGTTCCCTGATTATGGTCTTCGAAGTGGAAGGCGCTGCGCCTGCCGCCGCTCCGGCTCAGGCTGCTGCACCGGCACCAGCTGCTGCCCCGGCTCAGGCCGCTAAGCCTGCCGCTGCGCCGGCTGCGAAAGCAGAAGGTAAAAGCGAATTCGCTGAAAACGATGCCTACGTTCACGCGACCCCGCTGATTCGCCGCCTGGCGCGCGAGTTCGGTGTTAACCTGGCGAAAGTGAAAGGCACCGGCCGTAAAGGTCGTATCCTGCGCGAAGACGTTCAGGCTTACGTGAAAGACGCGGTTAAACGCGCTGAATCCGCACCGGCTGCTGCCGCAGGCGGCGGTATCCCGGGCATGCTGCCGTGGCCGAAGGTTGACTTCAGCAAGTTTGGCGAAGTCGAAGAAGTGGAGCTGGGTCGTATCCAGAAAATCTCTGGCGCCAACCTGAGCCGTAACTGGGTGATGATTCCGCACGTTACCCACTTCGACAAAACCGATATCACCGATCTGGAAGCGTTCCGCAAGCAGCAGAATGCCGAAGCTGAGAAGCGTAAACTGGACGTGAAATTCACTCCAGTGGTCTTCATCATGAAAGCGGTTGCCGCTGCGCTTGAGCAGATGCCGCGCTTCAACAGCTCGCTCTCCGAAGATGGTCAGCGCCTGACGTTGAAGAAATACATCAACATCGGTGTGGCGGTGGATACCCCGAACGGTCTGGTGGTTCCGGTCTTCAAAGACGTGAACAAGAAGAGCATCACCGAGCTGTCTCGTGAACTGACCACCATCTCCAAGAAAGCGCGTGATGGTAAGCTGACTGCTGGCGAAATGCAGGGCGGCTGCTTCACCATCTCCAGCATCGGCGGCCTGGGTACCACCCACTTCGCGCCGATTGTTAACGCGCCGGAAGTGGCCATCCTCGGCGTGTCTAAGTCCGCGATGGAGCCGGTATGGAATGGTAAAGAGTTTGTGCCGCGCCTGATGCTGCCGATCTCTCTGTCCTTCGACCACCGCGTCATCGACGGTGCTGATGGTGCCCGCTTCATTACCATCATTAACAACACCCTGAGCGACATTCGCCGCCTGGTGATGTAATCGAAAAAGCCGGCCTGACGGCCGGCTTTTTTCTGATAACCTCAGGCTGTTGGGGATTATCAGCAACAAAGGACAAAATCGTTTGCCGTTTGTTGTTTAAAAATTGTTAACAATTTTGTAAAATACACGCGGATAGAACGTCCCGGTGGACTTGGGCGTAAGAATAATAGCGTCAGACCCGCCGGATATAAATTACAGAGGTCATGATGAGTACTGAAATCAAAACTCAGGTCGTGGTACTTGGGGCAGGCCCCGCAGGTTACTCTGCAGCCTTCCGTTGCGCTGATTTAGGTCTGGAAACCGTCATCGTAGAACGTTACAGCACCCTCGGTGGTGTTTGTCTGAACGTGGGTTGTATCCCTTCTAAAGCGCTGCTGCACGTGGCAAAAGTTATCGAAGAAGCGAAAGCGCTGGCCGAACACGGCATCGTTTTCGGCGAACCGAAAACTGACATTGACAAGATCCGCACCTGGAAAGAAAAAGTCATCACTCAGCTGACCGGTGGTCTGGCTGGCATGGCCAAAGGTCGTAAAGTGAAGGTGGTTAACGGTCTGGGTAAATTTACCGGCGCTAACACCCTGGAAGTGGAAGGCGAAAACGGCAAAACCGTGATCAACTTCGACAACGCTATCATCGCGGCGGGTTCCCGTCCGATTCAGCTGCCGTTTATCCCGCATGAAGATCCGCGCGTATGGGACTCCACCGACGCGCTGGAACTGAAATCTGTACCGAAACGCATGCTGGTGATGGGCGGCGGTATCATCGGTCTGGAAATGGGTACCGTATACCATGCGCTGGGTTCAGAGATTGACGTGGTGGAAATGTTCGACCAGGTTATCCCGGCTGCCGACAAAGACGTGGTGAAAGTCTTCACCAAACGCATCAGCAAGAAATTTAACCTGATGCTGGAAACCAAAGTGACTGCCGTTGAAGCGAAAGAAGACGGTATTTACGTTTCCATGGAAGGTAAAAAAGCACCGGCGGAAGCGCAGCGTTACGACGCAGTGCTGGTCGCTATCGGCCGCGTCCCGAATGGTAAAAACCTCGATGCAGGTAAAGCTGGCGTGGAAGTTGACGATCGCGGCTTCATCCGCGTTGACAAACAAATGCGCACCAACGTGCCGCACATCTTTGCTATCGGCGATATCGTCGGCCAGCCGATGCTGGCGCACAAAGGTGTCCATGAAGGCCACGTTGCCGCAGAAGTTATCTCCGGTCTGAAACACTACTTCGATCCGAAAGTGATCCCATCCATCGCCTACACTGAACCAGAAGTGGCATGGGTCGGTCTGACCGAGAAAGAAGCGAAAGAGAAAGGCATCAGCTACGAAACCGCCACCTTCCCGTGGGCTGCTTCCGGCCGTGCTATCGCTTCTGACTGCGCAGATGGTATGACCAAACTGATCTTCGACAAAGAGACCCACCGTGTTATCGGCGGCGCGATTGTCGGCACCAACGGCGGCGAGCTGCTGGGTGAGATCGGCCTGGCTATCGAGATGGGCTGTGACGCTGAAGACATCGCCCTGACCATCCACGCTCACCCGACTCTGCACGAGTCCGTTGGCCTGGCGGCGGAAGTGTTCGAAGGCAGCATCACCGACCTGCCAAACGCCAAAGCGAAGAAAAAGTAACTTTTTCTTTCAGGAAAAAAGCATAAGCGGCTCCGGGAGCCGCTTTTTTTATGCCTGATGTTTAGAACTATGTCACTGTTCATAAACCGCTACACCTCATGCATACTTTGAAAATAGTCACTCAGTAAACTTATAGGTAGTTAATGATATCGATGAGGTGTGAGATGCAACGCTTTTTAACCACAGCGCTGGTCGCTGCAACGTTTTTTACCGGTGTGGCTTGCGCCGCTGACGCCAACATTCCCTGGGCGGACAACAGCGGCGGTACGGAAACGACCCACATTGCGGCGATGGGCCAGGATCTGAATGCCCAGCATCAGCAGGTGACGAAGACCAATGAAGGGGTATGGGCGGCGAATTCCGGTAGCATCAGCGCTGACGAAGCGGCATTATCCAGCACAAAACCAGCCTTTGCCGGCGATCCTTCTCTGATGCCTCACCAGGGCTAAGTGAATGAAAACGCCCGGTTGCGTGAGTGCAACCGGGCGTTTTTTTTAAGGTTCTGCCACTTGCCAGCCGGCGTCAGCGTCGGGGGTAAAACGCGTTATCTCCTGTGCCTTTGCGGCGCTCTCTTCACCGAGATTGGCCTGATAGACCCTATCCTGCTGATCGATCATAAAGCTCATCACGCCGGTTTCACCCCAGGCTATCGGCCAGGCCAGCAAGGCGATGCTCTGGTCATCGCGACCGGCGATAATTCGAAAGCGATAGCCATGGTAGCCGCTACCGGGCACCGTCGGGCTAAAGGCCGGACCGAGCGGGCTTGGCGCTTCGCCCGGCGAAGTTGGCCAGTACAAGCCATCTTTTTTGCCTTCGCTACTGATGATTTTCTGCGCCCAGCGGTGGTTCAGATGATAATAATCCTGCTGGGCATCAACATAGGCATGCATGGCGGCGATCGCCGACAGCTCATTGCGGCCGATGGCGCGGGTGAGGATCTCCTCTTCGCCAGCGGCCATATCAAAGCGCCATCCCTCAGACGCTTTTACGATAGGCACGGGCAGACGCCATGCCTCGCTACCGACATCGAGCCAGGCTTTGTCACCCTGCTGGATGATGACATGTTTCACCTGCCAGTCGCGTTGAAAGCGATCGACGGCGGCAGGGTCGATCCCGTCCGTGGGTAAAAACTGCTGCCAGTTATCGCCGAGTACTTCGCTCAGCGCGGCTTCATTAGGCTGGCTGATCGCTTCGGCCAGCGCAGTTGCGGCCTGTTCCGGCGTGGCAAACTGCTGTTGGGCGAAGGCGGCAAGCGGCGACAGCATTAACGTAAACAGGGCAACGGATAATGGGTTTCTCATTCTGCTCATCCTTAGCGGCGACGCAGTTCATGGTGTTCGGAAAGACGTTCTCTGGCGCCCTCGCGTAACTCGCGGTTTACGCCGGATAACTGGCGGCTCTGCAGTCCTCGTTCCTGCTGCGCTTGCCAGGAGGGGGCGCGGCTTTCGTTGCCGCTAAGGGCGTTGGCGCGCAGATGGCTGAGCGTCTGCTGACGCTGGGCTGGCGTGGCGGACTGGAACTGCTGCCGGCGCTGCTGCTGCTGAGGTGTGCGGTTCTGCTCGTGGCTCCTGGCGGCTTCTCGACGCTGCTGTTGCTGCAGCGTGGGGGTTTTCAGCTGCGTTTTTGCCGCCTCGCGACGCTGCTGTTGGGTCGGCGTGCTGTCGTAACCGCGGTAATTACTGCGTTGGGTGGCTTGCTTCAGCTGCGCCGAGGCCGCCTGACGCTGGGCGTCGCGTGAGGCGTTGTTTGCCGCCAGATTGCCCGCTGTGGCCGTCGGTACGTTATGCTGCAGCTGGGTCATCGCTGCCTGGCGCTGCGCTTCGCGATCGACTGGCGCATGTTGGGTCGCGCTCAGTCCGCCGGAAACGTTGGTCTGATGGAAGCGCTGAGCTACCGTATTATCGGGATACGGTGTGTGTCCGCGATAGGCAGGATTGTGCTGCCAGTTAACGTGGTTTCCCGGCAGGTTTTCTCCTGTTATATGATTGAAATTATTTACATTAATATTGATGTTATCGCCATTATGCGAGTAATCGCCGTGGCGGTAGTCGTCATCGTGATGGTGATGGTCATCATCATCCCAGTCGATACTGCTGAACAGCGCCCAGGTGGTGGCCACGCCGAGGCTGTACCCGAAGCCTTTGACGAAGCTATCGGTAAACTGCTCCCCGGGAGGGGGCGGCAGATAGACCGGCGGATAGGCGCTGTTCGGCCAGGTACCATAGACGGTGGAGGGGTTATAGCTGGGAACATAGACCACCTGTGGATTGGTCGGCTCTATTTTAATGACCTGCGTGGGCGCAGGCGCCGCTGTGTGGGCGGTTGCGGTTGCTGTCGTGCTGCTGCTGGCCGAAACCGGTGCGGCAGGGGTGACAATCACTTTCTGCTGCGGTGTGGATTTCAGCGTCCCGGTCTGTTGGGCAATGGCGCGCAGACGCTGCACTGAATCCATCACATCATGCGGCTGGGCCAAAAACGCATTGCCAAGATTTTCCACCCAGGGCGGATTCTCGCCCATCATCGCCAGCAGGGCAGGGAAAGCGACAAGAGATTTGACGCTAGGGTCCCACGGCTGGCTGGCAACCGCCTGCACGGCCGCATCCCCTTTCATCGCGGGGTTATCCTGGGACCACTGGACCGCCTGCAGGACGTTGTCGGGATAAGTGGAGGCCATCAACACCTGCGACAGCAGACTGTCCGGGTAGAGCGCGATAGGGGCGACCCACTGATCAATTTGCGCCTGGGTGTAAGTGGCGGCCACCGGCTGTGTCGTCGACGCTGCGGGCGCTGGCGCTTGCTGCGCAGGCGGTTCAGCGATCGTCGCTGGGGTTCGGCTTTGCACATAGAGTGTTCCTGCCGCCGCGAGTAAGCCAGCGCTACAGAGCAGGGCGATAATATGGGGTTTGAACGGCAGTGACATGGAAACTCCTGACCCAAAAAGTAACCCATCTCGCTAAAGTATCTGCGAAAACGGCGCGTTTGCTGAGTATAAGTAAGCGGTATGGCTTTTTATTGATTATTGTTGGGATCGGCCCGTGGCGTTGTACACGGAAAGGAATTTTTGTCGTGGGATTTGAACAGAAAGCCTGCAATATCCTGCCCTTAACGATTCAGCTAAATTTTAATGTTGCTTTTTTGTAAACAGATTAACACCTTTCAAAAATCCTGCTATGCTGCCGACGCGGTATCGGGCATTTACCCTACAAACTGCTGTCTCACAGGAGCGTGAAGAAAATCGCCCAGCCACTAAATCCTTCAAGATGCGTCACGCGGCAAGCTAAGCCAGGACAGAGGCAGATTGATTGAAGACGTGTAGGCCGCATTATGACAATGAGAGCGAGGAGAACCGTCGTGCTAGAAGAATACCGTAAGCACGTAGCTGAGCGTGCCGCCATGGGGATTGTTGCCAAACCCTTAGATGCAACCCAAATGGCCGCGCTGGTAGAACTGCTGAAAAACCCGCCTGCGGGCGAAGAAGAATTCCTGTTAGACCTGCTGATTAACCGTGTACCGCCGGGCGTCGATGAAGCCGCCTATGTTAAAGCTGGATTCCTTGCCGCGATCGCCAAAGGCGAAGCGACCTCCCCCCTGGTTACCCCTGAAAAAGCCGTTGAACTGCTGGGCACCATGCAGGGCGGTTACAATATCCATCCGCTGATCGATGCGCTGGACGACGCGAAACTGGCGCCGATTGCCGCGAAAGCGCTCTCCCATACCCTGCTAATGTTCGATAACTTCTACGACGTGGAAGAGAAAGCCAAAGCGGGTAACGAGCATGCTAAACAGGTTATGCAATCCTGGGCTGACGCCGAATGGTTCCTGAACCGTCCGCAGCTGGCAGAGAAAATCACTGTTACCGTCTTCAAGGTCACCGGCGAAACGAACACCGATGATCTCTCTCCGGCGCCGGATGCGTGGTCGCGCCCGGATATCCCACTGCATGCGCTGGCAATGCTCAAAAACCCCCGCGAAGGCATTGAGCCGGATCAGCCGGGCGTGGTTGGCCCAATCAAACAGATCGAAGCCCTGCAGCAGAAAGGCTACCCGCTAGCCTACGTCGGCGACGTGGTCGGGACCGGTTCTTCACGTAAATCCGCCACCAACTCGGTGCTGTGGTTTATGGGCGACGATATCCCGAACGTGCCGAACAAGCGCGGCGGCGGCCTGTGTCTGGGCGGTAAAATCGCGCCAATTTTCTTCAACACCATGGAAGATGCGGGCGCGCTGCCTATCGAAGTTGATGTATCTAACCTGAACATGGGCGACGTAATCGACGTTTACCCGTTCAAAGGCGAAGTGCGTAACCACGAGACCAACGAACTGCTGGCCAGCTTCGAGCTGAAAACCGATGTGCTGATCGACGAAGTGCGCGCCGGCGGCCGTATTCCGCTGATCATCGGTCGCGGTCTGACCACCAAAGCGCGTGAAGCGCTGGGCCTGCCGCACAGCGATGTCTTCCGTCAGGCGAAAGACGTGGCGGAAAGCACCCGCGGCTTCTCGCTGGCGCAGAAAATGGTTGGCCGCGCCTGCGGCGTTGCCGGTATCCGTCCGGGCGCTTATTGCGAACCGAAAATGACCTCCGTCGGTTCTCAGGACACCACCGGTCCAATGACCCGTGATGAGCTGAAAGACCTGGCGTGCCTGGGCTTCTCTGCAGACCTGGTGATGCAGTCCTTCTGCCACACCGCGGCCTACCCGAAGCCGGTTGACGTTACCACGCACCACACTCTGCCGGACTTCATCATGAACCGCGGCGGTGTTTCTCTGCGTCCGGGCGATGGCGTGATTCACTCCTGGCTGAACCGCATGCTGCTGCCGGATACCGTGGGTACCGGCGGTGACTCCCACACCCGTTTCCCAATCGGCATCTCCTTCCCGGCGGGCTCTGGTCTGGTGGCCTTCGCCGCCGCGACCGGCGTGATGCCGCTGGATATGCCGGAATCGGTGCTGGTGCGTTTCAAAGGTAAAATGCAGCCGGGGATCACCCTGCGTGACCTGGTCCACGCCATCCCGCTGTACGCCATCAAGCAGGGCCTGCTGACCGTGGAGAAGAAAGGTAAGAAAAACATCTTCTCTGGTCGCATCCTCGAGATCGAAGGTCTGCCGGATCTGAAAGTCGAGCAGGCGTTCGAGTTGACCGATGCCTCGGCTGAGCGTTCTGCCGCCGGCTGCACCATCAAACTGAATAAAGAGCCGATCGTTGAGTATCTGAACTCCAACATCGTTCTGCTGAAGTGGATGATCGCCGAAGGCTACGGCGACCGCCGTACCCTGGAGCGTCGTATCCAGGGCATGGAAAAATGGCTGGCGGATCCGCAGCTGCTGGAAGCCGATGCTGACGCGGAATACGCGGCAGTGATCGACATCGATCTGGCGGATATTAAAGAGCCGATTCTGTGCGCGCCGAACGATCCGGACGATGCCCGCCTGCTGTCTGATGTGCAGGGCGAGAAGATCGACGAAGTGTTCATCGGCTCCTGCATGACCAACATCGGCCACTTCCGTGCCGCCGGTAAGCTGCTGGACAGCCACAAAGGCCAACTGCCGACTCGCCTGTGGGTGGCGCCGCCAACCCGTATGGATGCCGCGCAGCTGACCGAAGAAGGCTACTATAGCGTGTTTGGTAAGAGCGGGGCGCGTATCGAAATCCCTGGCTGTTCTCTGTGTATGGGTAACCAGGCGCGCGTGGCCGACGGCGCGACGGTGGTTTCCACCTCTACCCGTAACTTCCCGAACCGTTTAGGTACCGGCGCTAACGTCTATCTGGCCTCTGCCGAACTGGCAGCGGTGGCTTCGCTGCTCGGCAAACTGCCGACGCCGGAAGAGTACCAGACCTTCGTGGCGCAGGTGGATAAGACGGCGGAAGATACCTACCGTTATCTGAATTTCAACCAGCTGGATCAGTACACTGAAAAAGCTGACGGCGTGATCTTCCAGACCGCGGTGTAAACCATTCGGTCAGCCCGGCTGACCGTTTGGCGATAAACTCTCCAATGCCCGGTGAACATTGCATCACCGGGCATTTTTATTTCCAAACCTCCCGCCCGCTACGCTTTTTTTCTTTCTGTCTGCTGCGATAATTACTGCATGGGTACAGTGCAGCGGTGACGCATTGCCCTTGCAGAGGAAAAGACTATGGATTACGAATTTCTGCGCGATATTACCGGAGTGGTAAAGGTGCGAATGTCGATGGATCACGAGGCGATCGGCCACTGGTTCAACGAGGAGGTGAAAGGCAATCTTGCTCTGCTGGACGAAGTGGAGCAGGCTGCGCGCACCGTGAAGGGCAGCGAGCGTTCCTGGCAGCGTGCCGGGCATGAATATACGCTGTGGCTGGATGGCGAAGAGGTGATGATCCGCGCCAATCAGCTGGAGTTTTCCGGCGACGAAATCGAGGAGGGGATGAGCTACTACGACGAAGAAAGTCTCTCTCTGTGCGGTGTTGAGGATTTCCTGCAGGTGGTCGCCGCCTATCGTGAGTTTATGCAGCAGCGTTAATGACGCCTTTTATGTCGGGTGGCGCAGAACCGTAGCCCTGCAAAGTGTAGCGTGAGCAGGGGAAATCCCGGGAGCGGCTAGCGCCTGACCTGGTCTACCAGGCGGCGCAGAACTACAGGCCCGGCAAGCAAAAGCGCCGCCGGGCATTTCATAGATTACACGGCAGGAATATTGCGGCCGTAGTAAATCTCGCGCATCTCTTTCCATAGCAGGTCGGTAATGACCTTGCGCTCTTCGGCAGTCAACTCTTCCGGTCGGGTATGGAACATATAGTGCTTAAGGTCGAACTCCTTGAGCAACATTTTGGTATGGAAGATATTTTCCTGATAAACGTTGACGTCGACCATGTCATACAACGACTTCATATCGTCGGACATAAAGTTCTGAATCGAATTGATTTCATGATCGATAAAATGCTTCATCCCATTGATATCGCGGGTAAAGCCGCGCACGCGGTAGTCAATGGTCACAATGTCCGATTCCAGCTGGTGAATCAGATAGTTCAGCGCTTTAAGCGGGGAAATGACGCCGCACGTTGAAACTTCGATATCGGCGCGGAAGGTGCACAGGCCGCCCTCCGGATGGCTCTCCGGGTAGGTATGCACGCAGATATGGCTCTTATCGAGATGGGCGACCACGGTTTCCGGTAGCGGGCCAGGATGTTCGGTCTGGTCAATCAGCTTGGGATCGACAGGCTCTTCGCTGACCAGAATGGTCACGCTGGCGCCCTGGGGTTCATAATCCTGACGGGCGATATTCAGGATATTGGCGCCAATAATAGAACAGGTTTCTGTCAGGATCTCCGTCAGGCGATTGGCATTATAGAGTTCGTCGATATAGGCGATGTAGCCGTCGCGCTCTTCTGCCGTTTTGGCGTAACAGATATCGTAGATACAAAAACTCAGGCTTTTGGTCAGGTTGTTAAAGCCGTGCAGCTTCAATTTTTTCAATTTAGTTCACCCCCTTATTTCGCGTCACGGTGCGGACAGAGCATCATGCAGATATTGTGGTAAGGCGAAGGCCGCCGTATGGATTGCCGGATTGTAGTAACGGCAGGTCAGGTTGGCTTTGTGAAAGCGCGCCTGAATGATTTCGCTGGAGAGATGGCGCAGCGCCTCATTGTCGCTCGCCCAGGCAAAGGTCATGATCCCGCCGTAATAGGTTGGAATTGCCGCCTGGTAGAAGCTGACGTCGCGAAAATAGTGGCTTAGCTTGCGATGGCTGCCTACCGCTTCATCCTGTTGCAGGAAGCAGACGCCATTCTGGGCAACAAAGATCCCACCCGGGTTCAGGCAGCGTTTGCAGCCTTCATAAAAAGCCGAGGTGAACAGGCTTTCTCCCGGGCCGATAGGGTCGGTACAGTCCGAAATGATCACGTCAAACGTTTGCGTCGTCTGATTAACAAAATTGACGCCATCATCAATCACCAGCGTAAAGCGCGGATCGTCATAGGCGCCGGCGTTATGGTTCGGCAGGTACTGGCGGCAGAATGAAACTACCCCGGCGTCGATTTCCACCATGGTGATGGTTTCGATGCTACGGTGACGAGAGACTTCGCGCAGCATCGCGCCATCGCCGCCGCCAATGATCAACACATGCTTCGCGTTGCCGTGAGCCAGCAGCGGCACATGGGTCATCATTTCGTGATAGATGAACTCGTCGCGTTCGGTGGTTTGTACGACGCCATCCAGCGCCATCACCCGGCCAAAGGCGCGGTTATCAAAAATGATCAGATCCTGATGATCGGTTTTTTCGTGGTACAGCACGTTATCAACGCTAAAATACTGACCAAAATGGTCATGCAGCGTTTCATGCCACAGTGGATTATCGGCCACGATAAGGCTCCTCCTTCGTTAACATCTGTTACACCCGTAAAACGAGTGCAACATCATAGACAACTATAGATGAGGATGCACGGCGGTTATTGCAGCAATGAGGCAGGAATAACAGCCACCGCCCCGGAAGGGCGGTGGAGAGGATGAGGCTATTTTGCCGGCTCGGGTTGGCTATCTACTATCCGCACGGAATAAACCATGGTGGCGCCTGGCGGGATTTTTGGCGGTAATCCTTTACTGCCATAGGCCTTTTCAGGCGGGACGACGAGCGTCACAGAGCCGTGGTTCTGTAGACGCTTCAGCGGTTCGCGAAACACCGGGGGATAGGCATCCAGCTTTTGCGTAAGCGCCTGATCTTTCGCTTCCATATCGTTGATCACCGTCCCGTCCGTCAGCATCTCTTTGATCACCACGGTAACCAGGTCATTACCGCTTATTTTTCCTTTACCCGGGTAATCGACGCGGCTGTAGACGCCCTCTTTAAAGACCACATCTTTTTTGCGCGCAAAGGCCTGCTGATATTTCTTGCCGGCACTGATGTTTTTCTGCTCTATTTTATTCAGGTTCTGAAAAACCTGCTGCGACACATCAAACAGCGCCTTGTTACGTTCCTGCTCTCCGAGACGAAGCTGGCCGCGAAAGGCATCTTCGATGCCCTGCAGCACCAGGCCTGCGTCGACGGTAACTCCCTGAGTGCGACGGGTGGTAAGGACGTTGAGCGCCTCGCTTCCCATCGAGGCGCCGATCGCATAAGCCTGCTGTTCTCCCGATGCGCTGAGTTTGGCAGCGGCGCTCTCGCCGCTGCGCGTTTTGGACTGTACAGAAAGCTGCGTTCTCAGCAGTTCGATTTCATCTTCTTTCATCCGTAGCTGGGCGTTGTCTTTATCCGCCTGCAGGCGATAGGCTGCCACTATGGCCGCCATCTCTGGTGGCTCATTTTTTGGCGCAGCGGCGTCGTTAGCGGGGCCATGCGGCGCTTTATCCGCGGCGGCCAGCCGGGTCGTCAGCGGCTGTTTGTCAGCGTTAAGCGCTTTGACCTGCTCAAGAGCGGCATGTTTCTCTTTTTCCGTTGCGGCCAGTTGGGTCATTAGCGCGTGTTTATCTTTATTAAGCGTGGTAAAGCTGGCGCTGAGGCGTTTATTTTCAGCTTCGGCTTGCTGAATCTGCGTCGTTAATTGCTGGATCTGCTGACGCGCCGCGGCCTGGCTTTGCTGTAGATTATTATTCTGCACAACGCCTGCTTTTTTTATTAATGCCTCTTTTTCTGCAGTAGCGGCGCTTAAGGCGACCTGTAATTCATTAATTCTCTTATTCAACGCCGCTTGCTCATTCGCTCCGGCAGTATCCGTTTGCGGCGTAGCGGCAAGCTGTTTTTTTAATTGCTGTATAAGCTTATCTTTTTGTGCAATCGCCGCCTGCTGGCTGGTGATTCTTTTTTGTAATTGTGAGGTGTTGGTACCGGTTTTTTTATTATCTGCGCTCTGGCGGCTTTCTTGTGTTTGTTTTGCGCTTGCGGCATCGTTTTTTTCTTGCGCCTGAGATTGCTGGGTTTGCTGTTGGGCGTAATCAAGAAAGGCCGGCGCGGCGCCGGCGGTGAAGGGGGTTGAAAGCGCCAGCGCAGCGACGAGCATCAGCAGGGGCGCGTTGAGGGTCAGCGTGGCGGCTCTGTTCATGGCTGTTTGCTTTCACCACGCTGTACCAGGCTATCGATCAGCGTTTTCTGGATATCGGCGCACAGTTTGATGGATTTAAACTGATACATGGAGTCAATGCCAAGCCGGGTAGGATCCGCCACTTTCTCGCGCACGCTATTGTATTGTGACGCCGCGCGCACTAAAGCGTTAAAGTCATTGCTGAGTTTAGTGGCTTGCTGTGGGTTAACCTCTTTTAGCGAATCCAGCGCCTGGCGACAGGATTCAATGCGCGCTTGTTCGCTGGCCGCCCGCTCCTGCTCTGCCTGCTGCTGTGACGTCAGCGGCGTGGCGATCGGTTTAACCGGCTGGCGGGAAGAGGTATTGCTACAGCCGGCTACTAACAGCGCGGCGAGTGGGATAACACGAAGAGTCAGCGAGATATTCACAATTTCAGTCCATGAAGTAGGTATATTTTTACCGGATTCTAGAAGGGTGCTTTTTATTTTGCAATATATGAATAATGATATTTTATTAGTTTTTTAGTCATTCTTCATTATTATGGGTTTACTTTATTTGGCAAATTGATAGGTTCGCAATTAAATAAGGTTTGTTTATATACAAT
>OJYK01000399.1_pt1 | contig 13506 bp, 9 predicted proteins | sample 1600931 | NCBI WGS metagenome assembly OJYK01 (sample SAMN04436819, study PRJEB24849) | human gut metagenome | biome: human gut; feature: NICU; material: stool | host: Homo sapiens | place: USA: Saint Louis, MO | collected 2011-05-21
ATTGCTCCGCCATCGCTACGCTGAGAACCATCTGCAAAGCTGTCGGGAAGCGGTAATCTAACATTTCTCTGTCCTGGGTTGCGGTGAATCTTGTTCTTTTTGGCACCGCAGAGGTGAATAAGCAATAAACAACAATATAACAAATACGGTAATTATTTTGAAGCAATCTGCGGCATTTGCGATCAAACCCCCTTTTCTGCTTTAGCTAAACGTGCGGTTCGGGAAGTCAACCGTCACCAGGAGGCCGCCTTCCGAGGACGTACTCAGGTTTACGCTGCTGTTGTGCTGCTGCGCCACCGCTTTGACGATGGCAAGCCCCAGCCCGCTGCCGCTCTGCACCTGATTGGGATCGCGGAAAAAGCGGTCGAACACGCGCTCCTGCAGCTCATCCGGAATACCCGGGCCCGCATCGGAGACGTGCAGCTGAACGACGCGATCGCAGGCGCTCACGTCGACCTGAATCCGCCCGCCCTCGGGGCTGTACTTCACGGCGTTCTCAATGAGATTATCAATCAGCGACACCAGGCGTTCCCTGACGCCGTGGATCCAGACGTCATCCTCGGCAAAGAATTCCAGCTCAATTTTGCGCGCAGACGCTAGCGGTTCCAGCTCGGCCATTCGTTCCTGAATAAGCGTTGTCAGCGGCACGGGTTCCATAGCCGTATCAATGCGCGATTCACTGTGCATCATCAGCAGCAGCTGATTGACGAGGCGCGCGGCGCGGCTGTTGCTGCGAATCACGCCCGCAAGCAGCTCCTTCTGGCTCTCGCTAATGACCCAGGACTGCAGCGCCTCCACGTTGATGCGCATCGCCGCGAGGGGGGTACGCAGCTCGTGTGCAGCATCCGCGATGAAAATCCGCTCCCTTTCCGCGCTTTCACGCACCCTGGCAAGGAAGTCGTTGATCGCGTCCACCATCTGGCGAAGCTCCCGGTGCTTCGGTACGGCTCTTAAAGGGGAGAGGTCGTCCGGCGTGCGTAACGTAATTTCATTGACCACCTTATTCCAGGGACGCATCGCAATGCGGATTGAGAGCCACGCGGGAAACAGCAGAAACGGGAAGCAGACCAGCAGCGGCAGGATGTAGTACCCGCGAGAGTTCAGATAGATAAAGAAGTTCCAGCCGCTGGCTGGCGTGAAGAGGGTGACCTCAACGTCAGAGTGAGGGGATTTAAGGGTGCGGCTGGTCCAGGTACGATCTCCACTCTGAACGTGCTCCAGTTCTCCGAATCGGGTGTTTGTTATCCCCGCGGGCGCACCGTCGGAGGCAAAAATAACGGCGTTATTCTTGCGAACGATGAGGTTAATCGACAGCACGGGATCTTCCCCTCCGCCGTAACCTTCCCGCAGGGCCTGGCTAAAGGCTTCCAGCACGGCGGTACGATCCTGCGGACGTCCGTCCATACGCTCAGCCAGGGTAAAAACGGTTTCGTACGTTTTACTGCCCGTGAGGATGGGAGGGCTGCGCAGGTCCTCCCACAGAATAAAGGTTAGAAAAAGACACCACAGCAGGGTCAGCAGAAGCATCTGGGCGATGATAATTCGGCGCACCAGCGTCGGGCGCCTCAGGTGATACCAGACGTTTTGCATTAACCGCTCACCTTTTGAATGGAGACGGTATCAATGACGTACCCGACGCCCCGGACCGTTCGCACATAGCCGTCGCCGATTTTTCGCCGTAAATTTCCCATATGCACGTCGAGCGCGTTGCTGAGGTTCTCTTTGTTGCCGAATATCCTTTCTTCCAGAAACCGCCGGGTCAGCACGCGGTCCGCGCGCAGCATCAACGTTTCCAGCAGCGCGTATTCACTGGCCGTTAAATCGATATGGCGCGCACTCACCGTCACGCGGCGCGTTGGGACATGAAGGGATAGCCCGCGAATTTCTATCGCCTCATTTTCAAAACCGTAGCTGCGCCGTGCAAGGGCTCGCACTCTCGCCAGCAGCTCGGCGAGAATAAAGGGTTTGACGAGATAGTCGTCCGCGCCGGCATCCAGCCCGCACAGGCGATCCTGCAATGTCCCTCGCGCCGTCAGGATGATGACGGGGATCCCCTTGAGCTGCTGGCGCAAACGCGTCATCAGGCTCATGCCATCGCCGTCGGGCAGCCCCAGGTCGAGCAAAATAAGTTCCGGCACGCAGACGTCAAGCTGATGCAGCGCATCCTCTTTACGGCGAACCCATATGACGTCAAACCCTTGATCTGAGAGGGCGATACGTACGCCATTGCCGAGATCCAGGTCGTCTTCGATAAGTAGAATTTTCACATTGGTAACGGTATCAACCGTGAATGAAGAATTTCTTAAGAAAAAAACGGTAGCAGGAAATCTGTCCGGATGACAGCGCCCGCGCGCGCTTCAGTCTTTCTTCATTTTCGGCTCATAAGAACCTTAGGGTCACGCTTCAAAATGGGCGTTCCGGCGTTTAACCGCCTGCATCGTCATCATTTGAATCCATAAGGACTTCCTTAATGAGAAATATTGAACTGCGTCATACGTTCCCTCATTTACTTTCGGACCGCTGCCTGAAAACCCTCGTGCCGGGCGTCGTTCTGGCGTTACTGGCTACGCCTGTACTGGCGGAAGAACAGCGCCAGGGTAACGTCTTAACCCTGGGAGGCGGCGTGGATGTGGGGCCGCGCTACTCGGGTTCAGAGAAAACCCGCGTCTCAGCGGCTCAGGTAGTGGATTATTCCATGGCAAATGGCTTCTTTATCGGCACCACGCGAGGGATCGGTTACGGTAACAATGTTGGCAACCTGGATTACAGCGCAGCGCTGAGCTATCGAACGGGCCGTAAAGATAAAGACGTGAGCAGCGATTCCATCAGCTCCGGCAGCGACGAGTTGAGAGGGATGGGAGAGACTAAAGGCTCGGCAATCATCGTGCCCGGGCTGGGGTACAAGGTGACCGACTGGCTGAATCTGCAGCTGCAGGCTGAGGTTCCGGTGTCTGAGAGAGACAACGGAGAGGCAGTGCATTTCGGCTTGAGCAGCCCGCTCTATACCTCACCAACAAATGCGGTGACGCTGGCGCTGACCGGCAGTTGGGGATCCGACAAGTATATGCAGACGTATTACGGGGTCAACGCCGCCCAGTCGGCCGCATCGGGCTTTGCCCGACATGACGCCGGGGCCGGGATTTATGCCTGGTCGATGAACCTTGACTGGACCCACAAGCTCACCTCGCGCTGGAGCGTGCTTGCCTCTGCGGGCGTGACGCAGCTGACGGGGGATGCGGGTGATAGTCCCATTGTGCAACGCAAAACGTCGCCCACGGGGAGTTTGAAGGTGACGTACAGTTTTTAATTGTGGGTTGCGGCGGCTGGTGGTCTTGAGCCGTATATAAGCCGCTCCGGTTTAGATGGCGGGGCGGAACCTCTTGCTGACAATTACAGCACACGTGGTTGACGGATTTATCTAAAGCTCCATTGTGCTGTGATGACAAACACGGAGGGGATGATAATACCCACATCCATGCCAAAATAAGACGTAAAATTATACTGGAATCCGTGATATATGTAGGGGGAAAATCCTATCCCGGTTACTTTTTTAAAATCATGGTATGAACCATGGTCGCCACAATCATCGAATGTATCAAAGAAAAATTCGCCTACATATCCATAGATTCCCTTAAAAACCCAACCGTTATTCCACCCAGCCCAGTCTCTTCTTACGCCGGCAGCCAGACATCTGTCATTAAAGCTGTTTTTCATCGTGCCTAGCACAACACTATATTTCGATGTATCCGAAAATTTCCTCTCCACGGATATAAACTTGTTTTCAAAGTTCTCCGTGTATTGTCCGTGATTATTTGTCAGATGATAAACGTATGAGCCCGTGTTTATAGAATACAGATTTATTTCATCTGCAGAGCAATTCCATGTAACCAGATAAAAACTTCCTCACCACAGCCATGCGGGGCATCTCTTACGGGCTGTCTGCTTATGTCGAATATTATCCATACTCGCTCACTTTGGCTAACGTACTGAATTTATAAGAACTAATATTTGGCCTGCAGCTGTACAAATTTTAGCATACATACGGAAAGTTGAGATCTTGCGTCACGGGAACGGGACAATGTTCGCTTTCGGTGCAGACAACGCGGACCTTGTCAGACAGTTCCATGCGGCAGGCCTCCTTGCGGGAGGGAAGAATGAAGGCGCGCCGGGTACACGACCCGCGTATGGCCCTTGCCTATCTGCGCAATCCTGATGGGAATAAGCTGGCATGTGTTTGTCAGCATTATTCTCCGCAAACAGATGAGTATTCAAAGGAACAATAGTTACTTTTTAGGATGTTTAGTGGTGACTAAATCAGCCGTGTAATAGGGCGTCCCCTGCGAGTCATCTCAATTCAGTACACGGCTGGTACAGTCCGCCTCTGGCTCGATGCGGACGATCTGACTGAGCTTAAGGTCCGCTGTGAGCGAGGAGCGAAAGTTAACAGTTCATCTCGCACCCAAATAGTCGCATTACTAACATTGCTGCGTGTTAATCAACAGGGAGCAAGTAACTCTTATTTTCTTGATAAGCTTTGTATGGTATGAATAAACCTTACAAAGTTATGAAGAAGCTCGTGATTTTCCTCTGAGATACCATCTGGATCAAAGTGCATCACGTCGTTACGAATTATTCTGACCTTGTCGAGCTCTTTAGTAAAGATTTTTTTATCTATTTGAAGTTCGGTTTTTTTCCACAATTCTGGATTTTCAAAAAGTCGTATATATTCCCCAAAGGTTAAATCTGCAACCGACTCTATAACCCGCTCGCTGTCAGATGGATTAACTATGCTAACAAGCTCATCTTTCGTAAATTTACCATCTATCAGCTTACGAATATGATTTTCGATTTCAGATAGTAAAAGAAAAGGTTCTGACAACTGTCTGAACTGAGAGCTAAGATCGGTAGTAGTTATAATCCCACTAATTCTTTGATCAGCAGATCGTACTAATACGTAAGCATACTCAATAATTCTAGGTAGTGCAGAAAAAATAGAGTCGCTGGCGTTTATTTCCCTGTGTGGCTTCATATAATCACGCACAACCGCAGATTCGGATTTGGTCAACGCTAGTTTTGGAGCAATGCTTTCCCAACTAATGACACCTTTAACATCTCGCTCGCTGGTCATAACGGGTAGTTGAGAGTAGTCATGCCGTAACATCAATGTGATGGCTTCTGTTAATGTGGCGTCAGGTTTCACGGTCACTAGCTTAACATCTGATGCTTCGAGTCGACTAACACGGAAGGCTGGCTCGGAAACTGCACCGGAAATTAGTTCATCTTGCGGCTGAAATACTGTTTCAGGTATAGCTAATTCGCCGTTACCTGATTCGGTTGCTTCGTCTAAGCATTCACCCGCTTCATGGGTCGTTGCGTCACTCCTAGGAGGTGCATAGATAGTAATTTTTGCATCCAGCGGCACACTATCAAAATCAGGTTCGGTTTTAACTCCTAAGTTTTCTAATGCTTTGCGAATTTTGTACGCAACCATGTAGCCTCGACGCTCTGCGCCAAACCAGCTTATGAATTCTCGCACTGATATTGGGTTTGAGGGCATACCGGCTTTTAGTTCACGAATGATTTCGTTAAGTCTTTCTCGATTTTCTACTGCCATAAAATTTTCTCCATGTAGGTTGGCGACTACAGTTAGCTTTCAGTCTTGATCTTGGGCTTCTCATGCTTTTTTTAAATCTGGACAACGAGGCTGGATTGGCTTTTTCAGCTCACCTCAGATTGCACCATCCCATACACATAGCTCAGATTCCTAATGTTCAGTATAAGGAGGCCAGAATACGAATTGCCCTTACCGCTAGTGCCAGCGCGTTGAGTTTAGTAGATGCCTTATTCATTTAGAATTTGATAAAAATACAAGACTCGGACAACAAGCTGCAATATTAATCGTTATTTTTCGACTCGAGGCTAACTTTCCGCCCTTGGCACAAAACTGACATTGCAGAAATAGTAGGTCAGTTTGGATCGAGGAGCGGAAGTTTGCAATCGCTCTCATAGCTGGTGTCAGCGGCACTCATGTCAGCCCAGGAAATGTTGTCAGTTACTCTATCCAGGGGACAGGTTCACCAAGATAGGTGTGTGTGCAGCAGCGGCAAGTTACTTTCACGTCCTTTCCCGAAATTGAAGGATTTACCTGTTGAAGAATTCCATTCTCATCAACAAACAGACCTGGATAAAAACTACTTTCACCAATGCAGACTAAATCTCTTCGCTGATGCTCATGTCGTGCGACTAACCAGAATACAGGCTCGGTAGTATCAAGACGCCCACCTACTTCACTGAATATTTCATCCCATGGTTTGCCAATGTGTTTGATCAGGAAATAAAACAAGGGTGTATAATCTCGGCCACGCTTCTGTCTGCCATGCATTGTCCCGCGCTTTGCCAGTAGCTCATTTCCGTCTTTTTTACAGTTGCGTTCCCAGCGATACTCAGCACCAGGATTATTAGATTGATGTCGTGTAGTGGTGTTGACGCTGCGATACAGCTTACGGGACTTATTCTGTTGATGAGTACGCATAGCTCGATCTCGTGCATCCTTTCTTTTGTGGGTCGGTAGCGCCTGCCGGAGCTAGATTCAGTAGTGTGTGGCTGTATTAAAAACAACCATGCTTACAGACAGTCGCATTATGCTGAAATACCGTCCTACTGAAACTACCCAAAAATCCGCTCATGACAAAGAGAACATGGCCTGAAGCAGCATGGCGGAGTTTAGCAAAGCGCGCCATTCAAGACATAATCTTGAAGCTAACCGCGCATGTCGAAGCCTGATTTTTGAAAATCTCTATAAACTTCCGGATTGCTGAAGGCCGGGAATTTGGCTTTATGAGCGGCTGATTTTATCGCTTCGCAATAGGCGCTATTGCCGTTACTGGTTGAGATGCTTAAAGGTGTGCCATCCTGAGCAAGTTCAATATGCAACCTGCATTGTTTCCCTTTCCAGTTTGCGGCTCTTCAATTTCGGCGTTTATTGCCGCCCTGATTGCCCGCGCCTGCGCGCCCCATTCATCCCGATCGTCCCAGCGTCCTGAACCGCAATTACCCGTTGCCGTGGTCTTATGGCAGCCGGAAGGGTGTAGCGGCGCGCATCCGGCGGCCAGGTTCACCACTATAGCCACCACAGCGATTTTCTTTACTGCTTGAGACATTCCCATCTCTTCCCCCGCAATCCATTTTAGCTTCAGTAATGTTTAAATATTCTTCCGCACTTCCTGGCCTCTTTTCAACTACCAATAACGGGTTACAACGTCGGCGACCATGCTACCGGTTCCATCTCCGACTAACCGTTCGTTTTTGAACTATGTTTAACACCAGTCAGAATAATAAAATGATTAAGTATTTACAGGACCTGAGCGGCGGGGCCTCCCTCCGGAGCATTTGAAAGCCAGAACCTCACTTAAAAGTGTGGCAACATTTCGTGGGTAATATTCATGTCCGGAGAATAACGTGTTCGGAAAGCTATTGTTGAACTACATGCCAGGGCTACAAAATTTGTTAGCCTACGATAAAAGCTGGCTAAAGCATGATGTTAAAGCCGGGTTATCCGTTGCGGCCGTAGCGCTCCCTGTTGCGATTGCATACGCTGAGCTGGCGGGGGTGGGGGCAATTGTAGGACTCTATTCCTGCGTTTTACCGATGATAGCTTACGCACTGTTTGGCTCTTCACGCCAGCTTATTGTGGGCCCTGATGCCACAACCTGCGCGGTGATTGCGGCCGTCGTATTTCCGCTTTCTGCAGGAAACCCCGAACTGCACTGGCAGCTGACGATCATCATGACATTGATGATGGGCGGGTGGTGTTTGCTTGCCAGTAAATTTCGGCTGGGCGCGCTCGCCGATCTGCTTTCTCATCCCATTCTTACCGGTTTACTTAATGGCGTAGCCGTGACGATTATCGTCGGGCAATTAGGCAAGGTGTTGGGGATTAAGCTTGATGAAGCGCAGGTTATTGAAAAAATAATCGCCTTGCCAGGTCGACTTTCAGATAGCCATTTATTAACCGTAGGAATATCCCTTTTTACGTTAATTATTTTAATGGTGATCAAAACGTATCGCAGCCAGTGGCCAGCACCTTTAATCGCCATTGTGATAACAACGGCATTGGTATGGGTGACCTCTGCGCAACAGTACGGCATTGCCACGATTGGGGGAGAAGGCTTCCAGCCTGGTTTACCGGTCGTTCACTGGGGGGCGTTCCAGCCGGGGCCGATGCGTGATTTGGTGATCCCGGCGCTGAACCTGGCGTTGGTCAGTTTTGTCAGTCTGATGCTGACCGCCCGCAGTTTCGCCGCAAAAAATGGGTACGAAATTAATGCGGATGCAGAATTCCGGGCTCTGGGTATTGCGAACATTATGTCGGGGTTATCTCAGGGGTTTGCTATCAGTGGAGCCGATTCCCGGACCGCGGTGAATGATTCAGTTGGTGGGAAAAGTCAGCTGGTTTCCGTGGTCGCCGCCTTAATCATCGGTATCGTCGTAGTATTTTTCACTCAGCCATTACAATTCATTCCGGTATCTGCGTTAGGGATTGTTCTAATGTATGCATCGTGGTCATTAATCGATTTACGTGGGCTATGGAACCTGAGGCGCAGAAATAAACAGGCCTTTCGCCTGGCCTTCTTCACGTTTGGCTGTGTTTTAATTATCGGCGTTATCCAGGGGATTGGCCTTGCGGTGTTGCTTGGGTTATTACAATTCCTTCGTACGGTGTTTCGCCCCTCTGAGCACCTGCTGGGCACTGACGAAGAGGGAATGATTCACTCGTTAGGGAATACCACCGATATAAAAATGGTCCCGGGCGTGCTGATGTATCGATTTAACTCACCGTTGACCTATTTTAATGTGGCTTATTTTAAACGTCGGGTATTGAACCTGGTTGATGGGGCAGCCATACAGCCTAAATGGGTGGTCATTGATGCCGTTGCCTGCTTCACCTATTCAGACATCAGCGTCCTGGCAACCATTAATGAGTTAAAGCGCGATCTGAAGGGTCGACAGATTAAATTAATTCTTGCGGGCAGGAAAACGGAGTTAACACGCTGGTTTAAAGACAGTCGGCCAACAATGAATGATGATGACATGATTCTGGCGCCAGACCTCTACCTGGCACTTCGGTTCATTCAGAGCAAAGAGAGTGCGAGTGAGGGGGAATCAGTCGGTGATACATAACCAAATAGTGGCGAAAGGCTCGTAACGCATGCTACTGGCAGGCAGGGAACACTCACAATTTCTACCACCGAGGCGCAACTCCTGTTGGCCTGGACAGTGAGATGTTCCTTGCCTGCCTTACTTTCTTCTGCCATCTATCTCAGTAAAACCTGAATCAGCTGAACAAAGATATACACTGCCGCCGCCACTCGTATTGCCTGCCAGCCCCATCTGAGATAGCGCCATTCATAGCGTTCTCTGGCATTAGCCTCTGCTATAGCGGAGTCATAACGCTTTTTTTTCTTTTTCCTGACTCCGTCTATTACCCACAGGATGAGAATAAAGATAATGATGGTTTTCTGAAGTATGGGATTATCCACTAAAAATGACTCCGGCTTGCTCGCTGAAAAAGCAGAATAGAGGAACAGTCGTCACGTATCCACCACTAAATGTGGGGGTATGAATGAAATTTACCCTGATTCGATTTTGAGATGACCCTGCCCGTAGCCGGTTTCTCCGCTGTGAATGCGCAATCTCTGGTGCGACGGATCAGGCTGACGGCTATAAGCAAGGAGCGGGCCTTGAGCGCCATTCATTTTCACCGGAACAAAAATAGATAGGGTAGTGCCTACAAATAAATAAACTCATAACTCACAATGTAACTTCCAATATTATTCACACGGGCTGTCACCCACACCCCAGTCATTCCCTGCTTACGGTGGCTGTGCAGATATTCTTTGTTTGTACAAAGCTGAATCCATCTGTTGGTGTTCTGATCTTTTAACCAGAGACCCGCTTCACAATGGCCATGCTTACCTCTCGAAGGCCCCGGAAAGACAACCTCATATTCAGATTCATAGCCAATTATTTTGTCCGGGAAGAGATAGACATAAATATCATAACCATTTAAGCTCAATACAAACCCAAGGCAAAAACCGCATAAGAAAGTATTGGCAAAGTATTTTAAAGTTTGGTTAAAAGCGTGCACAAAAAAAGCGCGTATAACCAAAAGCGCGCCAATCGCTACTCCAACAGAAATATACGTGGTCAATTCAGGAACCGATTCTTGCAAAATGGTATAATTGGAGATGCTTGTTGTCCATGACATATACCAGATCCATGCACCTAAAATGGTAAATGTTATGGCTGTTATAAGTAGCCTTTTAAAATTATTTACGGAAGGGTGTTTTCCAGTCATTTTTTTATTTTGTATGTATCAACAGATAGCATCATTTTTTTTAGGAAAGGCCATTATATATCATTAACCTTAACATGACTCATGTTTCGATATGATTTTTTAAACGCCATCTTCTGAGTGCTGCTTGCCCGCTACCCGCGAGCAAGCCACACCCCTTAGCGATACAGCGTCTTTTCCGCAACCGGAATAAGGAGCCCGGATCGCCAGTCCGCGAGCGTCAGCTGCGCAAGCTTACCCAGCGCGGTATAAAACGGATGCCCGGCGTTGTCGACAAACACGGACAGGAAGCGGGTGCTCCACGGCAGCAGGTGCCACGCCAGAAGCTGAGCGCACTCTGCATCGCGGCCATTCTCGGCCAGCCATGCCGCCAGCAGCAGCAAAGTCCCGAAGTGATCTTCCGGTTCATTCTGCTGCATTTCAAATGCGATAGCGTTCTCCCGCATCCACTGGCGCAGCGCGAGGGTCGAGTCGCCAAACAGCACGGATTCGCGGTCCAGCCAGACGGAGCCCCACGGTGGCGCGGGTAGGGCGTAAGGGCCAATAAACAGTCGTTGCCAGGCGTCCCTCAGCGGCTCATCGGCAGACGCGGCAAAGGTGTCAGCGACTGGCTGCAGCGTTCCTGGCGGCAGGGGCCAGTCCTGAACCCATTCGCCTGCGGTGAGGGCCTGCACCAGCGGCGCGGCCTGCTCGCTGTCTGGTGCGAAATAAAACAGCGCACCCAGCACCCGGGCGCTGAACGCGAACGATTCACGATGTGAGACATCTTTCATTACATCTTCCTTGCTCGCGCGGAGGGTGTCCGCGCGACTGAGTTAACCGATAATACAAACCATAGAATAACCCACGGTCACGCCATTCACCCGTTACACCTTCTCGATCTGTACCAGATTGGTGTGCTGCGGGTTGCCTTTGGCCAGCGGTGACGGGCGGTGCGTGGTCAGGGTGTTGATGCATGAGCCGTGGTCGACACGATCGCCACTCATATTGGCGTCGTGCCAGGCCCCCTGGCCCATGGCGCTGACGCCGGGCATGATGCGCGGCGTCACTTTCGCTTCAATTCGTACCTCGCCGCGGTCGTTAAAGACCCGCACCGTATCGCCGTTCTTAATGCCGCGTTTTTGGCATCGACAGGATTAAGCCAGACCTCCTGGCGGCAGGCGGCTTTCAGCACGTCTACATTACCGTAGCTCGAGTGGGTACGGGCCTTAAAGTGGAAGCCAAACAGCTGCAGCGGGAACCGCGCGCGCTCGGGCGCGTCCCAGCCGTCGAAGGTTGACGCGTAGACGGGCAGCGGGCTGATGGTCTCATCTTTTTCCAGCTCCCAGGTGGCCGCAATCTCCGCCAGCTTGCTGGAGTAAATTTCAATCTTACCCGATGGGGTTTTCAGCGGATTGGCTTTCGGGTTGTCACGGAATTTTTTATAGGCCACAAAATGGCCGTTCGGATCTTTGCGCTTGTAGATGCCCCTTTTTTTCAGCTCGTCATAGGACGGCAGTTTGGGATCTTTTTCGAGCATTTTGGCATACAGATACTGCAGCCACTGTTCCTGCGTCCGTCCTTCGGTGAATTTCTGGTGGATATCCGGCCCGAGGCGTTTCGCCACTTCGCTCATGATCCAGTAGATGGGCCTGCGCTCAAACTTCGGCGCGGTCACGGGCTGAAGGAATATCAGGTAGCCCATGTTGCCCGCATAATCGTTTGGAATGATGTCTTCCTGCTCGACGGTCATCAGGTCCGGCAACACGATATCGGCATACTTCGCTGACGACGTCATGAAGTTATCAATGACCACAATCATTTCGCACTTGCTTTCATCCTGCAGGATATCGTGGGTTTTATTGATATCGGAATGCTGGTTGATGAGGGTGTTGCCCGCGTAGTTCCAGATGAACTTAATCGGCACGTCCAGCTTATCCTTGCCGCGCACGCCGTCGCGCAGGGCGGTCATCTCCGGCCCACGGGCGATGGCGTCCGTCCAGCTGAAGCAGGGAATTTGCGTTTTGACCGGGTTATCCGGCAGCGGCATACGTTCGATGGTGATGGTGTAGGTGGACTCACGCGCGCCGCTGTTCCCGCCGTTGATCCCGACGTTCCCGGTGAGGATCGGCAGCATGGCGATGGCGCGGGAGGTCAGCTCGCCGTTCGCCTGACGCTGAGGTCCCCAGCCCTGGCAGATATAAGCCGGTTTAGCGGAGCCGATTTCGCGGGCAAGCTTAACGATGCGATCGGCGGGAATACCGGTGATGCGGGAGGCCCACTCCGGCGTTTTCGCCGTGTGGTCATCGCCCTGGCCGAGAATATACGCTTTGTAGTGACCGTTAGCGGGCGCGCCTTCCGGCAGCGTTTTTTCGTCGTAGCCAACGCAGTATTTGTCGAGGAATGGCTGGTCGACCAGGTTTTCGTCGATTAATACCCAGGCAATACCTGCCACCAGCGCGGCATCGGTTCCCGGACGGATCGGGATCCATTCATCTTCGCGTCCGGCTGCCGTGTCGGTGTAGCGCGGGTCGATAACAATCATGCGCGCGTTGGACCGCTCGCGAGCCTGTTCCAGATAGTACGTAATCCCGCCGCCGCTCATGCGCGTTTCCGCCGGGTTATTGCCGAACATGACCACCAGTTTGGTGTTTTCGATGTCCGAGGTACTGTTGCCGTCGTTGCTGCCGTAGGTGTAGGGCATCGCGCAGGCAATTTGCGCCGTGCTGTAAGTGCCGTAGTGGCTCAGGAAGCCGCCGTAGCAGTTCATCAGGCGCGCCACCAGCGAAGCGTAAGGGGAGGAGCGGGTGATATTGCCGCCGACAATCCCGGAAGAGTAGTTGATATACACCGCTTCGTTGCCGTAGTTGGCCACCACGTCTTTCAGGCTGGCGGCGATCGTGTCGAGCGCTTCATCCCACGTGATGCGCTCGAACTTGCCTTCGCCGCGTTTGCCCACGCGCTTCATCGGGTAGTTCAGACGGTCAGGGTGATTGATGCGGCGACGAATAGAACGTCCGCGCAGGCAGGCGCGCACCTGGTGATCGCCATACACATCCTCGCCGGTGTTATCCGTTTCGACCCAGTACACTTCGTTGTCGCGGACGTGCAGACGCAGCGCACAGCGGCTGCCGCAGTTGACCGAGCAGGCGCCCCACACCACGGTATCTTCA
>OJYK01000405.1_pt1 | contig 13222 bp, 10 predicted proteins | sample 1600931 | NCBI WGS metagenome assembly OJYK01 (sample SAMN04436819, study PRJEB24849) | human gut metagenome | biome: human gut; feature: NICU; material: stool | host: Homo sapiens | place: USA: Saint Louis, MO | collected 2011-05-21
ACGCCAAAGTCATCATTCGTGAGCCATCAGCAGAAGCCTGGATTCGCTGGCAGGGCATTGCCAGCCCGGAACCACCCAAACCACCGGAAGGGCAGGAGCCCCAGGAGGCACCAGAACTGACCCCTTCAGAACGAGCCTTCCGCACGATGCGGGCCGACGTCACGCTTTTCATCGCTATTCTGCTGGATACCGACCTGCAGCCCGTCTTTACTGTCGATGACACCGAACAGGTTGAAGCGATCTATGGCCCTGTGCATTCCCGGCTGTTGAAGCAGGCACTTGATCTCATTCGTGACGCGGATGATGCTAAAGCAAAGTAAAAATGCCTGGCATGCAGTTCCTGATGGCGCTGGCGCTCCGGATGGGCCGCACGCTGGGCGAACTGCGACAAACCATGACGGTCGGCGAATTCAGGATGTGGGCTGAATACGACCGTATCAGCCCAATCGGCGATATTCGCGGCGATATTCTCAATGCTCAGCTGGTATCTGCGGTTTACGGAGCGCAGGGCGTTAAAGTCACCATTGAAGATGCTCAGCTTCAGTGGAGCACAGAAGAGAATGAGGTAAACGACGGCGGCGATCCCTTTGCAGGGCTGGAAGCGGCGCTTCTGGCTGCGTCAGCATAGCCAGTAATAATTCGTGTGGATGCCACTCATAACAGGTGTTATGTTGTTTTTTTTTGACACACGGAGTGCTTTAAATGACTACTACTGGCTGGATATTATTATTTGTTTTTGCTCGCCTTATTGATCTTGTTATCTGGTATTTCCTGAACAGAGGAAGCGTAAGAGCTAATGATCAGATCGCTATGCTTAAAGAAATCTCTGAAAAGCAAAGTGCTCAAATTGATCTTCTGATTGCACTTGCTCATAAAAAAGAGGAACCAGAAAAAGATTATCTGGAAGAAGCAAGGAAAAAAGCTGGTTTAATTTAATAATATTGAAATCATAAAAAAGCCCCACAATGTGGGGTTTTTTGTTTCTGAGGAAATGAAATGGCAACCCTGCGTGAACTTATCATTAAAGTTTCTGCTAACTCTCAGTCATTCCAGACCGAGATAGCCCGCGCGTCACGTATGGGGGCTGATTATTATAAGACAATGCAGAATGGCGGCAGGCAGGCTGCGGCTTCAGTTCGGGAAACTCGCCGTTCTGTTGCTGAGCTAACTGACCAGATGGAGTCAGCAAAGGCTACCGCACTGGGATTAACCGGGGCATTTGCTGGTGCTTTTGCTACGGGGCATTTAATATCCCTGGCTGATGAATGGAATTCAGTAAACGCCCGCCTAAAACAGGCATCTCAATCAACTGATGATTTTACCAGCTCTCAAAAACAGCTGATGGATATCAGTCAGAAAACGGGCACATCTTTTTCTGACAACGCTAATTTATTTTCCCGTTCAGCAGCCTCAATGCGGGAATATGGTTACAGCTCCAGCCAGGTGCTGGATATTACTGAGGCTATTTCTACTGGTTTAAAACTTTCTGGCGCGAATGCTCAGGAGTCCAGTTCGGTCATCACTCAGTTTAGCCAGGCTCTGGCGCAGGGCGTGCTGAGAGGTGAAGAATTCAATGCCGTCAACGAGAGCGGCGACAGGGTTATACGGGCGCTTGCGGCAGGGATGGGGGTTGCGCGTAAAGACCTTAAATCTATGGCGGATCAGGGGCAGTTAACCATTGATAAAGTAGTGCCAGCCCTCATCAGCCAGCTTGGTAAGCTACGGAATGAATATGGTGAATTGCCGCAGACTGTTTCATCGTCGGCAACAAAAGTTGAAAACGCTTTTATGCAATGGGTCGGTGGAGCTAATGAAGCTAGTGGCGCGACAAATACCCTAACCGGATTACTTGATGGCGTAGCCAACAATATTGATCAGGTCGCCACTGCTGCCGGAGCGCTTGTTGCCGTTGGTGCAGCCCGATATTTGGGAAATATGGCTCTTGGTGCCAGCTCTGCAACGGCTGGGATTATTAACGCTGCAAAAAGTGAAGTAGCTTTAGCTGAAGCCCAGGTCAGAGGGACGCAGGTTTCGACAGCTCGCGCGCGTGCTGCAGTTTATCGTGCTCAGCAGGCACTGGCAGCGGCGCGGGGTACAGACGCGCAGGCCGCCGCAGAAAAACGGCTCTCACTGGCGCAGGAGTCACTTAACCGTAATATTCAGGCCAGAGTATCCGCTCAGACTGCGCTGAACTCGGTTACTGCTGTAGGTTCCCGGCTCATGGGTGGAGCATTAAGCCTCGTTGGCGGTATTCCAGGGCTGGTTTTGCTTGGTGCCGGTGCCTGGTACACGATGTACCAGAATCAGGAACAGGCCAGATTATCCGCTCAGGAATATGCAAACACCATTGATGCAGTCCGTGAAAAGACAAAATCAATGTCCCTGCCCGAAGTTTCTGATAATGAGACCAAAACCCGTCAGGCGCTGGAGGAGCAAAACCGTCTTGTTGATGCACAGGTATCAAAAGTAAAAAGCCTGAAGGAAGAGATCGCGGGCTATCAGTATGTTCTGTCCAACCCCGGGCCGACAACCAGTGGCGGTTTCATGATAAACCACCTTACTTCGGTTGAAACGGTCACCCGTAGTCTGGAAGAAGCGACTTCCGCTCTGGCCGTTGAACAGGAGAGGCTGACTCAGATGCAGGCTAAGTCTGAGTCGATCCAGTCGGTACTGGAAGGGATAGAGAACAGGCGAATAGCATTAATCCGGCAGCAGGCCGCAGAACAGAATTCAGCATATCAATCGTTATTAATGATGAACGGTGAGCATACTGAATTTAACCGTTTGCTGGGTCTCGGAAATAATCTCCTCATGGCCCGGCAGGGGCTGGTAAACGCACCACTACGCTTACCGCAGGTAGACCTCACAACCCAGCAAACGGCTGCACTTGAAAAAAGCCGTCGTGATCTGGCGCTTTCAAAACTCAAAGGTGAGGACAAAGAGCGCGCACGACTGGGTTATGCTGCGGATGACCTGGGGTTAACTAACGACCCACAGTTTCAGACCGGACGGCAGGAGTTGATTAATAACGGCCTGAATGAATGGAGAAACAACCAGGAAAATAAACCCAAGCCAAAAGGAAGGCATGGGAAAACCGAGGCGGAGAAAACCGAAGATACCTATACCCGGCTGATTAAACAGCAACGGGAGCAAATTGCTCTTTCCAGCCAAAACACTGAACTGGCAAAGATGAAATATCAGGTTACTCAGGGGGAATTATCTTCGCTTGAAAAATCCAAAAAAGAAACATTGCTGCACAATGCTGCGCTTATTGATCAGAAAAATATCGCTGAACAGTTAAAAACATTCCGCGAAGGTCTGGCCGACAGTAATGCTGCCGCCCGGGAAAGGGGGAATATCGATTTCCTCGGCGCGGGACAAGGGGATAAAGTCCGTGATCGAATGAAGGAAATGGCGGATATTCGCGCTGATTTTCTGAGGCAGCAGCGTGATTTACAGCGTGATTTCAGTCGTGGGCAGATTTCCGAAGACCTGTATAAAAAGCAAACGGAAGCGCTTAAAACAGCGCTTGCCGAACGCCTGGATATTCAGGAGGAGTATTACAAAAAAACCGATGAACAGCAGTCAGACTGGCGGGCAGGGGTCAGCGATTCCCTGATGAATTATGCCGATCAGGCTTCTGATCTGAGTTCAATGGCTGCCACTGCAACCAGCGAAATTCTGGATGCCACCACTAACTCTATTTCCAACAACCTGACCAACGTCCTGACGGGCGCTGCTTCTTTTAAAGATGGGATGTCTAATATTTTCTCTTCCCTGGGCGAAACGGTGATTAAGACGCTGATCCAGATGGCAACACAGGCTTTAATCACCAAAGCAATTATGGCGTCATTTGGCGGCGGAGCGGGTGGGTTGTTCGGTAGTCTTTTTGGCGGTGCCAGCGGTGCGGCAAGTAGTGGTACCGCTATTCAAAGCGCGGGAGCTAATTTTTCATTTAACGCTCTCGGAGGCGTTTACGATTCTCCGTCACTTTCTGCCTACAGCAATGGTGTTTACAGCACTCCCCAATATTTTGCGTTTGCGAAAGGGGCAGGTGTATTCGGCGAGGCTGGGCCGGAAGCCATCATGCCCCTTACCCGTGGCGCTGATGGTTCGCTGGGGGTCAGAGCTGTTGGACGGGAATCACCGGCGGTACAGAACGCTGCGAGACAGCAGCAGGAAAGACAACTTCTTTCAACTGGTGACATCAACGTCAATTACCACCTCACTGGTAAACCGGATGATGTGATGATGCAGACATTGGATGCCCACGGCCGCCGCCTGGCTAAACAGATAAAATCTGAACTGACGAGCGACGTTAACAATCCTCAAAATGCCTTCGGTAGAGCACTTTACTCCAACCTTCAGCCCAAAAAACCACGATAACCTGCCCGGAGGGAATATTCATGGCAGATATTTTCTACCCGGACGAATACCTGCCCATGCCGCTTATGGACGGGTACGGGTTTAAGCCCATATCACCTTTACTGCGAACGGAGATGACGTCCGGTCGCGCTCAACAACGAAGGCGATATACCTCAACACCCACCCAGGCATCAGTTAAATGGATTTTTAAAACTGATGCTCTGGCGCAGGTGTTTGAGGCGTTTTTCAGGGATGCGCTTAAAGATGGCCAGTCCTGGTTCTATCTGAAACTCCAGACTCCCATCGGGGTAAAGCCCTATAAAGCCAGGTTCGTGGATATTTACGAAGGGCCGACGCTGGTCGCGCCAAAATACTGGCAGTACAGCGCAACGCTGGAATTATGGGAACGCCCGTTACCGCCTTCTGGCTGGGGGAATTACCCGGAATGGCTGGCTGGCCAGTCGTTACTGGATATTGCGCTAAACAGAGAGTGGCCGAAGCATGACAATTCTTGAGCGACTATATGCCAGCAGCGGATCGGAGGTTATTCACGATACGCTGCAGATATCAGCAGGCGATGATAACTACTGGCTAACCAGTGGCTGGGATGACGTTTCAGTGACGCTGGAAAATGGTCAGCCGGTGACGTTTGATGCCAGCGCGATAGATATCGCCTTACCAGCCAGGAACGCCGACGGGACACAGGATTTAAAGTTTGCTATCAGCAATATTGACGGACGGGTTTCAGAGGCGATCGATAAAATTCTGGATGAAATGAAATCAGCCACGCTGACATTCCGGCGGTACATTTCATCCGATCTGTCTGCTCCGGCATCATCACCGTATACGCTCGATATCAAATCCGGCTCCTGGACCCCGACAGCAGTTCAGGTCACGGCAGGCTATATGAATGTCCTCAAAACAGCCTGGCCCCGTAAACGTTACAACCTCGCCGAGCATCCGGGCTTACGTTACTAATCTGAGGCAAATATGTTTAACCCTGATAAATACCGTTCAGTCACCTGGCTGAAGGGCGGGCGCGTATATCCGCAGCTCGACTGCTTCGGCATTGTAAATGAGATACGTCGCGACCTGGGGCTACCTGAATGGCCGGATTTTGCAGGTGTGACCAAAGAAGGCGGGGGCCTCGACCGGGAAGCGAGAAAGCTGATGCTTACGCTGAAACGTTGTGAACCCTGTGAAGGTGCCGGAGTGGCTTGCTATTCGGGTTCAACGGTTTCCCATGTTGGGATCGTTGTGATGCTCGATAACCAGCTGCAGGTCGCGGAATGCAATCCAGGCTCGGGGGTTACGTTTCTGCCACTGTCGCGATTTATCCGTCGCTTTAACCGCGTGGAGTTCTGGCAATGACGATAAAGTTTTACCCGTCCCGGCTACCGGGTGAACCCCTTGAAACGCACGAGCATGGTGTGCTGACGCTGCATGAGTGGATGAGCAGAAATGTCCCGAGCTATTCACAGGATAAAACTCATCCTGTCGTGATCGAGCTGAACGGCCAGGCAGTCCCCCCGGCGGAATGGCCGTTATGTTTGTTGCGGCCAGACAGCGACGTGCGGATATATCCCATTCCGTATGGCACGGGGCTTGAAATTGCCGCGTGGGTTTCTGTGGCCGTATCCATTGCGTCTACGGCCTATGCATTATTCTTTGCCCCAAAACCAGAGCTGGGTGGCTTTTCATCCAGTAACGCTTCATCGCTGGATCTGAATCCGGCTAAAGCCAATACAGCGAAGCTTGGCGATCCCGTTAGGGAGGCTTTTGGGCGAAACCGGATATACCCGGATTACCTGGTGCAGCCGGTAACGCGATTCGACCCCGCTGATCCCACCAGAATGACGGTCGAAATGTTTGTCTGCCTTGGATATGGGCGTTTCTCCTATACCGGTGGGGATTTTCGGGTAGGAGAAACTCCGGCGCTGACCTTAGGCGAGGGCTTTTCATATACCAGCTATGGGCCTGGCGATAATGTGGCTGGGGATCGTCGCAGTGAGATATGGTTCAACTCAACGGAAGTTGGGGGAACGTCGAGCGGCAGCGGCCTCGATATGGCTCAGACTGCCCCTGAAGCCAGTGATATCGTTGCTGATGCCATGACCGTCAGCGGTGCCTCTGTCTCGTTTTCTGGCCTCGATGTCGATGATGATAATGATGAAGACGAGGATGAGAACAAACTTCCTCCTGGCTGGATCGCCGGTGCAATTGTCACCCTGAAAGCGCCAGTGAATTATCAGGTATCCATCGAGGGCGGTTTTAACGTGCTGACAGGCGACGTCGTGTCAGAGATCGCGCCATTCAGCGGAATGCCTGTCACCCTAACGTTTAACGGTACTGACTATGACCTGCAGATCGCCACGTATACCCCTCACCAGGACGCCGTTCCGGGAACAGGGGGAGCGACTGCGGTATTACGCGCCAGTGCCTCGCCGTCAACGTATGACTTTACGACAACCAGCCAGACCTTTGCTCTGACCTGGCAGGGTATCACCTATACCATATCTCTGGTCGCCAACTACGGCACAATGTCTGGCTTGCTCGCAGCGATCAACGGCGGGTTGAATGGTTCGGGGCTCATTGCTCAGGATGATGGCGGCGTGATACGTATCGTGGAGATCTCCAGCCCCTGGCGTGGCGGTTCCATTACGTCATCATTCCTGCCTGCGTCAGTATTTGGCGACAGCCCGGTATTTACAGCTGGTACAGCATCCAGCGGCGGAAGCACTGCGGTAACAGCCAGCGTGACGCTGGCATACGATTCTGGCACTGCCTTTTCCGGATTGCCGGAAGGCACTCAGCGGATTTCCCTGGCGCACCGTGGCAACGAATACCAGATAGCGTCTACTGATGGTCCCTCTGCGACCGTACAGCGTGTGGTTAACGGTGTCGTTGACAGCACCTGGTCAGGCTTTATGACCCGTACCGTCGTGGATTTTGCCGCGTCTGGTATTAACGATAATGAAACCTGGCTCGGCCCCTTTCTGGCCTGCCCGCAAAATGAAGTTGTGGATGCCTTCGAGGTCAACTTTGCTTTCCCAAACGGAATTTGCGGGTTCCAGAACAACGGGAATAAGCGGGTCCGCCATGTCGAGTATGAAATCCAGTATCGCGTTTATGGTTCCGGATCAGGGTGGACGAGTAAGCCAGGGGTTTACGCGCTTAAAAACATTAATGGCCTCGGTTTTACAGAGCGTTTTGATCTGTCCTCTCCTGGGCTGGTGGAGGTTCGATGCCGCCGCCGTAACGAGCAGGGGAGCAACAACGCGAGAGACACCATGTTCTGGCAGGCGCTCAGAGGTCGTTTGCTTTCCCGTCCGACCTCCTACGCAGGGATATCAACAATAGGGATCACGGTTGAAACCGGCGGCCAGCTGGCGGCCCAGTCAGACAAGCGTGTGAGTGTTGTCGCCACACGAAATTATGATGGCGGTGGTGACAGGACAATCAGCGGTGCGTTCCTGCATCTTGCCCGCAGTCTTGGATATCGCGACGACCAGATCGACATTGCGGCGCTCAGTACGCTGGAGGATACCTACTGGACGCCAAGGGGAGAATATTTTGATCACCAGGCAAGCAGTGACAGCACGTCAGCAAAGGATATTTTCGACAAAATAGCCGAGGCTGGCATGGGGTATTTTCTGCTGTCTGACGGGTTGCTTTCTGTCGGGAGAGAGGGCGTCAAAAGCTGGACAGGGATCATTACTCCTCAGGATACCGTGGAGGAAATGCAGACGTCATTCAGGGTCCCGTCGGAGGATGATTTTGATGGCGTGGATGTGAAATATATCAACCCTGTGACCTGGGCGGAGGAAACCGTACAGTGCCGGACGCCGGAAAATCCTTTTCCGCGCAAAACGGAGGCCTACACCATTGATGTTGCCATGACTGCAGATCGCGCCTGGCGTATCGGGATGCGTCGGTTAATGAAATATCTCCACCAACGCCGGACATATACGGCTACGACTTCAATGCTGGGATGGTGTCATGACTTCGGTGATCACATCATTTTGTCCGACGACATTCCAACCGGGAAAACCCAAAGTTGCCTGATTGACGCGATGATTTACGACTTCCAGGAAATTACGCTGCACGTCACGGAGCCACTGGACTGGAGCTACGCGAATCCTCGCTGCTGGATACAGTTTCAGGACGGTCGACCATCATCGCGAATGCTCACGCCGCAACGGGTGGATGATTTCACGCTGACGGTGCCGTACAACGACGACCTGCATCCGGAAGACTGGATTATGGACGACCCAGATATTGATCCGCCGAAGTTATTGTTCTGCGACAGTGAAAAGGGTGCGCGGCATGGGATAGTCCAGGAGGTTGCCCCATCAGGTGACAGCAACTGTCAGATTACTGCACCTGAATATAAAGAAATTTTCTACCAGTACGACGACGCCACATACCCCGGCGACGCTGCTTAATACCAAAAAAATCCCTTTCAACTTTTCTTTCGCTCAAACCCTCGTTTGGGCGAACGCCTTTTTTGGAGCAAAAAACATGGCCTTTAATCCGCCGCTGGGATCGACCAATGCCGATGTTTTTATGGGCAACGTTCAACGTCTTGATGAACTGATTAACGGTCCTGCAGCCGATGTTCCCGACCGCGCCGGCGACCCGCTTTATTCATGGCGCCTGATCCGGCAGAGCCTTATTCCTCTGAGCCGCCAGTATATGACGCTGGCTGACGCCCAGGCGGATATTGCCAATATTCCTGATGGTTCAGCTACCTACGTGCGCAGCACTGATGATAGTGCGCTGGCTGATGAGTACATCAACAACGGCGGGACGCTGGAGGCAACCGGGCGCCGAATGCCATCACAGGTTTATATCGACTCATTACTGAGCATTATTCAGCAAATGCAGAATCAGTCACTCTATCGAGACGGTGTGGCGGGATTTTCATTTCCGGTCATCTCAGCTGATAAACGTGTTATCGGATTTAAAAACGACGGCGGCGTATATGTGGCAGACGTTGAAATTCCCGGCACAGATAAAATACCTCCGCGCGACGGACCGCAATATATTTCCGTTGTTAAATCGAAAAATGACGGGCGCGTAGGTATCGGATTCAATCCAAAAAACGGCTTAACATTCGCTCTGCTTGATGATGATTCTGTTGCATACATTGCTGACAGAATTGGTGGTGGAGGGGCTACCGTTCCTGAAATTCGTGGGGAATGGGGTTCGCGTGTATTTAATCCCCGACACTATATCGGCGACGAATACAACACAGCTTCTGTCCTGGACAAAAGCTCTCGCACTTTCGACGCGCGTCAGTTATCTGACGGTGTCCAGGATACGCTGGTGATGGCGGCGCCACTGGCTACGGCAATCCGTATTGCGTTGGTATATGGTCAGTCAAACGCCGGGCTTGGCGGTTCAACTGGCCGCATTATTGATACTGCTCCGTGGGCGTTTTCTGCATGGGGTTTTGCGGGAGTCAACGGCAGTAGTCAGCAGGGGACGGTCCATTTATCGCCCGCTTCATTGACTGATTTTGTGCCGGCGCTGGACTACTCAGCTGCACAGTCACCGGCGATCTGCTCTGCATACGGAATCACGCAGCGTAACGCAGAGCTTGGGCGGGATGACCCTGGCTATATTGCCGCAACAGCCTGGCATGGCTCGCAGCCTATTAGCTCATTCTACCCGAATGCACAGTCGGGATACTGGAACTACGAGAACGCAGTGACGTTCCTGCAGCGTGCCTCTGCTATTGCTGTGGAATACGGGCGGACAGCCATTCTTGACGTGATGCAATGGATTCAAGGAGAGGCGGGGCCAACAGGTCGCGATAACTACGCCACCCAACTCGACGACCTGTTCACAACGATTTTGCCAGGGTTCAAGGCCGCGACGGGGCAAGCCGACAACGTGCAGGTAGCAATCTGGCAAACCAACATGAGCAAAGCGGCCAGTGGGGAGAATTACGCATCACAGGGCCAATGGGACGTAGCCAGCAACCGTGCTGATTGTTTTCTCGCAGGACCTATGTACCAGTTTAAGCTCGGTGATGAGCCAGGCACTGGCCCCAGCACAGTCCACACTGGCCCAGAGGGGCGGTTGATGTTGGGTGAAACTTACGCTGACGTGTATAGCAGTATCGTCGATAAAGGAGCGTGGAATCCGGTACAGCCGGTATCTGCGGTTCTCTCCGGAAATGTTGTCGATATTAATTTTGAAGGTACGCCGCTGGATGCCTTTGGCGCAAAACTGTCAATCGATAGCGACTGGGTACCCAATACGCTTAACCACGGCTTTTCTTTCCCCGGTGCGACCATCACAGCCGTTGAAATAACCGGGGCCAAAACCGTTCGTCTGACGCTTTCGGCAGCTCCGGGAGCAAGCAACAGAACCCTACGCTACGCCATTGACGCATTCGACGATGTGACCTACTGGCCGACACGCCGCGGCAACCTCATGGTTGAAACCGACCGAAAATCCTGGTGGAACTCGCAGGGAGTGAATATCCCGCGCAACGTTCGCCACTACGCTATTCGTTTTGAAATCACTGTTACGGAGTAACCAATATGCCAGGAATTGTTGTTGCACAAAATTTTAAAAATAATGCGTTGCCAGCGGGGGAAAGTCTGGCATCTGCGCTGATTGCCGACTCAGGCATAAAAAACTGGTTTCAGGCCGATGCGAATTCTGTAACGCTGAGCGGCAATGATATTGCCTCATTCAACGATCGGAAAGGTACCGCCAGCAAGTTGACCCGCGCTGATGCAGCTAATGGTGCAACCCTGGTGAGTAACGCATTCGGGCCATACTCTGGCGCCCGGTTTAATGCTGTTGAATCTGACAGATCGCTATTCAATGGCGACGCGCTAGACCTGACTCAGCCATTTAGTTGGTCGGGAGTCGCGACATTACGGTCTCTCTCTGCATCGAGCAACCTCTGCGGCACATTCACTTCATCATCGGTTCGCGCCATTCTCAACGTATCGGTATCCGGTAGTAATGCAGGGAAATTAACGTTTCAGGTTGGTACGGCGACATGTGTTGGCCCGACACTGGATCTGAATACGCCGTTTGCGTTCGTTTGTGGTTATGATGGGACGAATATTTTCCTGCGCGTGAATGGTGTGATGGCTTCTGTTGCTGCTGCTGGAAGTCCTTCTTCTTCGGCATTCGCCCTGGGCGCATTACCTGGTGGCTCTCAGTTCTGGGATGGTGACGTGTCCGATCTCTTTCTGTGTATCGTCGCAATGAACACCAGTGCTGGAGCATCATTGCTGACAAAGCTGACGGCATTTTATGAAGATGTTTATGGATTAACTCTTTAACTGCCCCACCCGGTAACCATATGCAAGCGTTACCGGGTGGGGCGCATTTACAACCGATAGTTCAAAAGGCTAAATGCCTGCATCGTAGATGTCCGCCATCTGCGCTTCGGTTAATCGTGTTGGGTAGTAGACAATTTTCTGAATAGTACCGTTAAACGACAGTGTATCCGGGTTTTTATCGGTGCTTCTCCCTCTGCCTACACATATGCGGCCAAAAAGCGCTGCTGCAACCGAGGCGGCGACCTGGGTTAATCCATATTCATCGTAAGTAAGCAGTGTCGCAGCATCATACGACATAAATCCCCGGTAACTACGCCCTGCGCCCGCCGATCCCTTTTTCGTATCCAGACTGGTATTGGCACCGGCATTGTATGAAGACGCGGAAATGACGCCGTTCTGATTCGCCAGGTTCTTCTGGTAAAATGCAATATAGTTAGCGCTGGTATCGGTGGCCTCAACGCCGAAGAAACCGTTTCCTAACTTCAGGACGCCAACCGGCGACTGATTAACGGCGGGCATCACTGCCTCCACGTAGATAGTTCCGGCATCAGGAGACATGAATCCTGTCACTGAATTATTTGCATTCAGAGTATCGGCTGCACGCGTCCCTGATGCGCCAGATGTTGGGACATAAGGCGTTGCTGCTTCGCGGACTTCCAGTTGTGCCCCCCAGACATACACGGTCTTACCAGTCCCGACGTAGGCGGGCATAAGCCCCGCGTTCACGCCATCGTTGATGAACGCCAACCCGGCCCCGCCCGCCGGATACGTCGCATAGATACGGATCGTAATGCTGATCCGCCAGTATCCATTCGGCCCCGGTTCAATTCCCGCTTGTTGAACCGTCGGCGATACTTTGACTACGACCCCTTTATCCAGGTCGAAGTTCGCAAACGTATTTCCGGAAGATGCAGGCAGCGCATATAACTGTACAAATCGCGCAGTTCCCTTCTTCACATAAATACTGTAGGTGTGGTACTGGCCAACTGCGGATGCCGTTGCATTCACTTCTTCCAGGGTATGAACGGTGTTACCGGTCCCTTCTGTCACCAGCGTTGCTGACGTATTGCCGTCAGGTGAAACTGCCGCGGCCGCTGCCACCGTGACCCCAGTTTTCGCCCAGGCCGTTTGCGTGAAATCCTCGCTGTAAATTACCTTGTTAGACGTGGAGTTATGTAACGTAATACCACGCCGTTTACGGGTAACGGGGTCATAAACAACAGCAGGTTCATTATCAGCCACGGTCTGGAGAATACCGTAAGGACCGACGACGGTCTTTTGCGAAGCGCGAGCAAAACTGGTGATTTCACTTATCAACGTACTTCGGAAAAGTTTGCCTGTGGTAATGTTTCGGGCTAAATAAAGCCCGTTCTTAAAGTCGAGGTAAAGCGACGCATTATCTGGCATAGGAGCGTTTGCCCCCGGCAGCTGTGATGGGTCGCCTTTATATTCAGAATTGCTTTTCAGTTCAAGAGCCATTTTAGATCCTTAGGGAAGGTGCGAATAAGCAGGTCATTTCTTCCCAAGCTGACTCGCTGATTAAA
>OJYK01000443.1_pt1 | contig 12115 bp, 8 predicted proteins | sample 1600931 | NCBI WGS metagenome assembly OJYK01 (sample SAMN04436819, study PRJEB24849) | human gut metagenome | biome: human gut; feature: NICU; material: stool | host: Homo sapiens | place: USA: Saint Louis, MO | collected 2011-05-21
CCGCTAATTATGCACGAGAATCAACAACCACAAACCGAGGCTTTTGAGCTGAGTGCGGCAGAGCGTGAAGCGATTGAGCACGAAATGCACCACTACGAAGACCCGCGTGCGGCGTCCATTGAAGCGCTGAAAATCGTTCAGAAGCAGCGTGGCTGGGTGCCGGATGGCGCGATCCACGCGATCGCCGATGTGCTGGGTATTCCGGCGAGCGACGTCGAAGGTGTGGCAACGTTTTATAGCCAGATCTTCCGCCAGCCGGTTGGTCGCCATGTGATCCGTTATTGCGACAGCGTGGTCTGTCATATCAACGGTTATCAGGGTATTCAGGCGGCGCTCGAGAAAAAGCTGAACATCAAACCAGGGCAAACGACATTTGATGGCCGCTTTACGCTGCTGCCAACTTGCTGCCTGGGGAACTGTGATAAAGGGCCAAACATGATGATCGATGAGGACACTCACGCGCATCTGACCCCGGAAGCGATCCCTGAACTGCTGGAGCGGTATAAATGAAAAACATTATCCGTACTCCCGAAACGCATCCGCTGACCTGGCGTCTGCGCGATGACAAACAGCCAGTGTGGCTGGATGAATACCGCAGCAAAAACGGTTACGAAGGCGCGCGTAAGGCGCTGACCGGGCTGTCTCCGGACGAAATTGTTAATCAGGTAAAAGACGCTGGTCTGAAAGGGCGCGGCGGCGCGGGCTTTTCGACTGGCCTGAAATGGAGCCTGATGCCGAAAGACGAATCCATGAACATCCGTTACCTGCTATGTAACGCCGATGAAATGGAGCCGGGCACCTATAAAGACCGCCTGCTGATGGAGCAACTGCCGCACCTGCTGGTGGAAGGTATGCTTATCTCCGCGTTTGCGCTGAAAGCTTACCGTGGCTACATCTTCCTGCGTGGCGAATATATCGAAGCGGCAGTGAATCTGCGCCGTGCCATTGCCGAAGCCACCGAAGCAGGTCTGCTTGGCAAAAATATTATGGGAACAGGTTTTGACTTCGAACTGTTCGTCCATACCGGGGCAGGGCGCTACATCTGCGGGGAAGAAACCGCGTTAATCAACTCCCTGGAAGGGCGTCGTGCTAACCCACGCTCGAAACCCCCCTTCCCGGCAACCTCCGGCGTATGGGGCAAACCGACCTGTGTCAACAACGTCGAAACCCTGTGTAACGTTCCGGCGATCCTCGCTAACGGCGTGGAGTGGTATCAGAACATCTCGAAAAGTAAAGATGCTGGCACCAAGCTGATGGGCTTCTCCGGTCGGGTGAAAAATCCGGGCCTGTGGGAACTGCCATTCGGCACCACCGCACGCGAGATCCTCGAAGATTACGCCGGTGGTATGCGTGACGGTCTGAAATTCAAAGCCTGGCAGCCAGGCGGCGCTGGCACCGACTTCCTGACCGAAGCGCACCTTGATCTGCCGATGGAATTCGAAAGTATCGGTAAAGCGGGAAGCCGTCTGGGTACGGCGCTGGCGATGGCGGTTGACCATGAGATCAACATGGTGTCGCTGGTGCGTAACCTGGAAGAGTTTTTCGCCCGTGAGTCCTGTGGCTGGTGTACGCCGTGCCGCGACGGTCTGCCGTGGAGCGTGAAAATTCTGCGTGCGCTGGAGCGTGGCGAAGGTCAGCCGGGCGATATCGAAACACTTGAGCAACTGTGTCGATTCTTAGGCCCGGGTAAAACTTTCTGTGCCCACGCACCTGGTGCAGTGGAGCCGTTACAGAGCGCCATCAAATATTTCCGCGAAGAATTTGAGGCGGGAATCAAACAGCCGTTCAGCAATACCCATTTGATTAATGGGATTCAGCCGAACCTGCTGAAAGAGCGCTGGTAACCGAATTTCGATTAACGCTCAGTCTCTGACTGAGAAAACTGGAAGCATGCTAATGGCTACAATTCATGTAGACGGCAAAGAATACGAGGTCAACGGAGCGGACAACTTGCTGGAAGCTTGTCTGTCTCTGGGCCTTGATATTCCTTACTTTTGCTGGCATCCGGCGCTGGGAAGCGTCGGTGCTTGCCGCCAGTGTGCGGTGAAGCAATACCAAAACGCGGAAGACACGCGTGGTCGCCTGGTGATGTCCTGTATGACACCGGCTTCCGATGGCACCTTTATTTCCATTGACGATGAAGAAGCGAAACAGTTCCGTGAAAGTGTGGTCGAGTGGTTAATGACCAACCACCCGCACGACTGTCCGGTATGTGAAGAAGGCGGTAACTGCCATCTTCAGGATATGACCGTGATGACCGGACACAGCTTCCGTCGCTACCGTTTCACCAAACGTACCCACCGTAATCAGGATTTGGGGCCATTCATCTCTCACGAAATGAACCGCTGCATCGCCTGCTACCGCTGCGTGCGTTACTACAAAGATTACGCTGACGGCACGGACCTGGGCGTTTACGGTGCGCACGACAACGTCTACTTCGGTCGCCCGGAAGACGGCACGCTGGAAAGCGAATTTTCCGGTAACCTGGTCGAAATTTGCCCGACCGGCGTATTCACCGACAAAACGCACTCCGAGCGTTACAACCGTAAATGGGATATGCAGTTTGCGCCGAGCATCTGCCAGCAATGTTCCATCGGCTGTAACATCAGCCCCGGCGAGCGTTATGGCGAACTGCGTCGTATCGAAAACCGTTACAACGGTACGGTAAACCACTACTTCCTCTGCGACCGTGGTCGTTTCGGTTACGGTTACGTCAACCTGAAAGATCGTCCGCGTCAGCCAGTACAGCGTCGTGGCGATGATTTCATTACCCTCAATGCCGAACAGGCAATGCAGGGCGCAGCAGATATTCTGCGCCAGTCGAAGAAAGTGATCGGCATCGGTTCTCCGCGTGCCAGCGTAGAAAGCAACTTTGCGCTGCGTGAACTGGTGGGCGAAGAAAACTTCTATACCGGTATCGCTCACGGTGAGCAGGAACGTCTGCAACTGGCGCTGAAAGTGCTACGTGAAGGCGGCATTTATACGCCGGCACTGCGCGAAATCGAATCTTACGATGCGGTACTGGTGCTGGGCGAAGACGTTACCCAGACCGGCGCGCGCGTCGCGCTGGCAGTTCGTCAGGCGGTGAAAGGTAAAGCGCGCGAAATGGCGGCAGCACAGAAAGTGGCTGACTGGCAGATTGCGGCAATCCTCAACATCGGTCAACGTGCGAAGCATCCGCTGTTTGTTACCAACGTTGATGACACCCGTCTGGATGATATCGCGGCGTGGACTTACCGCGCACCGGTTGAAGATCAGGCGCGTTTAGGTTTTGCCATCGCCCATGCGCTGGACAACTCCGCACCAGCGGTTGACGGTATTGAACCTGAGCTGCAAAGCAAAATCGACGTCATCGTGCAGGCACTGGCTGGTGCGAAGAAACCGTTGATTATCTCCGGGACGAACGCCGGTAGCTTAGAGGTGATTCAGGCGGCGGCTAACGTCGCGAAAGCCCTGAAAGGTCGCGGCGCTGACGTTGGTATCACCATGATTGCTCGCTCTGTAAACAGCATGGGGCTGGGCATTATGGGGGGCGGTTCGCTTGAAGAAGCGTTGACCGAACTGGAAACCGGACGCGCCGACGCGGTGGTGGTGCTGGAAAACGATCTGCATCGTCACGCTTCCGCTACCCGCGTGAATGCTGCGCTGGCCAAAGCGCCGCTGGTGATGGTGGTTGACCATCAACGCACAGCGATTATGGAAAACGCCCATCTGGTACTTTCTGCTGCCAGCTTTGCTGAAAGCGACGGTACGGTAATTAATAATGAAGGTCGCGCCCAACGTTTCTTCCAGGTTTACGATCCGGCTTATTACGACAGCAAAACTGTCATGCTGGAAAGCTGGCGCTGGTTACACTCGCTGCATAGCACCTTGCTGAGCCGTGAAGTGGACTGGACGCAGCTCGACCATGTGATTGACGCTGTTGTGGCGAAAATCCCGGAACTGGCGGGTATCAAAGATGCTGCGCCGGATGCGACATTCCGTATTCGTGGGCAGAAACTGGCCCGTGAACCGCACCGTTACAGCGGTCGTACCGCCATGCGCGCCAATATCAGCGTTCATGAGCCGCGTCAGCCGCAGGATATTGACACCATGTTCACCTTCTCGATGGAAGGTAACAACCAGCCGACCGCGCACCGTTCGCAAGTGCCGTTTGCCTGGGCGCCAGGCTGGAACTCCCCGCAGGCGTGGAACAAATTCCAGGACGAAGTTGGCGGCAAACTGCGCTTTGGCGATCCGGGCGTGCGTCTGTTTGAAACCAGCGAAAACGGTCTGGATTACTTCACCAGCGTACCGGCACGCTTCCAGCCGCAGGACGGGAAATGGCGTATCGCGCCGTATTACCACCTGTTTGGCAGCGATGAATTGTCACAGCGTGCTCCGGTCTTCCAGAGCCGTATGCCGCAGCCGTACATCAAACTCAACCCAGCGGATGCCGCGAAGTTGGGTGTGAACGCGGGTACACGCGTCTCCTTTAGTTACGATGGCAACACGGTCACGCTGCCGGTTGAAATCGCCGAAGGGCTGACGGCAGGGCAGGTGGGCTTGCCGATGGGTATGTCCGGCATTGCTCCGGTGCTGGCGGGCGCGCATCTTGAGGATCTCAAGGAGGCACAACAATGAGTTGGATATCACCGGAACTGATTGAGATCCTGCTGACCATCCTCAAAGCGGTGGTGATCCTGCTGGTGGTTGTCACCTGTGGGGCATTCATGAGCTTTGGCGAACGTCGCCTGCTGGGTCTGTTCCAGAACCGTTACGGACCTAACCGTGTTGGCTGGGGCGGTTCGCTCCAGCTGGTCGCGGACATGATCAAGATGTTCTTTAAAGAAGACTGGATCCCGAAATTCTCGGATCGCGTCATCTTTACCCTGGCACCGATGATTGCCTTTACCTCGCTGCTGCTGGCCTTTGCGATTGTGCCAGTCAGCCCAGGTTGGGTGGTTGCCGACCTGAACATCGGGATTTTGTTCTTCCTGATGATGGCCGGTCTGGCGGTCTACGCGGTGCTGTTTGCGGGCTGGTCAAGTAACAACAAATACTCGCTGCTGGGTGCGATGCGTGCTTCTGCGCAGACTCTGAGCTACGAAGTGTTCCTCGGGCTTTCCCTGATGGGCGTGGTGGCGCAGGCCGGTTCATTCAACATGACCGACATCGTCAACAGCCAGGCGCATGTGTGGAACGTCATCCCGCAATTCTTTGGTTTTATTACCTTTGCCATCGCGGGCGTGGCGGTGTGTCACCGTCACCCGTTTGACCAGCCGGAAGCCGAGCAGGAACTGGCGGATGGTTACCACATTGAATATTCCGGCATGAAGTTCGGTCTGTTCTTCGTGGGCGAATACATCGGGATTGTGACCATCTCTGCACTGATGGTGACGCTGTTCTTCGGTGGCTGGCAAGGCCCGTTGTTACCGCCATTCATCTGGTTCGCGCTGAAAACCGCGTTCTTTATGATGATGTTCATTTTGATTCGTGCGTCGTTACCGCGTCCGCGTTATGACCAGGTAATGTCCTTCGGCTGGAAAATCTGCCTGCCGCTGACGCTGATCAACTTGCTGGTAACGGCGGCTGTCATTCTCTGGCAGGCGCAATAAGGGGCAATAAGACCATGACCTTAAAAGAATTGTTAGTAGGATTCGGCACCCAGGTTCGTAGTATCTGGATGATCGGCCTGCACGCGTTCGCCAAACGCGAAACGCGAATGTACCCGGAAGAACCGGTCTATCTGCCGCCCCGTTATCGTGGTCGTATCGTTCTGACCCGCGACCCGGACGGCGAAGAGCGTTGCGTAGCCTGTAACCTCTGCGCGGTAGCCTGCCCGGTCGGCTGTATCTCGCTGCAAAAAGCAGAAACCAAAGACGGTCGCTGGTATCCGGAATTTTTCCGCATCAACTTCTCACGCTGCATTTTCTGTGGTCTGTGCGAAGAAGCCTGTCCGACCACGGCGATTCAGTTAACCCCGGATTTCGAAATGGGGGAATACAAGCGCCAGGATCTGGTTTACGAGAAAGAGGATCTGCTGATCTCCGGTCCGGGCAAATACCCGGAATATAACTTCTACCGGATGGCAGGTATGGCAATCGACGGCAAAGATAAGGGCGAAGCAGAGAACGAAGCCAAGCCTATCGACGTCAAGAGCCTGTTACCGTAAGGAGAGGGGCAATGGAGTTCGCTTTTTATATCTGTGGCCTGATAGCCATACTTGCGACCTTGCGAGTGATCACCCATACCAATCCGGTACACGCACTGCTGTACCTGATTATTTCGCTGCTGGCGATCTCTGGGGTGTTCTTCTCACTGGGCGCTTACTTCGCCGGTGCGCTGGAAATTATCGTCTACGCGGGTGCCATTATGGTGCTGTTCGTGTTCGTGGTGATGATGCTCAACCTGGGCGGTTCAGAAATTGAACAGGAACGCCAGTGGCTGAAACCGCAGGTGTGGATTGGTCCGGCAATTTTGTCGGCCATCATGCTGGTGGTGATTGTTTACGCCATCCTCGGTGTTAACGATCAGGGTATCGACGGTACGCCAATCAGTGCTAAAGCAGTGGGTATTACGCTGTTCGGGCCTTACGTACTGGCGGTGGAACTGGCTTCTATGCTGCTGCTCGCGGGTCTGGTTGTGGCCTTCCACGTCGGTCGTGAAGAGCGTGCGGGTGAAGTGCTGAGCAATCGTAAAGACGACAGCGCGAAAAGAAAAACGGAGGAGCACGCATGATCCCCTTACAACATGGACTGATCCTCGCGGCAATCTTATTCATTCTTGGCTTAACTGGTCTGGTTATCCGTCGCAATCTGCTGTTTATGCTGATTGGTCTGGAAATCATGATTAACGCCTCCGCGCTGGCCTTTGTGGTCGCCGGAAGCTACTGGGGCCAGACCGACGGTCAGGTGATGTACATTCTCGCCATCAGCCTCGCGGCGGCAGAAGCGAGTATCGGCCTAGCGCTGCTGCTGCAACTTCACCGTCGTCGCCAGAACCTGAACATTGATTCAGTAAGTGAGATGCGCGGATGAACATGCTTGCCTTAACCATTATTTTGCCATTGATTGGCTTCGTCCTGCTGGCGTTCTCCCGTGGGCGCTGGTCTGAAAACGTCTCGGCGATCGTCGGCGTTGGCTCTGTGGGCCTGGCGGCGCTGGTAACTGCCTTTATCGGCGTTGACTTCTTCGCTAACGGTGAGCAGGCATACAGCCAGCCGCTGTGGACGTGGATGTCGGTAGGCGACTTTAACATCGGTTTTAACCTGGTGCTGGACGGCCTGTCGCTGACCATGCTCTCGGTGGTCACTGGTGTGGGTTTCCTTATTCACATGTACGCCTCCTGGTATATGCGCGGTGAAGAGGGCTACTCTCGCTTCTTCGCTTACACCAACCTGTTCATCGCCAGCATGGTAGTTCTGGTGCTTGCCGACAACCTGCTGCTGATGTACCTCGGCTGGGAAGGCGTGGGCCTGTGCTCCTATCTGCTGATCGGTTTCTATTACACCGATCCGAAGAATGGCGCAGCGGCAATGAAGGCATTCGTCGTGACCCGTGTGGGTGACGTCTTCCTCGCTTTCGCGCTGTTCATTCTTTACAACGAACTGGGCACCCTGAACTTCCGCGAAATGGTGGAACTGGCACCAGCGCACTTTGCTGACGGCAATAACATGCTGATGTGGGCGACGCTGATGCTGCTGGGCGGTGCGGTCGGTAAATCTGCGCAGTTGCCGTTGCAGACATGGCTTGCCGACGCGATGGCGGGCCCGACGCCTGTCTCCGCGCTGATCCACGCCGCAACCATGGTAACCGCGGGTGTCTACCTGATCGCCCGTAGCCACGGCCTGTTCCTGATGACGCCGGAAGTTCTGCATCTGGTGGGCATTGTTGGGGCGGTTACGCTGCTGCTGGCCGGTTTTGCCGCGCTGGTACAGACCGATATCAAACGTGTTCTCGCTTACTCTACCATGAGCCAGATTGGCTACATGTTCCTCGCGCTTGGCGTGCAGGCATGGGATGCGGCGATTTTCCACTTGATGACTCACGCGTTCTTTAAAGCGCTGCTGTTCCTGGCATCCGGTTCCGTCATTCTGGCCTGCCATCACGAACAGAACATCTTCAAGATGGGCGGTCTGCGTAAATCTATTCCGCTGGTTTATCTCTGCTTCCTGGTGGGCGGCGCAGCACTGTCGGCACTGCCGCTGGTCACTGCGGGCTTCTTCAGTAAGGATGAGATCCTCGCGGGTGCGATGGCGAATGGTCATATCAATCTGATGGTGGCTGGTCTGGTCGGTGCGTTTATGACCTCGCTCTACACCTTCCGTATGATTTTCATCGTCTTCCACGGAAAAGAACAAATTCACGCTCACGCCGTGAAAGGGATAACTCACAGCCTGCCGCTGATTGTGCTGCTGATCCTTTCCACCTTCGTTGGCGCACTGATTGTACCGCCGCTGCAGGGCGTGCTCCCGCAAACGACGGAGCTGGCGCACGGCAGCATGTTGACCCTGGAAATTACCTCTGGCGTGGTCGCGGTGGTCGGCATTCTGCTGGCAGCCTGGCTGTGGCTGGGTAAACGTACTCTGGTGACTTCCATCGCCAACAGTGCGCCGGGCCGTCTGCTGGGCACCTGGTGGTACAACGCCTGGGGCTTTGACTGGCTGTACGACAAAGTGTTCGTCAAGCCGTTCCTGGGTATTGCCTGGTTGCTGAAACGCGATCCGCTGAACTCAATGATGAACATCCCGGCTGTCCTTTCCCGCTTTGCAGGTAAAGGTCTGCTGTTAAGCGAGAACGGTTATCTGCGCTGGTATGTGGCATCCATGAGCATCGGTGCGGTCGTGGTGCTGGCACTGTTGATGGTACTGCGTTGAGTTAAGGATTGTGGGCTTGCCCCTGGGCATATAAGAACGTAGGTCGGATAAGCCGCCTTCGCGGCGCATCCGACACTACAACCACAATCCGAAGAGAATTTTCTGTCGTGAGAATTCGTTGAAAATCCGGTCCTGACGGGACTTTTACAAGGAATAAAGATCGCCATGTTACTACCCTGGCTAATATTAATTCCCTTTATCGGCGGCTTCCTGTGCTGGCAGACCGAACGCTTTGGCGTCAAGGTGCCGCGCTGGATCGCGCTGATCACCATGGGATTGACGCTGGCGCTGTCGCTGCAACTGTGGTTGCAGGGCGGTTATTCACTGACGCAATCCGCCGGAATTCCGCAGTGGCAGTCTGAATTCGACATGCCGTGGATCCCGCGTTTTGGTATCTCTATCCATCTCGCCATTGACGGGCTATCGCTGCTGATGGTCGTGCTGACTGGTCTGCTCGGTGTGCTGGCGGTACTCTGTTCGTGGAAAGAGATCGAAAAATATCAGGGCTTCTTCCACCTCAACCTGATGTGGATCCTGGGCGGCGTTATCGGCGTGTTCCTTGCCATCGACATGTTCCTGTTCTTCTTCTTCTGGGAAATGATGCTGGTGCCGATGTACTTCCTGATCGCACTGTGGGGGCATAAAGCCTCTGACGGTAAAACGCGTATCACGGCGGCAACCAAGTTCTTCATTTACACCCAGGCGAGTGGTCTGGTGATGTTGATCGCCATCCTGGCGCTGGTTTTTGTTCACTACAATGCGACCGGCGTCTGGACCTTCAACTATGAAGAGCTGTTGAATACGCCAATGTCCAGTGGTGTGGAATATCTGTTGATGCTGGGCTTCTTCATCGCATTTGCGGTGAAAATGCCGGTGGTTCCGCTGCATGGCTGGCTGCCGGATGCGCACTCACAGGCTCCAACCGCCGGTTCCGTGGACCTCGCGGGGATCTTGCTGAAAACCGCCGCTTACGGTCTGCTGCGTTTCTCCCTACCGCTGTTCCCGAACGCGTCGGCAGAGTTCGCGCCAATCGCCATGTGGCTGGGTGTTATCGGCATCTTCTACGGTGCGTGGATGGCCTTCGCCCAGACCGATATCAAACGTCTGATCGCCTACACCTCGGTTTCCCACATGGGCTTCGTGCTGATTGCTATCTACACTGGCAGCCAGTTGGCCTACCAGGGCGCGGTAATCCAGATGATTGCGCACGGCTTGTCAGCGGCGGGTCTGTTTATTCTCTGCGGTCAGCTTTATGAACGTATCCATACCCGCGACATGCGCATGATGGGCGGTCTGTGGAGCAAGATGAAATGGCTGCCAGCACTGTCGCTGTTCTTTGCGGTGGCAACGCTTGGGATGCCTGGCACCGGTAACTTCGTCGGCGAATTTATGATTCTGTTCGGCAGCTTCCAGGTTGTCCCGGTGATTACCGTTATCTCTACCTTTGGGCTGGTCTTTGCCTCTGTTTATTCGCTGGCGATGTTACATCGCGCTTACTTCGGTAAAGCGAAAAGCCAGATTGCCAGCCAGGAACTGCCAGGGATGTCGCTGCGTGAGCTGTTTATGATCCTGTTGCTGGTGGTGCTGCTGGTACTGCTGGGCTTCTATCCGCAGCCGATTCTGGATACCTCGCACTCCGCGATTGGCAATATCCAGCAGTGGTTTGTTAATTCCGTTACTACTACAAGGCCGTAAATCGCCATGACAATAACTCCACAAAACCTGATCGCACTGCTACCGTTGCTGATCGTCGGCTTGACGGTGGTGGTTGTGATGCTCTCCATTGCGTGGCGACGCAATCATTTCCTCAACGCTACGCTCTCGGTTATTGGGCTTAACGCGGCGCTGGTTTCGCTCTGGTTTGTCGGCCAGGCGGGCGCTATGGACGTTACGCCACTGATGCGCGTTGATGGTTTCGCCATGCTTTACACCGGGCTGGTATTGTTGGCGAGCCTCGCCACCTGTACTTTCGCCTACCCGTGGCTTGAAGGCTATAACGACAACAAGGACGAGTTCTACCTGTTGGTGTTAATTGCCGCGCTGGGCGGGATCCTGCTGGCGAATGCCAACCATCTGGCGTCTTTGTTCCTCGGTATTGAACTGATCTCTTTGCCGCTGTTTGGCCTGGTCGGTTACGCTTTCCGCCAGAAACGTTCGCTGGAAGCAAGTATCAAATACACCATTCTCTCTGCCGCAGCGTCTTCTTTCCTGCTGTTCGCTATGGCGCTGGTGTATGCGCAGTCTGGCGACCTGTCGTTTGTCGCGCTGGGTAAAAACCTCGGCGACGGTATGCTCAACGAGCCGCTGTTGCTGGCAGGTTTCGGCCTGATGATTGTTGGCCTCGGCTTCAAACTCTCTCTGGTGCCGTTCCACCTGTGGACGCCAGACGTATACCAGGGCGCGCCTGCGCCGGTTTCCACTTTCCTGGCGACGGCGAGCAAAATCGCTATCTTCGGTGTGGTGATGCGTCTGTTCCTCTACGCACCGGTGGGTGACAGCGAAGCGATTCGGGTGGTGCTGGCGATTATCGCCTTTGCCTCCATCATCTTCGGTAACCTGATGGCGCTGAGCCAGACCAATATCAAACGTTTGCTCGGTTACTCATCTATCTCTCACCTCGGCTATCTGCTGGTGGCGCTGATTGCGCTGCAAACCGGCGAGATGTCGATGGAAGCGGTAGGGGTTTACCTGGCCGGTTATCTGTTCAGCAGCCTCGGCGCGTTCGGCGTGGTCAGCCTGATGTCCAGCCCGTATCGTGGCCCGGATGCTGATTCCCTGTTCTCTTACCGCGGTCTGTTCTGGCATCGCCCGATCCTCGCGGCGGTGATGACGGTGATGATGCTGTCTCTGGCCGGTATTCCGATGACGCTGGGCTTTATTGGTAAGTTCTACGTGCTGGCGGTCGGTGTCCAGGCACACTTGTGGTGGCTGGTGGGTGCCGTGGTTGTCGGTTCGGCAATCGGCCTCTACTACTACCTGCGCGTGGCGGTGAGCTTGTATCTTCACGCCCCGGAACAACCGGGTCGCGATGCACCTTCAAACTGGCAGTACAGCGCGGGCGGTATCGTGGTGCTGATCTCTGCACTGTTGGTACTGGTGCTGGGTGTATGGCCACAACCGCTGATTAGCATTGTGCGGTTGGCCATGCCGCTGATGTAAGCAGTCAGTTTGTAAGTCAGAAAGCCGCCGACATGTTCGGCGGTTTTTTTTGTGCACAGAAAACCCCCAGCTAGGCTGGGGGTTCCGGAAAGCTTTCAG
>OJYK01000446.1_pt1 | contig 12028 bp, 10 predicted proteins | sample 1600931 | NCBI WGS metagenome assembly OJYK01 (sample SAMN04436819, study PRJEB24849) | human gut metagenome | biome: human gut; feature: NICU; material: stool | host: Homo sapiens | place: USA: Saint Louis, MO | collected 2011-05-21
CTGCTGGGCCAGCAGGGCTTTTTCTTCGTCAGTAAGTACCTGCAAACTTTCCTGCAGCGCCTGCTGCTGGGCCTCCGTCAACAGGACAATGCCCGCCGCCTGGGCTTCGAACTTCTCCAGCGCGTGGCGAGCGGCTTTGTGCTGTTCGTAGACCATGGCTGAAATCTGGCCGTAGATTTCCGTGCCGGTCAGCTCCTCCAGCAGCTCCGCGCGATCGCTCGGCTTCGCGTTCAGGAAGGCGGCAAATTGCCCCTGGGAAAGCAGCATCGAGCGGGTGAAGCGGCCATAGTCGAGGCCGGTAAGCGTCGCGGTCTGCTCCAGCTTGTCCGAGACTTTATCGGCGAGGATTTTGCCGTCAGCGCAGCGCGCCAGCTCGACGCGGGGCGCCTGCAGATTGCCATCCGGCTGGTGACGGGCCCGGTTCTGGCTCCAGAAAGCGCGGTAGGCGATGCCTTTTACTTCAAATTCGACTTCCGCCAGACACTCGGCGGTATCGCGGGTCATCAGGTCGTTTTGCGACTGGGAGACCTTGTTCAGGCGCGGCGTCTCATGATAGAGCGCCAGGCAAATGGCATCGAGCAGCGTGGTTTTCCCGGCCCCGGTGGCGCCGGTAATGGCGAACAGGCCATTGCTGGCGAACGGCTCGGCGGTAAAGTCTATCTTCCATTCCCCTTTCAGGGAGTTGAGGTTTTTCAGGCGCAGACTGAGGATTTTCATGCGTTTTCGTCCTCCGCGGTGAGCGTATGCACCGTATGGGCGAACAGCTCATGCAGCCGGGCGCGCTTCATCTCGTCAATTTCGGTCAGCGCCAGCCGGCGCTCGAATACCTCCTCCACCTTCAGTTCACTGAGCGTCTCCCGCTGGGCGTTGAGCAGTATTTTCTCGCGCTGCTCGCGGCTGCGGCGCACCAGCAGCACTTCCACCGGCAGATCCTCCGTTAGCGCCTGAATATGACGTTGAATATCGTGCAGATAGTCCTCGGTGGTGATTTCGATATCCAGCCACACCGGCGGGTCCTGCTCGACGCCGCGCCACTGCTCCAGCTGGGCGGTGATGGCGGCCAGATCGCCTTTGATTACTGCCAGAGGCTGGGTCACGGGCACCTCCAGGGTTTCCACGGCGCTAAGTCGCCCCTCGCTAAAGCTCACCAGATGCACCGATTTCGCTTTGCCGGTTTCATCGAAGCTCAGCGGCAGCGGCGAGCCGCTGTAGCGGATATGCTCGCAGCCGCCGACCATCTGCGCCCGGTGAATATGGCCCAGCGCAATGTAGTCGGCAGGGGGGAAGTGTTGCGCCGGAAAGGCATCCAGTGTGCCGATGTAAATGTCGCGGACGGCATCGCTTTTGCTGGCGCCGACGGTGGTCAGATGGCCGCTGGCAATGATGGGCAGCGGCCGATCGCCGCGCAGCGCGCAGGCCTGCTGATACTGCTCCTGATAATAGCCGCTGATGGCGTGCAGCAGCTGCTGCTGTTTTTCCCGACCGGAGTGACCGGCCTGGCTGGTCACCAGCTCGCGCGGGCGTAAAAACGGCACCGGACAGAAGATGGCGCCCGGCGTGCCGTCGCGCAGCGGCAGCTCAATCGGCGCGTAGCCGGCGTTCGCCACCACGGTGGTGTGTAAAAAGGCGAGGATATCGCGGGATTCATTGAGCATCGCCACCGAGTCGTGGTTGCCCGCCAGCACCACCAGGCGACAGCCGGTCTGCTGCAACTGGACGACGAAACGGTTATACAGTTCGCGGGCGTAGCTCGGCGGCGAGCCGGTATCAAAAATATCGCCAGCCACGATAATGGCGTCGACTTCATGCTCCTGCGCGCGGTCCAGTAGCCAGGTAAGAAAAGCGTCGTGTTCGGCCGCGCGGCTTTTGCTGTAAAAATTCTGGCCCAGGTGCCAGTCGGAGGTGTGAAGGAGGCGCATAAATCTTCCCTAGCGAAAAAAGCATGGGCGGCAGTATACCACTTGTTAGTGAGGGGTAAGTCCGCGTCGTGCTTCAAAATACCCGATCATCAGACGGTCATTTTTTTCATAAATCTGTCACAAAAGTGACGCATAATGACGCCGCACTTCTATACTGATGGCTAAAAAAAACAGGGTAAATAATGGCGAGAAGAATTCTGGTCGTTGAAGATGAAGCTCCAATCCGCGAAATGGTCTGCTTTGTTCTGGAGCAAAATGGCTTTCAGCCTGTCGAAGCGGAAGATTATGACAGCGCGGTGAATCAACTCAATGAACCCTGGCCTGATTTGATTCTCCTGGACTGGATGCTGCCGGGCGGTTCGGGGCTGCAGTTTATTAAACTGCTCAAGCGCGAGGCGATGACGCGGGATATTCCGGTAGTGATGCTGACCGCGCGCGGAGAAGAAGAGGATCGCGTTCGCGGCCTGGAGACCGGCGCGGATGACTACATCACCAAGCCTTTCTCTCCGAAAGAGCTGGTGGCGAGAATCAAAGCGGTGATGCGCCGTATTTCACCGATGGCGGTGGAAGAGGTGATCGAAATGCAGGGGCTGAGCCTCGACCCTTCATCGCACCGGGTAATGACCGGCGACAGTCCGCTGGATATGGGACCGACGGAATTTAAATTATTGCACTTCTTTATGACCCATCCGGAGCGGGTGTACAGCCGTGAACAGCTGCTGAACCACGTCTGGGGGACCAACGTTTATGTGGAAGACCGCACGGTGGACGTCCATATTCGCCGCCTGCGCAAAGCGCTGGAACACAGTGGCCATGATCGTATGGTGCAAACGGTTCGCGGCACGGGGTATCGTTTCTCCGCCCGTTTCTGAATTTTGACAGGAGTGTGACCCGTGCTGGAACGGCTGTCATGGAAAAGGCTGGCGCTGGAGCTCTTTTTAGCGTGTATTCCGGCCCTGATTCTGGGGGCGTTTGTGGGTCATCTGCCGTGGTTTTTACTGGCGGCAGTGACCGGTTTGCTGATCTGGCATTTCTGGAATTTGATGCGCCTGTCGTGGTGGCTGTGGGTGGACCGGAGCATGACTCCTCCGCCTGGCCGCGGCAGTTGGGAGCCGCTGCTGTATGGTCTGCACCAGATGCAGATGCGTAATAAAAAGCGTCGGCGCGAGCTGGGAAGCCTGATTAAACGCTTTCGCAGCGGGGCGGAATCGCTGCCGGATGCGGTCGTCCTGACCACGGAAGAGGGGGCTATTTTCTGGTGTAATGGCCTGGCGCAGCAGATTCTAAAACTGCGCTGGCCGGACGACAGTGGCCAAAACATTCTTAACCTTCTGCGCTATCCTGAGTTCGCCAACTATCTGAAACAGCGCGATTTTTCAAAGCCGCTCAATCTGGTGCTGAATAACGCCCGTCATCTGGAAATTCGCGTGATGCCCTACAGCGACAAGCAGTGGCTGATGGTGGCGCGCGACGTGACGCAGATGCATCAGCTGGAAGGGGCGCGGCGGAACTTTTTCGCCAACGTCAGCCATGAGTTGCGCACCCCACTGACGGTGCTGCAGGGCTATCTGGAGATGATGCAGGAGCAGGTGCTGGAGGGGGCGACCCGAGAAAAAGCCCTGCACACCATGCGGGAGCAAACTCAACGTATGGAAGGTCTGGTGAAGCAGCTGCTGACGCTGTCGCGTATTGAAGCCGCGCCGGCGCTGGCGATGAATGATCGCATCGACGTGCCGATGATGCTGCGGGTGGTGGAGCGCGAGGCGCAAACTCTCAGCCAGGAGAAACAGACGCTGATCTTCACCGTCGATGAGCAGCTCAAGGTGCTGGGTAATGAGGAGCAGCTGCGCAGCGCCATCTCCAACCTGGTCTATAACGCGGTGAACCACACCCCGCCGGGGACCGAAATTCGCGTCAGCTGGCAGCGAACCCCGCAGGGAGCGCTGTTCAGCGTCGAGGATAACGGGCCAGGCATTGCGCCGGAGCATATTCCCCGTCTGACCGAGCGTTTTTATCGGGTGGATAAAGCCCGTTCCCGGCAAACGGGGGGCAGTGGCCTGGGACTGGCGATCGTCAAACACGCGGTTAACCATCATGACAGCCGGCTGGAAATCGACAGCACGGTGGGCAAGGGAACCCGCTTTAGCTTCCTGCTCCCGGAACGATTAATTGCCAAAAATGACGCCTGATCGACGCGCTGTCAGTTTATCTTGCCAATGACCAGCTTCAGCTGGTCATTTTCATTGGCAGTCGTTTTTTCTCGCCTATTTAATGAGCGTGCGCTGCTTTTTTGTTCGCATGATAAGCCACGGGTTTTCTATCAATATGGTAAATGATTCTGGTGTGAAAGACATAACCAGCATAATCATCTGCTTTTGCGATCGTGCCTTGCTTTAAAACGTTATAAGCGTTTAAATTGCGCCTGCGCAGTCGATGACAGACTGCTTTTGCGTGGTAATACCAAAAACAATTCTTTCCCACGCCGCTTCGGGAGCATATCTCGCTGAGTTTACCGGCAATGGCCGCTGTATCGTCCCTGAGAGGGGAGCGCGGTATTTTTCCATTTTTTTTACAACACCACATCCACAGGCAGTAATGAATTTATGACCCATCAGTTAAAATCTCGCGACATCATAGCGTTGGGCTTTATGACCTTCGCGTTGTTCGTTGGCGCAGGCAACATTATTTTCCCTCCGATGGTTGGCTTACAGGCGGGCGAGCACGTCTGGACGGCGGCGATCGGCTTCCTGATCACTGCGGTGGGTCTGCCGGTGCTGACGGTGGTGGCGCTGGCGAAAGTCGGCGGCGGCGTTGAAAGCCTGAGCACCCCGATTGGTAAAGTGGCCGGTATCCTGCTGGCGGTGGTGTGCTATCTCGCGGTAGGACCGCTGTTCGCGACGCCGCGTACCGCGACCGTCTCCTTTGAGGTCGGTATTGCGCCGCTGACCGGCGACGGCCCGCTGCCGCTGCTGATCTACAGCGTTATTTACTTCGCGCTGGTGATTCTGGTCTCCCTCTATCCGGGCAAACTGCTGGACACCGTGGGCAATTTCCTTGCGCCGCTGAAAATTATCGCCCTGATTGTGCTGGCGGTCGCCGCCATCATCTGGCCAGCGGGCCCGATCAGCGACGCGCTGGAAGCGTATCGTACGGCGCCATTCTCCAATGGCTTCGTCAACGGCTACCTGACCATGGATACCCTCGGCGCGATGGTATTTGGCATCGTGATTGTTAATGCCGCTCGCTCACGCGGCGTCAGCGAAGCGCGTCTGTTGACCCGTTATACCGTCTGGGCTGGCCTGATGGCGGGCGTCGGCCTGACCCTGCTGTATCTGGCGCTGTTCCGTCTGGGCTCTGACAGCGCTACTCTCGTGGATCAGTCCGCCAACGGCGCGGCGATCCTCCATGCCTACGTGCAGCACACCTTCGGCGGGGCGGGCAGTTTCCTGCTGGCGGCGCTGATCTTCATCGCTTGCCTGGTGACGGCGGTGGGCCTGACCTGCGCCTGCGCTGAGTTCTTTGCCCAGTATCTGCCGTTCTCCTATCGCACGCTGGTCTTTGTTCTCGGCCTGTTCTCCATGGCGGTCTCCAATTTGGGCCTTAGCCATCTGATCCAGGTATCGATTCCGGTGCTGACCGCTATCTATCCGCCGTGTATCGCACTGGTTGTATTAAGCTTTACCCGCAGTTGGTGGCATAATTCGTCCCGGGTTATCGCGCCGGCCATGTTTATCAGCCTGATGTTTGGTATCATTGACGGGATTAAGTCATCGGCATTTGCCGCGATTCTGCCGGACTGGACCGCGCGTCTGCCGCTGGCGGAGCAGGGCCTGGCCTGGCTGATGCCCACCGCCGTGATGACCATTCTCGCGGTGATCTGGGATCGCGCAGCCAGACGTCAGGTGACTTCCAGCGCGCATTAACCGGCGGTGAGGACAAGCGTTTAACCACGGGACTTCGGGTTCCGTGGTTTTTTATTTTTTGTGTTAAACGGCATTGAAAAACCACGATGGAAAGTAGTAACAAGCTTAAGCGCGGGCTAAGCACCCGGCACATTCGCTTTATGGCCCTGGGTTCCGCCATCGGCACCGGGCTTTTTTACGGCTCGGCCGACGCCATTAAAATGGCCGGACCCAGCGTACTGTTGGCCTACATTATCGGCGGCGTCGCGGCATATATCATTATGCGGGCGCTCGGTGAGATGTCGGTGCATAACCCTGCCGCCAGCTCATTCTCCCGCTATGCCCAGGAAAACCTCGGCGGACTGGCGGGCTATATCACCGGCTGGACCTACTGCTTTGAAATCCTGATCGTCGCCATCGCCGACGTTACCGCCTTCGGCATCTACATGGGCGTCTGGTTCCCGACGGTGCCGCACTGGATCTGGGTGCTCAGCGTGGTGCTGATCATCTGCGCCGTCAACCTGATGAGCGTCAAGGTGTTTGGCGAGCTGGAGTTCTGGTTCTCGTTCTTCAAAGTGGCCACCATTATCATCATGATCCTCGCCGGGTTCGGCATCATTATCTGGGGGATCGGCAACGGCGGCCAGCCGACGGGGATTCATAACCTGTGGAGCAACGGCGGCTTCTTCAGCAACGGCTGGCTGGGAATGGTGATGTCGCTGCAGATGGTGATGTTCGCTTACGGCGGCATCGAAATCATCGGCATTACCGCCGGTGAGGCGAAGGACCCGGAGAAATCCATTCCGCGCGCCATCAACTCGGTGCCGATGCGCATTCTGGTGTTCTACGTCGGCACGCTGTTCGTCATTATGTCCATCTACCCGTGGAATCAGGTGGGAACCGACGGCAGCCCCTTCGTCCTGACCTTCCAGCATCTGGGCATTACCTTCGCGGCCAGTATTCTTAACTTCGTGGTCCTGACGGCTTCGCTGTCGGCGATTAACTCCGACGTGTTCGGCGTGGGCCGTATGCTGCACGGCATGGCTGAGCAGGGCAGCGCGCCGAAGGTGTTCGCTAAAACGTCGCGTCGCGGTATTCCGTGGGTGACGGTGATGGTGATGACCATTGCGCTGCTGTTTGCGGTATACCTAAATTACATCATGCCGGAGAACGTTTTCCTGGTGATCGCCTCCCTGGCCACCTTCGCCACGGTGTGGGTGTGGATTATGATCCTGCTGTCACAGATAGCCTTCCGCCGCCATCTGTCGCCCGAAGAGGTTAAGGCGCTGAAATTCAAAGTCCCTGGCGGGGTGGTGACCACGGTGATCGGCCTGCTGTTCCTGGCCTTTATTATCGCCCTTATCGGCTATCATCCGGACACCCGCATCTCGCTGTACGTCGGTATGGCGTGGATTGCGCTGTTGCTGCTCGGCTGGGTCTTTAAGACCCGCCGTGAGCGCCGCCTGGCGCAGGCTCAGTAATCGACATCGCCCCGGTCAGCATCGCGCGACCGGGGCGGCTTGCGGTCCCGCGTCCTCCCCCGTTATCCTCCCCCAAAAAGTTCTGAGATGATGAGTTCTGCGCCCGGCGGCTATGGCAAGGTGTGCCCATTCTGCACAATGAGGATTCACGATGTTGAAGGCATGGCACCTTCCGGTTGCACCCTTTATCAAGGTGCAACAGGACCGACTGTTTATTACTCTGTGGTTAAGCGGTGAGTCGCTGCCGCAGCGGATCACGCTGCGCGCGGAAGAGGATAACGAAGAGCTGTCGCTGCCGATGCAGCGGCTCCGCCAGGCGCCGCAGCCAGGCGTGGTGGCATGGCGCGGCGAAATCTCTCTCGCCAGCGGCCAGCCGCGCCGCCGCTACAGCTTTAAGCTGCTGTGGGCCGACCATCAGCGCTGGTTTACGCCACAAGGCTTCACCCGATTCCCGCCGGCCCGACTGGAGCAGTTCGCCATTGACCTGCCGGACGCCGGCCCGCAGTGGGTGGCCGATCAGGTGTTCTATCAAATTTTCCCCGATCGCTTTGCCCGCAGCGCCGCGCGTGTCGCCGACCAGGATGCGGTCTATTACCATCACGCGGCGGGACGGGAGATTGTGCGCAAGGCGTGGGACGACCCGCTTACCGGCGAGGCGGGCGGGTCGACGTTCTACGGCGGGGATCTCGACGGCATCAGCGAAAAACTTCCCTACCTGAAGCAGCTCGGCGTAACCGCTCTGTATCTGAACCCGGTTTTCGCCGCCCCCAGCGTGCATAAATACGATACCGAGGATTATCGGCGCGTCGATCCGCAGTTTGGCGGCGACGCGGCGCTGCTCCGGCTGCGCCACAACACCCAGCGGGCGGGAATGCGCATGATCCTCGACGGCGTGTTCAACCATACCGGCGATTCCCATCCCTGGTTCGACCGTCACCAGCAGGGCAGCGGCGGCGCTGGCCACGATCCGGACTCCCCGTGGCGCGACTGGTTTACCTTCTCAGAGGAGGGGCAGGCGCACAACTGGCTGGGCTATGCCAGTCTGCCGAAGCTCGACTATCGGTCGACCAGCCTGGTCAACGAGATCTATGCCGGTGAAGACAGTATCGTACGCCACTGGCTGAAGGCGCCATGGAGCATGGACGGCTGGCGTCTTGACGTGGTGCATATGCTGGGCGAAGGCGGCGGGGCGCGGAATAACCTGCAGCATATCGCCGGCATTACCCAGGCAGCGAAGCAAGCGCAGCCGGAAGCTTTTGTCTTTGGCGAACATTTTGGCGACGCGCGCCAGTGGCTGCAGGCGGATGCCGAAGACGCGGCGATGAACTATCGCGGCTTCACCTTCCCGATCTGGGGATTCCTCGCCAATACCGATATCTCTTACGATCCGCAGAAAATAGACGCCCAGACCTGTATGGTGTGGATGGATAATTATCGCGCCGGGCTGTCGCATCAGCAGCAGCTGCGGATGTTCAACCAGCTCGACAGCCATGATACGGCGCGTTTTAAATCTCTTCTTGGCAAAGACGTAGCGCGCCTGCCGCTGGCGGTGGTGTGGCTGTTCAGCTGGCCGGGGGTACCGTGCATCTACTATGGCGACGAGGTGGGCGTGGATGGCAATAACGATCCGTTCTGCCGCAAACCGTTCCCGTGGGATCCGGCGCTGCAGGATACCCAGCTGCTGGCGCTGTATCAGCGGATGGCGAAACTGCGTAAGGCCCACCAGGCGCTGCGCTATGGCGGCTGTCAGGTGATTTACGCCGAGGATAACGTGGTGGTGTTTGTCCGCGTCTACAAACAGCAGCGGGTGCTGGTGGCGATTAACCGCGGGGAAGCCTGCGAGGTGGTTATTGAAGATTCCCCGCTGCTGAACGTGGCCGGGTGGACGCTGCAGGAGGGCGCCGGCGCCTTCCAGGACGGGGTGCTGACCCTCCCGGCCATCTCCGCCAACGTCTGGTCCGGCCGTTAATGGTAGAGCTGGCTCAGCAGGTCGCCGCGGAGGAGCGCCTCCCGCCACCAGCGCTGAGCCAGCCCATCATTCCCGCTGCGCCAGGCCATATAGGTAATATCCTTTTCCCGCCAGCAGGCGACGCTTTTCTCCACCAGACTGCCTTTTACCAGCCACGGGCGAGCGATATGGCGCGGCAGAAAGCCGCAGCCCAGCCCGGCGCACAATAGTTCGACTTTACTGGCGAAATCATCGACGCCGATTTGCGGCTGCTCGTCGAGGAGATTGCTGTTGAGCGGATGGCAATAGCGGGCGCTGTCGCGGATCACGATGGCCCGATGCTGGCTGAGCTGTTTATTGGCCAGTGGCTCCTTCGCCTGAGCCAGCGGGTGATGGGGGGCGACGACGAAGATGTTATCCAACGCGCCGAGGGTTTGCCATGACCACTCCGCGGAGGTGGGCGGCTCATTGATGGCGCCGAGGATAATATCCGCCCCATGATGGGTCAGCTCTTCCCACGAACCGGCGAGGGTGTGATGGCTGAAGTTCAGTCGCGTCTGTGGGTTTTGCGCGTAAAACTCGGCGATCAGCGGCAGCAGGGCCGAAAAGGGAAATGAGGCGTCAAGGGCGATGGCTAGCTCTCGCTCCCAGCCCGCGCTCAGCTGCTGGGCCTGCTTTTCCAGATCTCTGGCGGCACTTAAAAGCTGTCGCCCCTTCTCCAGCATCAGCCGCCCGGTATCGGTAAATTTTGCCCGATGGCCGGAACGATCCAACAGCACGATGTTCAGATCGCTCTCCAGTTTCTGGATCATATAGCTCAGAGCGGCGGGGGTTTTATACAGCGACTCCGCGGCGGTGGCGAAGGATCCGTGGCGGTCAAGGGCATCAAGGATCATCAAAACATCAAAGTTTACGCGCATATGAAGCTATCCATTAATTTGTTTTCTCTGTTGTACCTAAGCGCAATAATCAAAGCCAGTGAATAAATCAGAACAGTTTGGCGTAAAAATTTGATTAAAACAGGCGTGAATAAATCCTGGTCGCGGCAAAAAATATAAACCATAAAAAATCCTTAATAACTTGTTAGAAATAACTGGCTATACTCACCATGCTTTATCAGTCAGGATCCACACGACGCATTAATCATCATGTCATCTTTTTAAATAATTGATTAAGAAGGTATTTAATGTCTATTCGTGAACTACTCGATCCCACTAATTCCGCGCTTATCTTTATTGACCATCAGCCGCAAATGTCCTTTGGCGTGGCGAATATCGATCGCCAGACCCTGAAAAATAACACCGTGGCGCTGGCAAAAGCGGGCAAAATTTTTAATGTACCGGTGATTTATACCTCCGTAGAGACCAAAAGCTTTAGCGGCTATATCTGGCCGGAATTATTGGCCGTGCATCCTGACGTCAAGCCGATTGAACGTACCTCCATGAACTCCTGGGAAGACGATGCGTTTGTGGCAGCGGTGAAAGCGACCGGCCGTAAAAAGCTGGTGATCTCCGCTCTGTGGACCGAAGTCTGCCTGACCTTCCCGGCGTTGATGGCGCTGGAGGCGGGCTACGAGGTCTATGTAGTGACGGATACCTCCGGCGGCACCTCTGTCGACGCCCATGAGCGGTCTATTGACCGGATGGTGCAGGCGGGGGCGGTGCCGGTGACCTGGCAGCAGGTGCTGCTGGAGTACCAGCGCGACTGGTCGCGCAAAGCGACCTACGATGCGGTAATGGACCTGGTGCGCGAACACAGCGGCGCCTACGGGATGGGCGTCGATTACGCTTATACCATGGTGCATGGCGCGCCGGAGCGTAAAGCGTAAATCACTCCATCCTTCAGGCTGCTGCGTTGTTGGCTGCGTTTGTCCGTCCCCAGCTACTGAATTTATTCAAGTTCACGGGGACGTGCCCGCCTGCCGCTTCAACGCAGCATGAAGGATGTTGTGTCAGATCATTTATGGAGAGTGGCAGGAGAAAACCGGCCATTTCCCTGAAGCAAGGAACTCGTCATGGCGCAGCAAAAATCGGTGACCCTGGTTATCAGCCATCTGCTCGATCCGCAACACAGCCAGCGCTACGAAGAGTGGCTCGGTAAAATTATGCCCATTGCGGCAGAATTTCCCGGCCATCTTGGGGCGAATGTGATCCGGCCCGCCGCAGGGCAGAATCTGTGGAGCGTCATAATCCGCTTCGATACCCTGGAGCACCTCTACGCCTGGACGCAGTCGGAAACCCGTCGGCAACTGGTGGCTGAGATTGCGCCGCTGCTGACGGAAGGCGATCGGACTGAGGTGCGGACTGAACCGGCCTTCTGGTTTACCCCGCCGACGGTGAACGTACGCCAGCCGCGGCGCTGGAAACAGTTTCTGATCACCCTGCTGGTGATTTTCCCCAGCACCAACCTGGTGCCTGCGGTGACCGGCATGCTGCTGCCGTCGCTTAAGGGGAGCCTGCTGCTGCACCTCATCAATGATGCCTGCGTGGTTGCGCTGGTGGTCTGGTTCTGGATGCCCATCGTGACACGCCTGTTTGCTGGCTGGTTGAAGAAAAACTGAGTCAGCCTCCTCAAGGAGTGCGTTATGTCGCAAACTGCCACACTGATTCTGACCCACGGTCAGATTCATACCCTCGATCGTGCGAATCCCCTGGCGGAAGCCGTGGCCATCGCCGACGGAAAAATTGTTGCCACCGGAAGTAACGATCGGATCATGAGCTTTGCCGCTGAGGGGACGCAAATCGTCGATCTCAAAGGGCATACGGTGATCCCGGGCCT
>OJYK01000490.1_pt1 | contig 10450 bp, 8 predicted proteins | sample 1600931 | NCBI WGS metagenome assembly OJYK01 (sample SAMN04436819, study PRJEB24849) | human gut metagenome | biome: human gut; feature: NICU; material: stool | host: Homo sapiens | place: USA: Saint Louis, MO | collected 2011-05-21
ACCAGCCCTTTGTTGTTGGTGTCGATCATGTTTTCCCAGTCTTCCACGCTGGCTTTGTGTGCCGGCTCCATGCCCAGCGCCAGACCGGCATTGTTGACCAGCACGTCGATGGCGCGCCACTCGGCGGGCAGGTTGGCAATCATCTCTTCAATCGCCGCGCGGTTACGTACGTCCAGCTGCGCGGTCAGGATGCTGTCGCCTAATTCGTCCTTCAGCTCCTGCAGACGTTCCTGACGGCGGCCCGTTGCAATAACCTTGTGCCCGTTGGCGACGAAGCGACGCGTGATGCTTTCACCAAAACCTGCCGTTGCCCCGGTAACTAAAATAATCATCTCACTGTTCCTCAACGCTTTTTGTGTTTTACTAACATAGCACGGCCGCAGAGGGTGCGTTAAGGCAACATTTGTATGACAGCGTTGCAGGGGATGGCGGCCTGGCCTACTCTGGGAGGATACCCGTACTCAGGAGTGAAAGATGACGGCCACGAATCCCTTTTTTGACATCAGCCTGCTGCCTTACCAGGCCCCCCATTTTGATCAGATCAACGACAGCCACTATCGTCCGGCCTTCGATGAAGCCCTTCGCCAGAAGCGTGCGGACATTGACGCGATTGTCTCTCAGGCCGCTGCGCCTGACTTCACGAACACCGTGCTGGCGCTGGAGAAGAGCGGCGCCATGCTCTCGCGTGTCAGCAGCGTGTTCTTCGCCATGACTTCCGCGCACACCAATCCGTTTTTACAGGAGCTGGAAGAACAGTTCTCCACCGAGCTTGCCGCGCTGGCAAACGATATCTGGCTGAATGACGCGCTGTTCGCCCGCGTGGAGAGCGTCTGGCAGGACCGTGCCGCGCTGGACGCCGAATGCCGTCGTCTGGTCGAGGAGCTGTATCAGCGGTTTATTCTGGCCGGCGCGCGTCTGAATGAGACAGAAAAGGCCGAGCTGAAGGCGCTGAATACCGAGGCGGCCTCCCTGACCAGCCAGTTTAACCAGCGTCTGCTGGCTGCCGATAAGACCGGTGGGCTGGTGGTGGATTATGCGCACCAGCTTGACGGGCTCAGCGCAACGGAGATCGCTGACGCGGCGCAGGCTGCCGCGGAGCGAGGGCTAAACGATCGCTGGCTGATCCCGCTTTTGAACACCACCCAGCAGCCCGCGCTTTCCGCGCTGCGCAATCGTCAGACCCGCGAAAACCTCTTCAACGCAGGCTGGACGCGTACCCAGAAAGGGGACGAAAACGACACCCGCGCGCTGATTCTTCGTCTGACGGCGCTGCGCGCGCGGCAGGCCCGTCTGCTGGGCTTTGAGGATTACGCCAGCTGGAGCATCGCTGACCAGATGGCGAAAACCCCGGCCGCCGCGCTGGAATTTATGCGCGGCATTGTGCCTTCCGCCCGCGCCCGCGCGGAACGCGAGCAGGCCGATATTCAGAAAGTCATCGACGACGAGCAGGGCGGTTTCACCGTGGAGGCCTGGGACTGGGCCTTTTATGCGGAGCGCGTGCGCCAGGCAAAATATGCCCTCGATGAGTCGCAGATCAGGCCCTACTTTGCGCTCAATACCGTGCTGCAAGATGGTGTATTCTGGGCTGCCAGCCAGCTGTTTGGCATTCGCTTCGTCGAACGCTTCGATATCCCGGTATATCACCCGGACGTCCGCGTATGGGAAATTTTCGACCACACCGGCGAGGGCATGGCGCTGTTTTACGGCGACTTCTTTGCCCGCGATTCCAAACAGGGCGGGGCATGGATGGGGAATTTCGTCGAGCAATCCTTCGAGTTTGCTGCCCGTCCGGTGATCTACAACGTCTGTAACTACCAGAAACCGGCGAATGGCGGTATCGCGCTTCTCTCCTGGGATGACGTAATAACCCTGTTCCACGAGTTTGGCCATACGCTGCACGGTCTCTTTGCCAGCCAGCGTTTCGCCACCCTTTCCGGCACCAATACGCCGCGTGATTTTGTTGAGTTCCCGTCGCAAATCAACGAGCACTGGGCCAGCCATCCTCAGGTGTTTACCCACTATGCGCGCCATTACGAAACCGGCGAACCGATGCCGGACGCGCTGCGGGAAAGCATGCTCAACGCGACCCATTTCAACAAGGGTTATGACATGACCGAACTGCTGGGTGCCGCGCTGCTGGACATGAACTGGCACGGCATCAGCGAGGCCGTTTTGAGCGTGGAGGATTTTGAAGCGGCAGCGTTGAAGAAAGAGGGGCTGGATCTGCCTGCCGTTCCGCCGCGCTACCGCAGCAGCTATTTTGCCCATATCTTCGGCGGCGGCTACGCGGCGGGGTATTACGCCTACCTGTGGACGCAAATGCTGGCCGACGACGGCTATCAGTGGTTTGTCGAGCAGGGCGGGTTGACGCGTGAAAACGGGCAAAAATTCCGCGAGGCCATTTTGTCGCGCGGGAACAGCACAGATTTAGCCGAACTGTATCGCAACTGGCGTGGGCACGATCCGAAGATTGAGCCGATGCTGGATAACCGCGGATTGAGCGAATAGAGTCAATGCCGTATGAAAAAAGAACCGGGCTTTACGCCCGGTTTTTTATACGCCTGTAACCGTTACAGCATAAAAACTAAGATTATGTTCTTTATAAATAAAACCGGCGAGGTTAAAGGTCACTCCCACCGGGAGATGTATTTAACCGAATTCAGGCTGTAAGAGAGCTAATAATTTGATCTGGATTGTAAAAATCAAATGTTCTTTAAGCTTAAGGGTTTTAACTATAAATTTTTATTATTCTTTGCCGATAAATAAAGGTGGCATAAAAATTGACGTATTAGCAGTATAAGAAGGCGAATGATGACCCTACCTCTGAACAATCCCGGTTTTACGGATGCCGAGCCTTCTAAGGGGCTGATAAATAAAACCTTTACCTATATAGTGACATTGTTGATAAGTATTTTCATTGCGGCAATAATTTCCCTGCTATTAATAAAAAATAATGTTAATAAAATCAGCGATAAGCACGATGAATTTTTGTTAAGGAAAGCCCTGGATTCCGCCAGGAAAGCATGCGAAGTCACTTGAAAGATAATGCTGAATGGGGAGATGCCTACAAACATCTTCATTTGAACACTGACGTTCACTGGGCATGGGATAAGCAGAACCTGGGTAAGTCCCTGTATGACAACTTTGGCTACGAAGGGGTGTTTATTCTCTCCCCGGAAGGAACCACGCGATACAGCGTGCTTGACGGGAAACTGAAGCTTCAGGATCTCGGGCGCTGGTTAGATAAATCAACCAAGGAGCGATTACTCCGTGAGGTGAGCGTTAACAATGGATTGCCGGTTTCTATACTCACGCTTATCGATTCCGTTCCAGCCATTGTTTCTGCTGAATGGATAACAACGGGCGATGACGCGAGCGTGCAACCCTTGCCGGGGAAACCGTCGGTAATGGTGTTTGTAGACAAGTTAACGGCTAAAAAACTCCTCGCGATTGGGCAGGATGCCGGTATTAAAAATGTTCGTACGTCACCTGAAGCAGTCACTTCTCAAATAAACAATCAAACAGAATTTACCTTAAGCACCCAGAATGGTGATGTGCAAATTATCTGGGACGGTGAAAATCCCGGCCAGGCGTTGATTATTTATTTTTTACCATTACTCATTCTTTCAGTTATTCTGACGGTATCGATGACGGTTATTCTCATGCGTCATATTATGCAGAAGGCGAGAATGCTTGACGAAAATACCTTTCTCCTCGAGCAGGCGCGGTTGAATCTTATCACCAGCGAAAAACGATTCCGGGACGTCAGTGAAACAACCAGCGACTGGTTCTGGGAAACAGATTTATCGTTAAAGATAACCTGGCTTTCAGGTCGTTTTTCTACAGTAACGGGATATGAAAATAGCAAATGGATAGGCCGCAGGCTGGATGAACTCTTTCCTGCGTCACGCGGATTATTACAAAACTGTGTGAGGCTCAGGGAATTAACTGAACGCTTTGAATTTAAGAACTGTCCTTATATTCATGCGCAACAATCCACGGCCTATTGCACGCTTCTGGCAAAGCTTTCTGCTCAGCCTGATGGAACGGTGGTTTTGCGAGGCGCGGCAACCGACGTTTCTCTGGAAGTTGAAGCAACTAAACGGGTGGAGTTCCTGTCACGTCATGATGAATTAACCGGTCTGCCGAACCGCTATCATATTAAGGAATTTCTGGCAGGCCAGTTGGCTAAAGAAGACCTTAACCATTATCCCTTTGCCATGATTTGCCTCGATCTAGACAAGTTTAAACCCGTCAATGATATTTTTGGGCACTCCACGGGGGATGCGCTGCTTGGCGAGGTCGCTCTACGTCTTAAAAATTGCGTTCGTCGAGGTGATTTTGTCGCACGGCAGGGAGGGGATGAGTTTATGCTTCTTCTCGGCAATACCAGCCAAAAAGACCAGATTGATGAGGTGTGTCACCGCATCGTACAGGAACTCAACCGTCCTTTCTCCATTGAGGGTAATGATGTCGCAATAGGCGTAAGCATGGGGATTGCGCTGGCTCCCCTGGATAGCAGCAGCGCAAACGATCTTTTACGCTATGCCGATATTGCGCTTTACCAGGCTAAGCAATCCGGCAGAAACCGATGGGTCTATTATCGCCCGGATATGTCGGAAAAGTTAACTGAACGGAGAAAACTGGAACTCGAACTGAAAACCGCGATTCGCGAAGAACAACTCTATCTGGTGTACCAGCCCCGTTATAACCTCCGATATTCTAAGATAGAGGCCGTCGAAGCGCTGGTACGTTGGCAGCACCCGCACCGAGGGACGATGATGCCCGATCAGTTCATCCCGCTGGCTGAAGAAACAGGTCTGATTATTAACCTCAGCAACTGGGTCATACGCAAAGCGTGTGCTGAGACGAAAGATAAATTGCCGGGGCTATCGGTATCCGTAAATATTTCCGCTATCGAATTCCAGGCAAGCGATCTTGCTGAAAGGATAAAAGAGATCCTGCACGAAACAGGGCTAGAACCTGACCGACTGGAAATAGAAGTGACGGAAAATGTCACGCTTTCCGATCCTGAAAAGACCTTGCAGACCATGAAGGCTCTCAAAAAAATGGGCGTCCGTATTTTGATTGACGATTTCGGTACCGGCTATGCCTCTCTGAGCTATCTCCGGAAGTTTCAGTTTGATGGACTCAAGCTCGACAAGAGTTTTATTTTTACCCTGGCCGATTCGCCGCAGAACCAATCAGTCGTAGAAAAAATTATCGATCTGGGTAAGGCCTATTCGATGGCGGTCACTGCAGAAGGGGTGGAGACCACCGAACAGCTCTCTTTTCTTAAAAAAAATAGATGTGATGAAGTTCAGGGCTACTTGCTTGGAAAACCGGCTTCCATTACGGAATTAAATTTAAACGCAAACAGAATAGATCTTTAAAGTGTGCTTCCATCAGCTTCACACGCTTTACGCCGGGAAGCGAAAATGAAAAACCGGGCTTCTCGCCCGGTTTTTTGTCATCTGCTATCTGACCGTATACAGAGGCGCAAGCGCGTTCTATCTAACGACCAGCACAGGGCATTTCGCATGCCGCACCACTGCCGCAGCGTTCGAACCCAACAGATACGTCGATATGTCAGGTTTGTGGGAGGCAATGATAATCAGGTCGGCGCCGATTGTGTCAGCGAGCTTAAGGATTTGATCCTTAGGCGATCCCGTCACGGCGTGAGTCTGTATCTTATCTGCAGGAATTTTGAATTGCTTAACGATTTCATCCAGCTTTGCTAAGGCCGCGTGCTGGAACTCTTTCAGCTTCGGCATTTCGACCGAGTAGGCCAGGCCTAATGATGAATAATACGGAAGCGATGGAATGACAGTAAGAAAGTGAACTTTAGCTGTGTTAAGTGCGGTATGTGCCTGAACGAACGGGATAACCATGTGCGTCAGGCTATCCTCGGAAATGTCAATGGGAACCAAAATTGAGTTGTACATGTGTCCCTCCTGAGTGTTTTTCACACAATTCAGGGTAGACCGTTAATTTTAGGAAAACAGAGAGCAGGGTGTCATAACGGGGACAAATTTCGGTTATGTGATAGGCGTACAGTCGAACCTGTCCGTGATCTTGCCAACGTGGCGTGACAACGAACAGGGACATCCGGGGATGAATCTCTTCGCGTCACGGTCCGTTTTCTGCAAAACGGCAAAGCCTCAACCGGGCGCAATGCCCGGTATCGTGTTCATATTGCGTGGCAGCTTACGGAAGCCATAATTTTATTCCCGCCAATATTACCCATAATTAGCTCGAGTAATTTCCGGTATTCCTCACGGGTCATTACCTCGGCCCGTATTTCAGTTTTTCCTTCTGCTTGCGCCGTATCGCAATAAATGGCTTTCAGACTCAACGTCAACTCTTTCGCCATGTTGACCACACTCTGCCGCACCGCATCTTCATGCTCGTCATCACAGGTGATTTTCAGGACATAGCATTTTTCGCCTTCATGGATCGCGGGCAGTTGATTAATCCGTTGCGCAGCTTCGCGAAGCAGGATGTTGGCGCAGAGAATAATCACGCTGGCCATACCGGCATTCCAGAATTGACCTAATCCACATAGCACGCCAATTCCGGCCGAGCACCACAGCGTCGCGGCGGTATTAAGACCGCGAATATTCATTCCCTCACGCATAATAACGCCAGCGCCAAGAAAGCCTATTCCGGAGACAATCTGCGCTGCAATACGCCCCGGGCTATCGGGTGACGTCGAGAGGGAACTTAAAATAAACACGGCCGCACCCGTTGCAACCAGAGCATTGGTACGAAGCCCGGCCATACGCTGGCGCCACTGTCTTTCCGCGCCAATAATTGCGCCCAGCAGCATCGCTGCGAGCAAATGAGAGATATAAGGAAACATCAGCCTGTCGCCTGTTAACATGGTTACACGATAAGCGTCAGCGCTTCACAAAGCACAATATGACGCCGTTAAAACGCAAAGCATGTCAGCGCGAGGGCGGTGGAAAGAGTGAATGATGAAACATGAACATCGCGATGCCCCAAAAATTTGGTCGTTCTTAATGTATTGGGATGCAATCACGTCAAGAGGATTGCTGCCCACCTTTAAGGCAAGCAGCGAGAAAATCGCGTCAGCTTACCTTCGTATCGACGATAAAATGGCTTTCCAACGAAGGACTCCTGTGAAATTTTTTGCCAGTATAAGCAGGCGCAATAATGAGTAAAGTAAAAAAACAGCGCCCTTGATGTATTGTTTAAGTTTGCAGGGAATATTTTTCAGACGTCATCTGATTTTCAAAAATACCCGGTATACTGCATTTTGCTTATTTCAGGCAATAACAGGCAAGGCAGGAAGTATGTCTCTTCGTTCGCTGCGGGCGTTATGCCTGACAAGTTTTTTCATTGCTGATGTTCGTGATGGTCTGGGGCCTTTCCTCGGTATTTTCCTGACCGAACGCCGCTGGACCCCTGATGATATCGGCATTCTGATGACGGCCGGCGGGCTGGCGGGGTTACTGGCCACGCTGCCGGCGGGATTCATCACCGACACCTCCCGCAACAAGCGCGCTGTGCTCGCGCTGCTGTGCATTCTGATCACGCTCAGCACGCTTCTGCTCTGGTTTAGCCAGCAGAGCGGCGTTGTCGCCGTGTCGCAAGTCGTCACCGGTATCTGTGCGGCATTTGTCGGGCCGTTAATCGCCGGGATTACGCTGGGGTTGACCGGGCAGGGCGGGTTCAGCGCGCAGATGGGCAGAAACGAGGCGTTCAATCACGGCGGCAACTTTGTTACTGCACTGATCGCGGGCGGCATTGCGTGGTACTGGGGCGTGGGCGGGATTTTCCTGCTGATGACCAGCACCACGCTGCTAACGCTGTGTGCGCTGCTTGCCATTCGCAACAGCGATATCGATAACGACGCGGCGCGCGGGCTGTCCTCTTCAGCGAGCCTGCCGGTCCCCGGTTTTGCGGTGCTGATGAAAAACCGGGCGCTGTTTGTGACCGGGCTGACGCTGCTGTTGTTCCACCTGGCGAACGCCGCGCTGCTGCCGATGCTGAGCATGAGGGTTGCCGCAGCACCTGCCGCGATCAACCCCGGTTTGTATGCGGCAGGTACCGTCATCATTTCTCAGGCCGTGATGATCCCCGTCGCCATCTGGGCCTCGCGCCGGATCGAACACTATGGCTACTGGCGCTTGATTATGCTGGCGCTGTTGGTTATGCCGGTGCGTGCGGCGCTGGCGGCATCCACGGATGCGCCGTTAATGATGATCCCGGTACAAATTCTCGACGGCCTGGCCGCCGGGATCCTGGGTGTCGTCGTCCCGTCGTTTATTGTGGTGCTGCTGCGCGGAAGCGGGCACGTCAATGCCGGGCAGAGCGTGGTGATGTTGATGCAGGGAGTAGGGGCATCCATGAGTCCGGCATTAACCGGGACGATCGCCGGTCATTACTCGTTTGCGACGGCATTCAGTGTCCTGAGCGCGATTGCGCTGGCTGCCGTCCTGCTCTGGTGGCGCGTTGCGCACCGGAGCTGGGAAACAAACGCGCCGGGTGAGGCTTAGCCGCCCACCCGGCGTAGCACTTAAGCCAGCTCGTTAGGGCACGCTTCGCCCTTTTCCAGCTGCTGCAGGTTCCCCAGCGTGGTTTCTGAAATGCTGATCAGCGCTTCTGCCGTCAGAAACGCCTGGTGACCGGTAAACAGCACGTTATGGCAGGCAGAGAGGCGACGGAACACGTCGTCCTGGATGACGTCATTAGACTTGTCTTCAAAGAACAGATCGCGTTCGTTCTCATACACGTCCATCCCCAGCGCGCCAATCTTCTGGGTCTTCAGGGCTTCGATAGCAGCCTGAGAATCAACCAGTCCGCCGCGGCTGGTGTTGATGATCATCACGCCATCCTTCATCTGGTCAAACGCCGCCTGGTTAAGCAGGTGATAGTTTTCCGGGGTCAGCGGACAGTGCAGAGAAATCACGTCGGACTGCGAGAACAGGGTCGGCAGGTCGACGTACTCCACGCCCAGATCCAGCGCTGCGGCGCTTGGGTACGGATCGAATGCCAGCAGACGCATGCCAAAGCCTTTCAGAATGCGCAGGGCAGCCACGCCAATTTTACCGGTGCCGATTACGCCAGCGGTTTTGCCGTACATGGTAAAGCCGGTCAGCCCTTCCAGCGAGAAGTTGGCGTCACGGGTGCGCTGATAAGCGCGGTGAATACGACGGTTGAGGGACATCATCATGCCAATCGCATGTTCAGCCACCGCTTCCGGGGAGTACGCCGGAACGCGCACCACCTTCAGACCCAGCTCTTTTGCCGCGTCGAGGTCCACATTGTTGAAGCCCGCACAGCGCAGGGCGATGTACTTCACCCCCTGTTTTTTCAACTCTTCCAGCACCGGGCGACTGCCGTCATCGTTTACGAAAATGCAGACGCCTTCACAGCCGTGCGCCGTTTTGGCGGTTTTTTCGGACAGCAGAAAGTCGAAAAATTCAAGCTCAAACCCGTAAGCCTCGTTAACATGTTGCAGATACTTTTTGTCGTACTGCTTTGTGCTGTATACCGCGAGTTTCATAAGACTTTCTCCAGTGATTTTGCATTCACGTTAGCATGATTAAAATTATCTTACAATTTCTAAAATATTATTGAATTCAATAAGTTCTATCAATTATTCTAGAGCATATGTGCACCCTAACTCCATGATATTCATATCCACCGATTTCTTAAGCGGGACTGACACCAGCGACATGTCTGCTTGTTTTACTCTAAGGGGGCTATGGGGGAGACTAAAGTCACAACAAGTGCGTATGTTTGGGTAAGTGGTTTCCCAATGCTTGAAAATGTGACTACCTTTAGCTGTTAAAATGACGTAGCTCTTTGAATGTCCTAACATCGAAGGTAGTATTATTACTATCATTTTAAAATGACAGGGAGACCGAATGTACAACCATAATCGGGATAAAAGTCATTTCGAAGAGAAAGTCTTAGAGATTGAAAATCTTGCGCAGCGAATTGCCACAAAGCATTTGCTTTATGGTACCGCTGGTATGTTTTTTGAAACTCAACAACTTGTTGCTCACCTGAGAAGGGAGATCGAGTCGCATTGCTTGACCTGGTCAGGCGGGATTCAATTACTTGATGAACAGATACATCATCTTAAGGAACAGGATGATTTACTCACCTTCAATAAAGCTAAGTTATTTATTGTTGTTGAAAAAAACCGAACAACAACGACGACTTTAGCGCTTAAACAGATCGGTTTCGTTGCCGGTGGGGCGCAAGTGTATGGGGGCGCTAGTTTATGCGTCGGTTCGCTGGGTCTGGCCTGTGCTGCGTATGGTGCACCTATGATTACTCATGGGCTAAACAACATGTATGAAAATGGATACTATCTTCTTTATCGTGAGGATCGGTCTGGCACGCTAAGAGATGCTTATCGTTACGTAGCAGCGAAACTCGGCTATGGGAATAATGAAGCTGATATTGTCTATGG
>OJYK01000496.1_pt1 | contig 10355 bp, 8 predicted proteins | sample 1600931 | NCBI WGS metagenome assembly OJYK01 (sample SAMN04436819, study PRJEB24849) | human gut metagenome | biome: human gut; feature: NICU; material: stool | host: Homo sapiens | place: USA: Saint Louis, MO | collected 2011-05-21
AATTGATTCTCGACAATGATAAGTTTAGCTATAAAGCCTGGAATAGCGCGCAGCTCGCGGGCAAAGTGAGAGTTGTACAACATATTGCCGGTCGTACATCTGCAAAAGAGAAAAATGCCAACCTGGTGGAGGCCATCAAGGCGGCAAAATTCCCACACGATCGTTACCAGACCACCACGATCGTGAATACCGATGACGCCATTCCGGGCTCCGGGATGTTTGTGCGTTCAAGCCTTGAGAGCAATAAAAAGCTCTATCCGTGGTCGCAGTTTATCGTCGACAGCAACGGCGTCACCCGTAAGGCCTGGCAGCTGGAGGAAGAGAGCTCTGCGATTGTCGTGCTGGATAAGAACGGCCGCGTACAGTGGGTGAAAGACGGGGCGCTGACCCAGGAAGAGGTGCAGCAGGTTGTCGACCTGCTGCATAAGCTGCTGGCTCAATAAAGAGAGACGCGGAAGCCGGGGTTGAGGAAGGATTCGCGCGGGGTGTAGTCCAGCGGCTTACCCTGCCAGTCATGAACGTGCGCCCCGGCGGCCGCGGCAACGGCATGCCCGGCGGCGGTGTCCCAGACGTTCGTCGGCCCAAAGCGGGGATAGAGCTGGGCTTGTCCTTCCGCCACCAGGCAGAATTTCAGCGATGAGCCAATCGAGGTGGTCTGGTGTTCACCCAGCTGCTGCAGATACTCCTGCAGCTCGCTGTCGCTGTGCGAGCGGCTAATCACCACCAGCGGCGGACGCGCGTCGCGCACCTGGATCTGCTTGCGCACGCCGCACTCTTCCTTCCACGCCTTTCCTTCCGCAGCGCTGTACATCACCTTCATCACCGGCGCGTAGACCACGCCCAGCACCGCTTTACCCTTCTCAATCAGGGCGATATTGACGGTGAATTCACCGTTGCGCTTGATGAACTCTTTTGTCCCGTCCAGGGGGTCCACCAGCCAGTAGCGCTGCCAGTGCTGGCGCTCTTCCCAGCTTTGCGGCGCTTCTTCTGACAGGACGGGGATGTCCGGCGTTAAGGCCTGTAACCCTTTCAGGATCACCTTATGCGCCGCGATATCTGCCGCCGTGACCGGAGAGTCGTCCGCTTTGCTGACGACCTCCATAGGTTTACTACCGTCATACACCTGCATGATGGCATCCCCCGCATCCCGTGCGAGCTGACAAATTTTATCTAACATTTTCCACCTCTTTGTTAACGCAGTGAGGTTAACTCTTTGTTTTAGTTATATCGTAATGTGAACAATTCCGCTATCTGTGAAGCAATTCCGGTTTCAGGTTGCTTTTTTCTGTCAGGATTCACATTTATGTAAGCAACACGTTATAGATACATACTCTTTTGTGGCCTGGATCGAAAAAAGGACTCTTCTGATGATTAAGTTTAGCGCAACGCTCCTGGCGACGCTGATTGCGGCGAGCGTGCAGGCAGCGACGGTCGATTTACGTATTCTGGAAACGACCGATCTGCACAGCAACATGATGGATTTCGATTACTACAAAGATACCCCGACGGAAAAATTCGGACTGGTACGCACGGCGAGTTTGATCAATGCGGCGCGTGGCGAAGTGAAAAATAGCGTGCTGGTCGATAACGGCGATCTGATTCAGGGCAGTCCGCTCGGGGACTACATGGCGACCAGGGGGCTAAAAAAAGGCGAGATCCATCCTGTTTATAAAGCGATGAACACCCTGGACTATACCGTCGGTAACCTCGGCAACCATGAATTCAACTACGGTCTGACGTACCTGCATGATGCCCTGGCAGGCGCAAAATTCCCGTACGTTAACGCCAATATCATCGACGTTAAGACCCAAAAGCCGCTTTTTACGCCTTACCTGATTAAAGAGACTGAGGTTGTCGATCAGGACGGGAAAAAACAGACGCTGAAAATCGGCTATATCGGTTTTGTCCCGCCGCAGATCATGACGTGGGATAAGGCCAACCTCGACGGTAAGGTGACCGTTAACGACATCACCGAAACCGCGCGTAAATACGTGCCGGAAATGCGCGAAAAAGGCGCCGATCTGGTGGTGGTGGTTGCCCATTCCGGCCTCTCCGCCGATCCATACCAGGCCATGGCAGAAAACTCCGTTTACTACCTGAGTGAAGTCCCGGGCGTCGATGCAATCCTGTTCGGCCACGCCCACGCGGTCTTCCCGGGCAAAGACTTTGCCAGCATTAAAGGGGCGGATATTGAGAAAGGGACGCTTAACGGCGTGCCGTCGGTGATGCCGGGCATGTGGGGCGACCATCTTGGCGTGGTGGATCTGGTGCTGAATAACGACGGCGGCCGCTGGAAGGTCACGCAGTCAAAAGCCGAAGCGCGCCCAATTTACGACGCGGCGGCGAAAAAATCGCTGGCGGCGGAAGATAAAAAACTGGTCGACGTGCTGAAGCACGATCACGACGCTACGCGCGAATTCGTCAGCAAGCCGATCGGCAAATCCGCCGACAACATGTACAGCTTCCTGGCGCTGGTGCAGGACGATCCGACCGTTCAGGTCGTCAACATGGCGCAGAAAGCCTATGCCGAACACTTTGTGCAGGGCGATCCGGATCTGGCGAAACTGCCGGTACTCTCCGCCGCAGCGCCATTCAAAGTGGGCGGGCGTAAGAATGACCCGGCAAGCTATGTGGAGGTCGAAAAGGGCCAGCTCACCTTCCGTAATGCCGCCGATCTCTATCTCTACCCGAATACGCTGGTTGTGGTTAAAGCCACCGGGAAAGAGGTAAAAGAGTGGCTGGAGTGTTCTGCCGGACAGTTTAACCAGATTGACCCACACAGCAGCAAGCCGCAGTCGCTGATTAACTGGGACGGCTTCCGCACCTACAACTTCGACGTGATCGACGGCGTGAACTACCAGATTGACGTCACCCAGCCGGCGAAATATGACGGCGAGTGTCAGGCGATCAACCCGCAGGCGGAGCGCATTAAAAACCTGACCTTCAACGGCAAGGCGATCGACCCGAATGCCACTTTCCTGGTGGTGACCAATAACTACCGTGCCTACGGCGGTAAGTTTGCCGGTACGGGAGATGGCCACATCGCCTTTGCCTCGCCGGACGAGAACCGCTCTGTGCTGGCGGCGTGGATCAGCGCGGAGTCGAAAAAGGCCGGCGAAATTCATCCGGCGGTGGATAACAACTGGCGTCTGGCGCCGATCCACAGCGATACGCCGCTGGATATCCGCTTTGAAACGTCACCGTCCGAGAAGGCAGCCGCATTTATTAAGGAGAAGGCGCAGTATCCGATGAAACAGGTCGCGACGGATGATATTGGGTTCGCGATTTATCACCTGGATTTAAGTAAGTAGCGGCGATTGTGCCGGGTGGCGCTTCGCTTACCCGGCCTACGGGATGAAACATTATGGGTAGGCCGGGTAAGGCGAAGCCGCCACCCGGCTTTTACGCCGCGCGATCGTCCCGATTCGCCATCACCTTCGGCGTATTCACCTCAATCCAGTCCGCCAGCGCGGCGACTTTCTCGCTGACCTCGATCCCCATCGGGGTCAGGCTATACTCTACGTGCGGCGGCACAACCGGGTACGATACGCGATCGACAAACCCGTCCTGCTCCAGCGCCTGAAGCGACTGGGACAGCATCTTTTCGCTCACCCCGCCCATTTTACGGCGCAGATCGCTAAAGCGATGCGTTCCCTGGCGCAGCGCCAGCAGAATCAGTACCCCCCAGCGGCTGGTAACGTGTTTGAGCACCTCTCGTGAAGGGCACTGTTCCGCGAAAAGATTGCCATCGCGCAATTGTTCGCTGAGCGTCGGTATCGTTGTTTTCATACTTACCTTTTTGTACGTACTTACTAAAAGTTAGCTATGGTGCTAGTGTGCCACAACACCAGACAAACACGAAGGAGATTCATCATGATCGCGATTACCGGCGCCACCGGCCAGCTTGGCCATCTCGTTATCGAACAGCTGTTGAAAACCGTACCGGCTAACCAGATTGTGGCTATCGTACGTAACCCGGCAAAAGCTGAAGCCTTAAGCCAGCAGGGAATTGTGGTTCGTCAGGCGGACTACACGGATGAAGCCGCATTCACCGCCGCGCTGAACGGCGTGGATAAGCTGCTGCTGATCTCGTCCAGCGAAGTCGGCCAGCGCGCGATCCAGCACCAGAACGTGATTAACGCCGCCAAAGCGGCAGGGGTGAAATTTATCGCCTATACCAGCCTGCTGCATGCGGATACCTCGCCGCTCGGTCTGCACGTTGAACACGTTGCCACTGAAAAAGCGCTGGCGGCGTCAGGCATTCCTTATGCCCTGCTGCGCAACGGCTGGTATACCGAAAACTATCTGGCGAGCGCGCCGCCTGCGCTGGAACACGGCGTGTTTATTGGTGCGGCAGGCGAAGGCAACATTGCCTCTGCCACCCGCGCAGACTATGCCGCGGCGGCAGCGAAAGTGATTGCTGAAGAGGGCCATGCGGGCAAGGTGTATGAACTGGCGGGCGACCACGGCTGGACGCTGAGCGAACTGGCGGCTGAACTCAGCAAACAGAGCGGAAAGCCGGTCACCTACCAGAATCTCAGCGAAGCGGATTTTGCTGCCGCGCTGAAGAGCGTCGGCCTGCCTGCCGGTCTGGCCGATATGCTGGCGGACTCCGATATCGGGGCCTCCAAAGGCGGGCTCTTTGACGACAGCCATACGCTGAGCAAACTGATCGGGCGCCCAACCACTACGCTGGCGGAGAGCATTAAAGCCATCCTGTAATGGTTACGGGATGGTTATTTTTTGTGGCATCCCCTCGGGTCATCTTTGATAATGAAAAGATGACCCACAAGGAGGCTCACCGTGCAAGGCGTACCGGAACAGTTTAATGATGAAAGAGACAGCGCGCGCTTTCGCCATCTGGCGCAGCTGCCGGGCCTGGAGCTGTATCACGCGCATATTTCTGACTACGCCTTTGAGCCTCACACCCATGAAGCCTTCGGCATCGGCACGATTGAAACCGGTGCCGAACGCTTTCGCTATCGCGGCAGCCAGCATCTCGCGGCGGAGAAATCCGTCGTTACCATGAACCCGGACGAGATCCACACCGGCGAATCCGCCACCGAGGGCGGCTGGCGCTACCGGATGGTCTATATCGAACCCGATCTGCTGGAAGAGGTGACCGGTCTGCGGCACTGGTGGTTCAGCGACGTGACCCGTCATGACCCGTTGCGCTCACAGCAAATCGGCAGGCTTATTTACGGCTTGTGGCACACGGACGATCCGCTTGCGCAAAAAGGATTACTGCTGGATCTGATTGAGACCTTCAAGCCGCTTGCCCACCACGCGCCGCGGGTTCAGGAAGGCGCGCACCGCTTCGAACGGGTACGCGAGTACCTGCACGACAACTATATGCGCGCTCTGACGCTGGACGAGCTGGCTGGCGTCGTTTCACTTAGCCCGTATCATTTCCAGCGCCAGTTCAAAGCCCATTTTCACGTGACGCCGCATCAGATGCTGATGGCGATTCGTCTCTGGCGCGCCAAAGCGTTCCTCACCCACGGCATGCCCGCCGCAGAGGTCGCCGCCGCAACCGGACTGACCGATCAGTCGCATCTGACCCGCGCGTTTACCCACCGCTATGGCATTACCCCCGTGCGCTACCAGAAGCAGGTCACCCGGCGCTAATGCGCAACCTCATACAATACGCGCGCATTTGCCCCTCCTACACTGAGAACAGCGTAAATACCTGTGGATGGAAAAATGATTAGTGGAGTGTTGTATGCCCTGCTGGCCGGGATGATGTGGGGGCTGATTTTTGTCGGCCCGCTGATCGTGCCGGAGTACCCGGCGATATTGCAGTCGACCGGACGTTATCTGGCGCTGGGGCTGATTGCCCTGCCCCTGGCGTGGCTGGGGCGCGCGCGCTTGCGTCAGCTCAGCCGTCAGGACTGGGGGACCGCACTGGCGCTGACCATGATGGGCAATCTTATCTATTACGTTTGCCTCGCGAGTGCCATTCAGCGTACCGGTGCGCCGGTATCGACCATGATTATCGGCACGCTGCCGGTCGTCATCCCCGTCTTTGCTAACCTGCTCTACAGCCAGCGCGATGGTAAACTGGCGTGGTCAAAAATGGCCCCGGCGCTGGTCTGCACCGCCCTGGGGCTGATATGCGTTAATATTGCCGAGCTGCGCCATGGGCAGGGCGATGTTGACCTGTGGCGGTACGGTTCTGGCATTCTGCTGGCGTTCATTTCCGTGGCGTGCTGGGCATGGTATGCCCTGCGCAACGCGCGCTGGCTGCGTGAGAACCCGGACAAGCACCCGATGATGTGGGCGACGGCGCAGGCGCTGGTCACGCTGCCCGTATCCGTCGTGGGGTATCTCGGCGCATGCCTCTGGCTGGGCCATCAGCAGCCGGACTTCGCCCAGCCCTTCGGGCCAAGACCGTGGGTGTTTATCGGCCTGATGGTGGCGATCGCGGTGCTGTGCTCATGGGTGGGCGCGCTGTGCTGGAACATTGCCAGCCAGAAGCTGCCGACGGTGATCTTAGGGCCGCTGATTGTCTTCGAAACCCTGGCCGGACTGCTTTATACCTTCCTGATGCGCCAGAGCGTGCCGCCGCTGTTCACGGCCTGCGGGATCGTGCTGCTGGTTGTGGGGGTAGTGATGGCGGTGAGAGCGAAGCCGGAAAAACCGAGGGTCGTTCCGGCGTCGGAGGTGTGATATTTGCCGGGTGGCGGCTCCGCCTTACCCGGCCTACAAGGAGCCGTTTCGTAGGCCGGGTAAGCGCCAGCGCCACCCGGCATGATGTTAAAACGTTTCCCAGTTTGCTTCAGACGCCGCCGCGACAGGCTGCGCTTTTGGCACATAGGTTTTCACCGGCGCCGCTTTGACCGCCTGGTTGCGGGTGATTTTGAACACCGCCACCGCTTCGTTCAGACGTGCAGCCTGATCTTCCAGCGCCGCCGCCGCCGCCGCAGACTCCTCCACCAGTGAGGCGTTCTGCTGGGTCACGCGGTCCATCTCGGCTACCGCCTGGCCCACCTGGTCGATACCGCGGCTCTGCTCGTCAGAGGCCGAAGCAATTTCGCCCATAATGTCGGTGACGCGGGTAACCGCATTGACGATCTCAGCCATCGTGGCCCCGGCTTCGTTAACCAACTGCGAGCCCGCGTTCACGCGTTCGCCGGAGTCATCGATCAGCGCTTTGATCTCTTTCGCCGCCTGAGCGCTGCGCTGGGCAAGGGTACGCACTTCCCCTGCCACCACCGCAAAGCCACGGCCCTGCTCGCCTGCACGGGCCGCTTCCACCGCCGCGTTCAGCGCCAGAATATTCGTCTGGAAGGCAATCCCGTCGATCACGTTGGTAATTTGCGCGATTTTGCTGGAACTGGTGGCGATTTCATCCATTGTCCGCACGACGCCTTCCACCACGTGACCGTCCTTCTTCGCCGTTGAGGAGGCATCCAGCGCCAGACGGGAAGCCTGACGCGCGTTATCGGCGTTCTGCTTCACGGTTGCCGTCAGCTGCTCCATGCTGGCTGCCGTCTCTTCCAGAGACGCGGCCTGCTGCTCGGTACGGGAAGAGAGATCGTTACTGCCTGCGGAGATTTCGCCTGCACCGGTGTAAATCGTATCTGCGCCTTCGCGCACCACGCCCACGGTGTTCGCCAGCGAAGTTTGCATCTCCTGCACGTTGCGCGCCAGGATGGCCATTTCATTTTTTCCGTCTGCCTGAATCGGCTGGGTGAGATCGCCTCCCGCAATGGCGCGAATATGGTTGATCACCTCTTCCAGCGGCAGCAGCAGCACGCGGCGCATCGCAATCCAGCTGGAGATAATCACCACGATCACCAGCAGCATGACCGCAGAGAGGATCCACAGGATGCGTTTGTAATCACTTTCGTTATCCTGAATGCCTTTATCCGTGAGCGCGGCCTGCGCTTCACGCCATTCACGATAAACCGTCTGCATCGCATTCTGTTTTTGTTCGGCATTCTGCTTGAACATATCTTCCAGATTGCCCTGACTCAGCAGAACGTTCATTTGCGTCAGCGTTGCAGAGTAAATGCGGTACTGCTCTTCGAGTTGGTTGGTCAGGTTCTCATCCAGGCCTGGCGTATTCGGCAAGGCATAGTATTTATCGTAATGAACCTGGGCTTCAGTCAGCAGATTTTTCGCCGTGGTCACCAGCTCATTCAGCTGACCGCCGTTAATTTGCGAGGCCATGCTGCTTTGCAGGCGCAGCATCCCGCGGTTCAGGGTGACGCGCGCCTGGTTCAGACTGATCCACGCATCGGTAAACTCCGCCACGTTCTTGCTGGAGAGCTGCGACACGGTAAAGTTGTCTTTATCGTTATTCAGGGCGTTGATAAAGATACCGGCGGAAATCACTTGCATGATGCCGAGCACAAGCAGCACCGAAATCAGAAGGGTAATGACTTTTATACGTTTAAACATGCGTTGCCTTTGTTATATGCAGGTTTGTCTGACGTGGATATATCGGCAGGTGCAGCGGGTTGTTTACTGTTTCTCCACCTTTAAAAAGTTTCGAAACCACTTTCCTGAACCCATTCAGAGAGTTAAATCGGATATTTTTTTGTGATCTGCATCTCACTTTTACCCGTCCCTCTAAAGGGTTATAGCGTCGCTTATAAGATGCATTTAATATGCATCTTATATTATTGATGATGAGGTAACTGCTATGGCCTTTCGCGACCAACCCCTGGGCGAGCTGGCGCTCTCCATTCCTCGCGCTTCTGCGCTGTTTCGCAAATACGATATGGACTACTGCTGCGGCGGTAAGCAAACTCTGGCACGGGCGGCCTTACGCAAAGAGCTGAACGTCGAGGTGATTGAAGCCGAGCTGGCGAAGCTGGCCGAGCAGCCCGTCGACAAAGACTGGCGAACCGCTCCGCTCGCAGAAATCATCGACCACATCATCGTGCGTTACCATGACCGTCACCGTGAACAGCTGCCGGAGTTGATCCTGCAGGCGACCAAAGTCGAACGCGTGCATGCCGACAAACCTTCCGTTCCGCGCGGTCTGGCGAAATACCTGACCCTGCTGCACGAAGAGCTTTCCAGCCACATGATGAAAGAAGAGCAGATCCTCTTCCCGATGATTAAACAGGGAATGGGAAGCCAGGCGATGGGGCCCATCAGCGTGATGGAAAGCGAGCATGATGACGCGGGCGAACTGCTGGAGGTGATCAAACACACCACCCACAACGTCACGCCGCCGCCAGAAGCGTGCACAACGTGGAAAGCGATGTACAACGGCATTAACGAGATGATTGACGACCTGATGGAACACATCAGTCTGGAGAACAACGTTCTGTTCCCGCGGGCATTAGCGGGGGAATAAAAAAGCCCGGTGGCGCTAGCGCTTACCGGGCCTGCAAGGTCCTCGAACGTAGGCCGGGTAAGCGTCAGCGCCACCCGGCAACATGCTTAGCGCATGCCAGCCATCCGTTTCTTACCGATAAACATCCAGCCCAGCCCCAGCGCGATAAACCACAGCGGCGTGACGATCAGCGCCTGACGGGTATCATCTTCCAGCGTCAGCAGAACCAGCACGAAGACGAAGAACGCCATGCACACCCAGCACATCAGCTTGCCCAGCGGCATCTTGTAGATCGATTTTTCATGCAGGTGTGGGCGCTGTTTGCGGTACACCAGATAGGAACAGAGGATGATGGTCCAGACGAACATAAACAGGATCGCTGAGACCGTGGTAATCATGGTGAACGCGCCAATCACGCTTGGGTTTACGTAGAGCATCACCACGCCGCCCAGCAGGCACATGCAGGAGAAGGTCAGCCCTTTCGCAGGTACCGCACGCTTAGACAACTTGGCGAACGCGCTCGGTGCCACGCCTTCCTGCGCCAGACCAAACAGCATACGGCTGGTTGAGAACACGCCGCTGTTCGCGGAAGACGCCGCTGAGGTCAGCACCACAAAGTTAATCAGGCTCGCTGCCGCAGGCAGCCCCACCAGCACGAACAGCTCAACGAACGGGCTCTTGCTTGGCACCACCGAGCTCCACGGCGTCACGGACATAATGATGATCAGCGCGAAGACGTAGAACATGATGATACGCACCGGAATGGAGTTGATGGCGCGCGGGAGAGACTTCTCCGGATCTTTGGTTTCCGCAGCGGTCGTTCCGACAAGCTCAATCCCTACAAACGCGAACACCGCAATCTGGAAGCCAGCAAAGAAGCCGCTAATGCCTTTCGGGAACCAGCCTCCATCATTCCACAGATGGGTAAACGACGCCTGAACGCCGGTTGGTGACTGGAAGTGGGTGAGCACCATCACCAGGCCTACTACGATGAGCCCAACGATGGCCACGATTTTGATCATCGCGAACCAGAACTCCATCTCACCGAACATTTTAACGGTGG
>OJYK01000502.1_pt1 | contig 10164 bp, 10 predicted proteins | sample 1600931 | NCBI WGS metagenome assembly OJYK01 (sample SAMN04436819, study PRJEB24849) | human gut metagenome | biome: human gut; feature: NICU; material: stool | host: Homo sapiens | place: USA: Saint Louis, MO | collected 2011-05-21
ATCACCGCCGCTTGTCAACACACCGATTTTCTTAATCATGACTACCTCTGAACTTAGGAATGCAAAATTGAAATCTGTTGCCGGAAGAAACTTATCGACCAACGAATACTGCAAATAGTATATCAATCCCTTCCAGCTGAATTGATTCAGGTCAGACCAAATGGCGGTAATTTATACACAAAATGCTGGCCTGGCTCACTTTTTTACAACGAATTACGAAAGCCCAACATGTCCGGGTACAACCGAGCAGGGATCCTGGTGAATGATGACGTCTGAACCAGGAAAACGCTGCAAAATCGCCTGCTCGACCTGCTCAGCAATCACGTGAGCCTGAACCAGTGGCAGGTTGTCTTCCATTTCAATATGAATCTGAATAAAGCGGGTCGGCCCTGACTGCCGCGTTCGAAGATCGTGTGCACCGCTGACGCCGGGCCAGGCGGTCACGATAGAAAAAATTTCATTACGTTCTGAGTCCGGGAGGGCGCGGTCAAGCAGCGATTGCACTGCTTCATACCCCATCCGCAGGGCGCTATATAAAATATAGATACCAATCCCTAACGCAAACAACGCATCGGCCCGATGCCAGCCATACCAGGCCAGACCGAGCGCAATAAGAATAGCCCCATTCATCATAACATCAGATTGATAATGAAGCATATCCGCCCGTACGGCCTGACTTTGCGTTTTGCGAACGACCCAGCGCTGGAACGTTACCAGAACAAGTGTGCAAATAAGTGCAACGACCGTCACAACGACGCCGACGCCGGGATCGTTCATCGGTGTCGGCGAGACGAGATGCTGAATGCCGGTGAGAAACAGGAACAGCGCAGAACCGGATATGAACATGCTTTGCGCCAGTGCGGCCAGCGACTCCGCTTTGCCGTGCCCAAAGGTGTGCTCTTCATCCGCTGGCTGCAGCGAGTAACGCACGACCAGCAGGTTGGTCAATGAGGCGGCAATGTCCATCAGCGAATCCACCAGCGCCGCCAGAATACTGACCGAGCCGGTATACCACCAGGCAAAGATTTTAATCAGTAACAGGCTGGATGCCATGACGGTCGCCGCGATGGCGGCCCGGCTGACCAGTCTTCCATAGGATTGATTCATAAACGCTCCTGTCATGTCATGCCGCTAGTATAACGGAAGCATGTGGAGTCGAAGGATGAATAAACGGTTAACAAACAGAATGTGGGGCAAAAAAAACCCCCACATCATGTGGGGGAAGACAGGGATGGTGAAGAAATCCGGTCAGTAACACAATGGAATAAAAGGATTTATTCTAATCTTCGTCTACATTTTGACTACACTTCGACAAAGAAGCAGCCAGGCGCACCGCGCTTGGCTGTTCCGTTTTTGAGCACCATCGACAATAATACCCGCCTTAATACGGAGGGTACTCAATGGAAACAATCATCACCGTTATCGCTGCTGTTGCTGGGATCGCTTTTTGGGTTGGGCTAATCAATCCCAAATGGGTTTTTATGCCAAATCGAAAGCGCTCATCTGCTATCTACTTCGGGGTGTGCCTCTTGGCAGCAATCATAGGTTCAATGGTTGCACCAGTCGCGCCGAAAGCTGTTGCTGATAACAAGCCTCAGCCAGCAGTGACAACCGCAGATCAAACACAACCCGCGGCTAAACCCAAAGAACAATTAACAACCACTATCGACTTTTCAGAAGCGGCCAATCAACTTCCCCCAGCTTTATCTAAGGCGCTCGGTAAGTTGAACCTCACAGTTAAGCCCGTCATTTACAACAAAGCTTTAGTGGTCGCATTCAATTTTGACAGCATAGAAGAATTACAGGCGACAAGCGCCATCCAGTCCGTATGTCTCAGCTACTTCAATCATGGGGAATCTAACAGGGCATGGAAGGCTAGTTTATTCGATCATATTTATGTGACTAACGACATTTTAACCAAAGGCTACGTTTTTCAAGGTGGCGAATCTTCGTGTGATATCTGGGGCAAGAAGGCCGGGGATAGTGGCGATCAATATTTAAGTGAAAACCTTACACGCTCAAGGTTTGTAGCCATAAACATGAAATAAATAACGGCCCCATTTAGGGGCCGCTTTTATAATGCCAGCGATAGCTGATCTTCGCCGTGGTGACTTCGTGGAAAAGCTTCTTGTGGCACCATCGCGCCGGGCGCTGGCTGGGTCTGGTTTAGTGAACCGTCTATTTCCGTCATGCTGGTGAAACAGTACCCGCACAACATATTTTGACACTGGTGATAGCTGCGCCGTACAAGCAAACTCAGCTCAACGCTGGTTCTGGTTTTTGCTATTGCACGGCAGCGAGGACAGCGCATTGCCATACGCGGGCCTCCTTTCAGGACTGGTTAATATCAACGCAAGTATAACGCTTAAGACGTTGAATCGTCACTCTCCGCTGTCCAGTCGTCGATTTTTACTTCCAGTTCCAGTGACGTGGTAAATCCTCCCCCGCCAATATCGTGAACGCACCGCGTTATCGTCCAGTTTCCACTGTCGATCGTGGACTTAAAACCGTAGACGCTGGCTGGCTGTTCCGGGTACAAATCTGCGCGGCCGCGTGCCAGGGTGATGCTGAACGTCGCCGCTCCACGCTGCAACTCCCGCCACTTAGCCGCGGCGGCACGCTTCGCCGCCTTTTCCGTCTTGAAGGTTTTACGGATAACAAAAACGTTACCTTCGGCCCCGGCCAGATAATCCCCCTCTTTTTTGCTTGATGCGGGCTCTTTCTTTTTGGCCTGGCTGGTTCGTCGTCTGCGGGTGGTTTTCTTCACGGTAGTGGATGGTTTTTTGCCAAAGTTGAGATCAAGCCAGTATGCAGTTACGCCCGTGTACGCGTCGCGGTCAGCTACGTTAAACCGATGTTTATCACCGCTTGACCGGACGATCTCGATCACCGGCAACGGCTTGCCGCTTTGCGTCACTCCCTTGCCCGGCGTGATAAACAGAAGCATACCGTTCTTAATGGTTGCCACCGCGCCCAGCATTTCGGCCATGCGCGTTAAGAAACTGATATCTGATTCACTCGTCTGATCGGCGTGGTCTATCTCAATCTTCGCCAGTTCTTCGCTGACACCCGCACGCAGATCGTAGCGGCTGGCAATGCTGGCGACCACATCCCCCACGGTAATATCGTGCCAGCTATATTCCCTCTTCACGTTGAAGGTATCGCGGAAATCTGCGCTTCTGGCACTGATCGTTAGCTGGTCAGGCGGGCCAGAGTGGCCTATTTCGTCAACCGTATAGACGCCCTTAAAAACCAATGGATCATTATCCCAGCCCAGCGCCACCGATATCTTTGCGCCGCGTGATGGTAATGCTACCTGCCCGTCTGCATCATCCAGAGTCAGATCCAGCGTGTCCGCTTCAAAGCCCCGGTTATCTGTCAGGGAAAGGGAGATCAGCCGGTTATCCAGCGCCGTAAGCTGATTACCTTCAATTTCAATACTGAACGCCGGGCGCGGCGAATATCGGTTTTCTGTCGTGTCCATATCACCCCCCTTCATCATGATGGGGTACATCGTCGCCACGCGCGCGCGCATGAACAACGCCCCGTCATTGTTGCAGGTTGCTGACAACCCTTATTCATCGCATCGGCCTGCCATTGCCGCAATGATATTCGCAGTCATTAAACTGGCGAGGCAAATACATGGCCACTAACTACCATCACGGTGTAACCGTCACGGAAACCACCGACCTTAGCACGATGATCACCGACATTGATTCGGCGGTGATCGGCGTTGTCTGCACCGCTGATGATGCGGACGAAACAGCGTTCCCGCTGGATACCCCTGTACTGATCACCCGCGTGGCTAACATGCTGGGCAAGGCAGGTAAAACCGGCACCCTGTTTACCACCCTGAAAGCGATTTCAGACCAGACCAGCCCGCAAACCATTGTGATCCGCGTCGCTGATGCTGCAAATATCGAACCGCCAGAAGGCGGCACCGCACAGACACAGGATCAACTGGTTATTGGCGGCACCGATGCAAACGGGCGCTTTACCGGCATGTACGCGCTGCTGTCTGCCGAAATGCGCGTAGGCGTGCGCCCGCGTGTACTGGCTGTTCCTGGGCTTGATACGGAAGCGGTAGCCGCACAACTCGGCGTCATTGCCGAAAAGCTGCGCGCATTTGCTTACGTGGCTGCGAACGGCTGCAACACAATCGCCGAAGTGAAGGAATACCGCGAACAGTTCTCCCAGCGTGAAATGATGGTTATCTGGCCTAATTTCATCTGCTACGACACCAACGCCGGGGCCAATGCCACCGTGCCCGTTGGTGCCCATGCTGTTGGGATGCGCGCCAAAATCGACGCAACGCAGGGCTGGCATAAAACCATTTCCAACGTGCCCGTTAATAACGTGCTGGGGATGGATCGGGATATCTATTTCACGTTGCAGGGCACCGATACCGACGCCGACGAACTGAACGCAGCAGGCGTTACCACGCTGATCAAGCAGGACGGCTACCGCATCTGGGGATCGCGCACCTGCGACGCGGAAACGTATATCTTCGAAAGCTATACCCGAACCGCGCAGATCGTTGCGGATACCGTCGCCGAAGCCCATTTCGCCTATGTTGATAAACCGCTTACCCCGTCGCTGGTTAAGGACATTGTGGACGGCATCAATAAGAAGCTGACCTCATACGTGACGGCTGGCAAGCTGCTGGGCGCCCGCTGCTGGTATGACCCGGAACCGAATACCTCGGAAACCCTGCGCAATGGTCAACTGACCATTAAGTACAACTACACCCCTGTTCCACCGCTGGAAAATCTCAGCCTGGTACAGGAGTTCACCGACGAATATTTCGCTACGTTTTCCAGCGCAGTGAATAACTAACCGGGGGCGCTTATGGCACTGCCTAAGAAACTCAAATATTTCAATATGTTCTTTGACGGGGATAACTACTTCGGCATGGTGCCGGAAATCACCCCCGCCAAACTCACCAAAAAAACCGAAGACTACCAGGCGGGTGGTATGCCGGGTTCGGTTGCGGTGGATCTTGGCTTCGACGCTGGCGCCCTAGATATGGATATCACGCTTGGCGGTCTGGATTCCGGATTGCTGAAAAAATGGGGCGTTACCACTGCGGACGGGATGCAAACACGTTTTGCTGGCTCTTATCAGGACGATGCGACCGGCGACGCCGTACCGTGCGAAATCCAGACGCGTGGCCGCTTCACTGAACTGGATCCCGGTTCGGCAAAAGTCGGGGATGACACTTCGCATAAGTACACCCTGAAAAACACCTATTACAAGCTGACCATCAACGGCGAAGAGATTATCGAAGTTGATGTGCTCAACATGATCTACAAAGTTGCCGGTGTGGATGTGCTGGAAAAACACCGCGCTAACATCGGCCTATAAGGAAACCCGGCACCATGAGTAAGACCAAAGAATACACCGTTACTCTTACCGCCCCTATTACGCGCGGTAAGACCAAAATCACCGAAGTGGCGATCACTTCCGTGCTTAAACAGGCTGGATCACTGCGCGGCTTAAAAGCCTATGACGTGCTGACGTCCAACTATGACGCGCTGGTTATTCTGCTGCCCCGCGTTACCGCTCCGGCATTAACAGCCGATGAGATTGCCCGAATGGATACCTGGGATTTTTGCCAGTTAGCCAACGCGGTGGTTGATTTTTTGCAACCCTCTTCGGATCTGACCGCGACGGATACGGGCAACGAATCATCCGATGCCCCTGCGAACGCATAGAAGACCTGATGGCAGATATCGCCGTCATATTCCACTGGCGGCCGGTAGAAATGGACGCCATGACGGTACAGGAAATACTGTTATGGCGTGATCAGGCGGCTGCGCGCAGTGGTGGAGATCACTAAATGGCAGACCGCAATTTAAATATCAGGGTGGCATTCAGCGCCCTGAATAATATGTCCCGCCCTGTCAACGCGGCGCGCCAGAGTGCCGCCGCGTTGGCGTCTCAAATCAACCAGACCAAAACTAGCATTAAAGGGCTTGAGCGTCAGGCAACCAGCTTTGACCGCCTCACCGCAGCCAATAAAAAAACCACCGAACAACTGGCCCAGGCGAAAGAACAGGCCCGGCAAATGGCGGCGGCTTATGGCCCGTTACGCCAGCGCAGCGCTGAACAGGTTGCCGCCCTCAATCAGCAACGTGCAGCCATTCGCCAGTTAACCCAGCAGCAGAAAGGCGAGCAGACGCAACTTAACCAGTTGCGCGCCAGTTTCTACAGCGAAGGCATTGCGATCAGCAGCGCCAGCCGGGCGACGGAACAGATCAACCAGCGCACCGCGCAATACAACCGCCAGCTTGCCGAACAGCAGCGACGGCTTGACGCTGTTAACCAGGCGCAGGCCCGTTACAGCCGCGCCAAAGAAACCGGCGAAAAGATGATGAGCGGGGGGATGAAAACCGCCGCAGTAGGGGCGGCAACCCTCGCACCTGTCGCCGCTGCGGTTAAATCCTACAGCAGCCTTGAAGACGCCATGAAAGGCGTAGCCAAACAGGTAAACGGCTTGCGTGACGACAGCGGCAACCGCACCCCGCAGTATGAAGAAATGCAGCGGGCGATCATGGATGCCAGCGAAAAGCTACCAATGGCTAACGGCGCTGTTGACTATGCCGCCCTGGTCGAAGGTGGCGCGCGCATGGGCGTGGCAAACAGCGATGATCCGTGGGAAAAACAAAAAGCCGATCTGCTGGCTTTCGCCAGCATGGCGGCAAAAGCTTCGGTAGCCTTTGAACTGCCCGCCGATCAGCTTTCTGAAAGTCTCGGTAAGATTGCCGGGCTGTATAAAATCCCTACCCAGAATATTGAACAGTTAGGCGACGCCATAAACTACCTGGACGATAACGCGAAGTCGAAAGGCTCCGATATTATCGACGTGCTCCAGCGCGTTGGCGGACTTGCCAGCCAACTGGATTACAAGCAAGCCGCCGCGCTGGGTTCCACCTTTCTGACGCTTGGCACCCCTGCCGAAGTTGCCGCCAGCGCCACCAATGCAATGGTGCGCGAACTCTCAATCGCTACGGTTCAGGGCAAAAACTTTATGCAGGGTCTGGACGCCCTCGGCCTCAGTGCCGAAAAAGTCCAGAAGAGCATGTCAGTGGACGCGATGGGCACAATCATTTCAGTGCTGGAAGCGTCCAAAAAACTGGCCCCGGATCAGCAGGTAGCCAACCTTACCCAGATTTTCGGCAAAGAGTTCGGCGATGATGCGCAGAAACTTGCCAACAACCTGCCCGAACTACGCCGCCAGATAGAACTGACGCAGGGCGCAGCCGCTAAAGGATCCATGAATCGGGAATCTGATATCAATAAAGCTTCCCTTTCTGCTCAGTGGCAACTGACCAAAACCGGCGCGGTTAACGCATTCAGTTCAGCAGGGGAAACGCTCCGCGAACCGCTGATGGATATCATGCTTACCGTCAGTAAGGTGGTTGGCAGCGTCCGCCGCTGGGTTGAGGCTAACCCTGCGCTGGTTGGCTCAATCATGAAAGTCACCGCAGCCATAGGCGCGTTGCTGGTTGTCGTGGGTGGCCTGATGCTGTCCATCGGCGCAGTGCTCGGCCCGATGGCACTTGTTCGCCTCAGCTTCACCACGTTGGCCGGTGAAGGAGGAATAGCGCGGCTGACTGGTGGAGTAATGCGCCTGGGTGGTGCGTTCCAGTGGCTTGCTGGCTCGCCTATGCAGGCATTGTTAAGCGCCGGTCGCATGGTATTCGGCCCGCTTATCACGCTACTGGCTGGCATTTCTGCGCCCGTCTGGGGGCTGATTGCTCTCTTTGCTGCGGCAGCAGTGGCCGTCATTAAATTCTGGGAACCAATACAGGCATTTTTCACTGGTTTCTTTAACGGCATCATGACGGGCTTACAACCTGTATTTGATGCTTTCAACGCTGTTTTCGCTCCATTAGCCCCAATCTTTGACGCGATAGGCTCCGCTATTAGCGGCGTTTGGGATTGGTTTACAAAATTGCTTGAACCGATCAAATTTTCCAGCGATGCGCTAGAAACTTGCACTACTGTTGGCGAAACATTTGGGAGGGTTCTGGGTACTGCAATAAGCGGTTTGCTTTGGCCGCTACAAAAACTGATGGAGGGTGTCGGCTGGGTACTGGAGAAACTTGATCTAATTCCTGCTGGACTTGATGCAGCAAACGCCAAAGCAGAAAGCCTTAAAAAAGATCCGGTTGTCTGGGAGTGGGATCCGCAGCAAAAGAAAATGGTTAAAAAGGATTGGCACTGGTCGCCTGATAAACCAAACCAACCTAAACCGCCAAAACCACCAATAACGCCGAAGCCAGTTGGCATCCCAGACCTTATGGGAGCGCCAAACTTAACGCCGAAGATGAGCAAGAGTCTGGATAAAATCGCAGACAACACGGGAAAAATGGCGGCAAAAGACGGCCCCGGCGAAATCGTCTTCAAGAATAAGCAGCCCTATATCCCGATCCGTGGCGGATATTCGGAACCGCTTAAGCAGGCACAGCGCCAGCTACCATCCCTTACCGATTGGGTGACGCAGCAGGCCGGATCGCTGATCGCTTCCGTTACGCCGTGGCAGGTTGAGAAGCCCGCCGCACGGGTGCCCGTTTCGGCGTCGCCGTCTGCGGCCTCCGTCGCTGCGCTAATGCCTGCGCCGGGTGGCGATGTATATAACCTTAACTTCGACTTTAGCGGCCAGAAACTGGATGAAGAAACCATTATCAGGCGCGTGCGCGAAGAACTTGCGTTAGCGAAGCAGCAAGCCGACCGGCGCAAGCGTTCCCAACTTACCGATCACGTCTAAGGGCAATATCATGATGATGATTCTGGGGATGTTCCCCTTTTCACTGCAAACCACGCCTTACCAGAGTGCGAATAAAACCAACTCCTGGCGGCACGTCAAAAACGATCGCGTGGGGAAATCCCCTCGCTATCAGTTCATCGGCGCAGATGAAGAACCGTTCGTACTCAGCGGCACGCTGTACCCCGAAATAAGCGGCGGTGATGTGTCGCTTGTCATGCTGGAAACTATGGCTTTTTCCGGGCGCCCGTGGCCCCTGATAGAAGGCACAGGCAGGATCTACGGCATGTATGTAATTGAGCAGATCACGCAAAACCGGACGGAGTTTTTTAAGGACGGGAAGGCAAAGAAAATTGATTTCACGCTCAACCTGAAACGGGTAAGCGAGGACATACGGGAAAAGCTGGCGGAAATCACCAATGATGATGTGCTGTCTATGGTGAAAGCGGGGGTGAATTTCTAACTTTATTTTTTATGGCCAATACGTTCATTGTTGGCAGTGTGGTACCGAAATCATCGGGCACCGTCACTTTTAACCGTGCTACAGCACGGTCATTTATGGCGGTGCTGTAGCTTCTATCAAAGGTTCCTTAAGTGCCAGCAATAGCTGTACTTTCACAAACAGGAATAAACTGGCATCGGATAACACCTGTCGTGATAACATCTATATGACCATGTGGTTCATTTAATTCATAAAGCAGAAAATAACCATCATTGACTCTTAAAATGGGTTCAATAACAACCCCCTGTGTTATTGGATTCCTCGCCATCACGCCATATTCGAACGCGATAATGCTTTATTCTATTTCCCATTCTCACTCAATTAGAAAAGAAACCTGTAGAGACAACCGCCCTTTCTGAATGGAAAATACCGGGTTTTGCTGATGCGCGTTGATACAGCAAAACCCGTATGGCTTACACCTCCGGGGGAACAGGCCAGTTAATTTTTGGAGCGCTGGAGGTGTCCACCGCTTCCAGCGCGTCAAGATAATCCAGCCACAAATTGTACTGGGCTTTTTCGGTATCCTTCAGCCTTCCCATAGCAGCTTTTCCCGGCCATTGCTGTCTGTTGATAAAGTCGTTTGCCTCCTGGATTCGACGATATCTCTCACCTTCTGCAAGCTGGACCCGCGCATCATCTGAAATAGTCCAGCTGCCGCTGCCACTATCCCAGGTATGCCATTGAGATGGCTTGCTGTCTGATAGCGTTAGCTCACCTGTCGTGCCGATGTAAACACGTCTTTCACCATCGTTCATACCACTAATCAGCGATAGATGCTGCTCATGGGTAACAACCACTGCATCATCGGGTATAGCAACTGTATTTTCATCATAAAACGCTTGTTTATTAACACTAAATTTAATTGTCATTATTAACTCCCAATAGCGAACCA